>ULUN01057406.1_pt1 | contig 19764 bp, 9 predicted proteins | sample 1958531 | NCBI WGS metagenome assembly ULUN01 (sample SAMEA4835761, study PRJEB28245) | human gut metagenome | biome: gut microbiome; material: fecal sample | place: Denmark | collected 2008
CTATTTATACGGATTAATCAGTGCATATTGTGCATGGTCTTTATATTCGCCACAAACGCGTATTGAACTTTTAGCAATTCCTTCATATTCAAATCCTACATTTTCTAAGACCTTTACGGAAGAAAGATTGTCAGGCATGACATATGCTTCAATTCTATGAAATCCTCCATCTTTAAAAATAGCTGAGGAAGCGCAGATTATTGACTCGGCAGCATATCCGTTTCCCCATACAGTTTTACTGAACTTATAACCTATACTTGTAGAAAAAAATGGAAATTTATGCATATTTCCAAAGGAAACAGTTCCTATAATCCTATCAGGTTCATCCTTGGTAAATACATAAAATCTGGCATAAGAGTTTTTAATGAAAGCATTGTATTCAAGGCGCAGAGAAACACTTTGATATTTCAGGGTATAGTAATTAGGTGGTTTTTCTGCCTCGTATGGTTCAAAGTAATCACTATTTTTAGATAGAAAATCTAAGACCATAGGGGCAGAGTTTTTATCAAGAACTTTTAGTATTAAGCGTTCAGATTCATATGTGATATTCATATTAGTCTCCGTTTCTAAGAGGATATTGACAGAAGTGACCTTTTAATTTCTGTATATTTACGTTTGGGAATCGGTAATTCAGTACCATCAGTCAATATAACTTTACATCTTTCAATTTTGGACAGGTACAGAGGATTAATCATATAACCTGTATGAATTCTAAAGAAGTAATCTTTATACTTATCTTCTATTGTATTAAGAGAATCAGTAGATTCTACCAGCGCATTGGTAAAATCAGTGTCACCGGTTAGGTGAATAATACTATGACGTGCACGATTAATACTTTCTATATATATAATTTTATCCTTGCCAATAAAATAAACAGTATGTTGTTGTCCTGAAAATGTTAAATTATTTTCCTCTTTAGTTCTGAAAAATGCGGCTGAATCCAAATCTATATAATGATTTGGATATATACTATCTCTATCATCATATGGAAATGCATTTGAAATGTGAATCATAGTAAGTTTAGGTTCGCGGATATATGTATTATCCTTATTAATCTTACATTTTTCAGCCCACGTATAGTGCAGACATTGCTTATGAACTGTAGACTTGCCATTTGGATAATGTGTATATATATGATAAATAAGCACGATTTCAAAAACGGTTGCACTACATCTTATAGGAATTGTAGTGATGTCACTCATTGTAAATGTCAGACTATGTGATTCATTTGACCATGCAGATAAAATATTAGCCTTGCCTCTGAGTATTTGATTCTCGGCAGGACCTATCCATAGAATGTCATCATCAATATTGTCGAAAAAGGGTTGGGTATTATTTTTGTAGTATTCAGTTATTATATAGACAGATTTTTCAATTATTTCATTTGTATTCATAAAATCACCTGTGTATCACGTAATTATTTACATTTATAATAGCACAACAATATAACAGAATCAAATAAGATTGACCATTTTTGCCATAAAAAAGCCCGTATTTAATGACTGCGTTGTCAATGTTTACAAAATATAGTATAATATAATAAATGTGAACATTTTGTGAATTAAAGAAAATAAACGAGATACAAGGAGGAAGGCTATGAAGAAGATTTACAAACAGTTGTTAGCAGGATTGTTGGCGATACTAATGGTATTCACATCAATCGGAAACAATGTGTATGCGGACATCTTGTTGGATAATGGTTCAGAGAAGAACAAAGAAATATTATCCGAATTAGAGGGCATTGCGTTGTTAAAAGACGTATTAGGAGAAGATGTCAGTGATGAAGATTTGCAGAAATATTATGAGATTTTGCAAAACTATGGATTGCTAGACAGCGATGGTTCGGAGATTAAGAACTGGGACATATGGCTTGATGGTAAAAAGGTTACTTTAGATGAAATCAAGGCACTCTTAGAAGATGAGAATTGTGATCTGTCACACCAGTTGTTAGTAGACGGTCAGGCTATTACATTAGGCGATGTTAAGACAATGATTGAGATAGAGGAATATATCACATATCTCAAGGAAACATATTTCACCGAACATCAGTGGACAGGTGAACAGCAGGCTAACCTTAAGAGCCTGATGGCACAGATTGAAAATAGTGGAATTACTATGGTAGCGGATAATAATACCATGGTAGTTAATAAAGCAGGAATTTCACATTCTGCCAGAGTAAGTGTGGAGGCTAAGATATTAAATGACTTAGAAAAAGAATTTGTGTTTAATTTAACAGGTGCAGGTGCAGGACAGGTTGTAACTTTTGATGCAGAAGTGGTGGCTGCCAGCCAGAAGATAGCCTCTGTAAAGGCTGCTGATGGTACAGAAATATCAGGAGAGACAACATTAACACTTACTGCTGATGATAATGGTAATGCATCGACAAAGATTACTGTAACATTGGAGGCACTTACAGATGATTATGCACAGACAACAGCTAAGCTTGTGTATTATTTAAAGCTTGGTAATATTAAGAATGCATTATTCACAGACGGAACCAATAGTAAAGATTATATGATGGTAAAGAGTGAGGGAAATAGAAACTTTTCGGAAGATAACTATAAGGTGCAGTGGGGGGTAGAGGATAATTGTTACTATGTTGTTGATGGTTGGAGACTTCAAAATGAAGAAGCAATTTACTTATCGACTTTTGCAGTAGGAGAAAATTCATTCAAATATGGTATAGCAGATACTATATCAGTGGTTCAGTATGATTCTTTAAATAATATAGATACAATTAAGTTACATTATGGTTCGAATATTGATACTTCGAAAGGAAGTATTAGGTATTTTGCTCAGGTGTTGGATAAAAATGGTAATATTATATTAATATGGGATAGAGCACTTTCAACAGCTAGCCCGGAAGAATATCATATGAACATGTGGGGCGAAGAGAATGCGTTAATTACAAAATGTAAAATATCATATGATCAATTTTATGTTGATGGTAGTAATAGATATCTTAAATTTGGATTTAGTGGAAATATAAACAGATACGGCACTAGTTCGGAAGAAATTGGTGGAATACCTGGAGTGGGTTTAAAATTAAGTGATGAGAAGGCTCCGGGTGTGAAGTCTATTGAAGCAGCCGGTGAAAATTATTATCCGGGACAGGTTGTACCTGTTAAGGTTACATTCACAGAGCCGGTTGATGCATCGACTGCAGTTGTGAAGTTCAATGGCGAGGCAGCAGAATATAAAGCAGCAGAAGGAAGTGGATATAGTAATGTTCTTACATTTCCGTATACCGTTAAAGAAGCAGATAATTCGGAACTTGTTATTTCTTCAATATCAGCAACGGATACAAGTGATTTGAAACTTGTGGATTATAATCCTGGTGGAGATAACAGTACAGGACAGAAAGTTGATGGAGTGGAGTTGGCAGGTGTTGTTGGTTCACATTCTATTACAGGAATATCAGCGAAATTTAAAAAAACAGAGATAAATATAAGTGTTAATATATTAAATGACGAAGAGAGAACACAGTGGCTTGCAGGACATATGGAAGCAACTGATGATGGCTTTCAGATTAATACGGATACCCTTGCTGTATCTATAGATGGAGGTAAGACATTACTTCCACTTAAGTTAGCGGGCGAGACATATGTAGGACAGACAGTTACTGCAAGTGTCGATGTGGGTAAGAATTATGAAGATACAATTAAGGAACATTTAATTGAATTATATGTAAATGGAGAGCTTGTAATAGATAAATATAGCATAGTTAATCAGGAAGCATTTGTATATATTTATCCGGGTGATGTTAATGCAAGGCTTCATATAAAAGATGGTAATAATAATCATATTTTTGAGAATGGAAATGAACCGGTTATATATATTCAGGATGAGATGCCTACAATTACAGCAGACTTTACATTAAATAGTGGTAAAGAATATACATGTGGAGATACTACAAGTGTGACAACAGCCAGTGCGGATGGAACATTTGCAGATGAGACGAAAGATTTTGCATGGCAGGCAACTACAGATGGAATAGTGAATATTGATGTAAAGCCGGATGGAAGTGCTGAAATAGTACCGCTTAAGGCAGGCAGGGTAGAGATATGTATAATTCCAAGGAATGCGGGAAAATATCAGCCATGGGTAGGTACTAAATACGATATATATGTAGCAGGAGATGATGATACACCGGTCGATACCGGCAGAGATACGGCAGTGTTAGAATTTAAGCCCGGTTTTAATCCGTTTATTAAGATTGCAAGAGATTCATATACTGTTGAAGATAAACACGATTTAACTATATTCTGGACAAGCAATCTTTGTGAGAAGAATGGCAGCGAGAACACAGAATTTAATGTTGAAATCAGAGATGGTAAAGATGATACTAAACCGGTTGCTTATTCGACAGTTGTAACAGGAACTGCCGATAATCCGGCAGGAAGTGTAACTATTCCGGGCAGTGTATTCGAATACTATTATGACGGCAAAGGAAGTAATGAATATAAAGTGACGGTTTCTACTAAGAACCTTAGCAGTGGAGTTACATATTTGGATAGTGTTGATGTTACTGTAACCTCATTACCGGCAGAGGTATCATTAGGTAAACTTGACAGTTATTATATAACAGATGCTACGAAGAGCGTGGATATTAACTGGTCTGTTAAAAATTTAAAGAAAATTCTGTCTACGGATATAAGTGATGCCATATTTAACTTCAGAATTACTAAAGGTACAGAGGATATAGTTAACTATTCTTCTTTAGAAAATGCTGAAGATAATTTTAGTAATGCATTTGATATGCTTTACTGGACAGGTGAAGCAGAGGGTACATATAAACTGAATATAGATGACGTAGTGGCAGACAGTAGTGATCCGGCAAGTTATCGTACAGCATATACTGTAACTATTCAGGCTAAGAATAATACAGACAGTACCTGGAGTTATGACTCGTTTATTCTCTATGTATATGATGCAGATGCCTTAAAGATTATGGTAGACGGCAAGAGTGCAGATGAGATTACTATGTCTAACATAGATGAGATATCTAAGATGTCTCAGGACGAGATTCTTGCATTAAAGAGAGACATATATCTTAAGAATATTATCTCGGTAAACTATGGTGAATATGCATGGACAGAAGTTGCAGACCAGATAGAATGGTCATTATCTGATAAGAATGTTGCTTCACTAAATTATCAGCAGTCAACTCTCTATGAAAATATAGATAAATTCTCTTATGTATCATACAGACCTACTACAGAATTAGGTCTGTCAGGATTATCATATGGTATAACAAGCGTTACGGCAGTACATAAACTTACAGGTATGTCAGATACTCTTAAGGTCAATATAGAGACTTTAAGGGATAAGTTATATTTATTCCAGACATATCCACAGGCAGAGACAACTATTACATATGTAAATAATAATGGAGAACAGAAGACAGCTACTTCGGATAGTACAGGAGCTGCAGCTATCTTTGAGAAAAGTGGAATAGCATCAGATGTATATTTTACAACGGTAAAAGATGGCATTACATATATTGGAACTATATATAATAAAGAAATTGCTACCGGTGAAAGTGACTGGACTAAGTTAAGCAGATATCCACAGAATAATCTTCAGCTCAGGAAGATGGCAAATGCATATGTATATGTAAAGGATTCGGATGGAAACCCATATACCGGAGACGTTATAGTACGTGGCGGTGTATATATAAATGGAGAATATAATTCAGCAGCTAAGTTTGAATTTGATGGCAGTAATATAGTTAAACAATCTGGTGCAGAAGACAATATTGTCACATTAGGTAAAAATGGTAAATTATCAGTTAATATGGATATTACACAGTGGGGATTTGAAAATAATCTTCCTGAATCAAGTGATAATATAAGCTATATTTTCCAGATAAGCACTAAGGATAATAAGAGATATCCTATATTAGTTAAGATAGATGCTACTCAGAATGAGGGCAAGTATATAAACAGTGGTGAAGCGGTTATTAATTTCCGTAAGAACGTAAGCGGAGAGCATAATAACTATATAGCTAATCAGACCATAAGCTATTCAGAAGAATCAGTAACAGATGTGGTTGGATATACAGGAAATATCGGACCATCAGACAGTACACCTGAAGCAATATTAACTACAGAAGTATATTGGTGGGGTGAAGATACAGAAGAAATGAAGAAATGTATTCCTGATTTACAGTTAGTTACTGATGATGGATATAAGATTTCTGATTATGACAAGCAGAGCGAAATCAGTTCGGGTATATATGAGTTCAGTAATATATATAGAACTGAATATAAGGTTAGTTTGAATGCTGATACTTTAGAAGGATTTTTACCAAAAGGTAAGAAAACAGGACTTGTATTAAATTATTATAAAGATAGTAAAGATGGAACATTAACTCGAAGAGAAGAATTATCTTTCAAGTTATATAATATGCTTGGCATGGGCAGAGTTGAAGAGTCTAAGAATCTTGTCGAACAGTTAAAGACAATGGGTGATTCAACCGGAACATCGGCTTCAGATAAGGTACAAACAGGCGACAAATTTGTTACTGTAGCATTAAATCTTATATCGGGTGAGAAATATACAGGTGCAAATGGTAATCTGTTCAACTTACAGATAGCGCCTACTTCTGATCCATCTAAGTTCTTAGGACTTATAGAATGTAACGTTGGAAATATGGAGAGCCCTATTAATGGCGGTGATGATAAGGACTTTAAATACAAACCGGGCTTAAGTGAGATGTTAGCTATTACCAGCCAGAAGAGATTTGAGAAATATGTAAATGAAGCAAAGGATACTTTCAAAAAAGGTATGGCAGGTAAAGTCGGTAATGGTGATAAGAGTTTTGAATTTAACGGTTATCTTGAATCACTAATTTACTTTGATGTTGATTCTGATATGTGGAAGATTCAAATCCTAAGTGGTGGCTTTGATGCCGGTGGTGGCTTTGGTTATACCTGGAATTGGAATACAATGGTAGGCTTTGTGCCATTTACGGCAAGTCTTACTATTGGGTCGCAGGTAGAGATTAGTTTTGATGCTCTTGCAGTATCTTACAATAAATACGATGATTACTCTGATTATATAAGTAATTTTAATGCAAAGAATGGCATAGCAAATGATTATCTTACAGAATTAAGAATATATTTGTATCTTAAATTCTTTGCGGGAGTAGGTATCGATTATTCGGTAGTTGCATTTAAGCTTGGAATCTATGGACAGATTAGTCTGGATATGAGGTTTGACTGGCTGAATAGACCATATATGTATTCTGATGACGGTTATGTTGTGAATACGGCAGATGGTTATACGAATAAAGATAACCATGGCAAGATGAATGGACAGCGATTTAAGATAGATGGAGAAATAGGCCTTAAATTGGTTATCAAAATATTATTCATTAAATATAGTAAAACTCTGTTCTCAAAATCATTTAATCTTATGGATAAGAAGACTGGTGAATGGAAAGAGATTCAGGACAACTGGTCTAAGAATCAGCAGGCTAAGAATGCTGCAATAAGTGAGTTGCTTGGAACTAACAGTATATCTCCGGTTAATGTCGGAGGGCAGGGATATTATGCACTTAATCTCGCGGCTACATATGAAGACAGAGATTATTTAAAAGAGAATAAGAATTATTGGAATGATAGTGTAAGACCTGTGTTTACAAGTAAGTACAGAGCTTTGGCAGGTGCAGCAGGTTCAAGGTACAAGTTACAGAATAATGCTTATCCATATTCCGATCCTTTAGTTACTGATGATGGAAAAGTAATGATATATCTGTCAGATATGGGAAGTATGGATACTGATGATACAAGAGTTGCATATGCAGTTAAACATGGTAATACATATAAGATGGGTACAGATAGTGATACTCATGCAGCAATAGATGATAATGGTTATGGTGACAACCAGGCAGCGCTCGCAGGTAATGGTGACTTTGCTGTAGCAGCATGGACTAGAAGCGATAAAGAAATTAAGAAAGACGAGGGTTCTGTATTAACATACAGTGACCAGATGGTAATGATGAATGGTACTGAAATATACGCTTCTATATATGATGGTAACACATGGCAGACTACTAAGTTAAGTGATAATAACACACCTGATTTATCACCTGTAGTAGCAACTAATGGTAAGACAGGCAGTGAAGCAAGAGCAGTCATTGCATGGCGTGCGGTAACACCGGCATCTAGTGAAGAGAATATTACGGAATTTACAAAAGATACAATATTATACAGAGTATATGACGGAAGCACATGGAGTAAAGAAGATACTCTCTATAATGGTACCTCAGGTTCAGTAAAAGCATTAGTTGCATCTATGCTTTCAGATGGAACTGCTGCAGTTGCATATACATTAGATGAAGATGGTTCTGATGATACTATTACTGACAGAGAGATTTATTATGCAGTAATAGATAATACAAACTTCAATGTAAAACGTAATGTAAGAGCTACAACAGATTCATATTTAGATGAGAATCCTAATCTTACAAAGGTTACATTCCCGGCAGATAATAAAGAGCATTTTGTATTAGGCTGGTATACTGAACAGAGTGTTGCTAAAGATGCAGCAGATAAGATGAGTACAAGTGAAGCTGGTAATGATACGGAGGATACAAGTGAAACTGTAGCAGACATCAGATTTATGGATTTCGATGAAAATGGAATAACAGGAACACGTATGCCTGATTCCATAAGTTCGGTAGCTGGTTCCGGCGAAGTATCTATTACTTCTGATTTCAGATTTACAAAGGGTGCTGAAAGCATCGATGATTTATCAATTATATGGGTAGAACGAGCTGATGAAGTTAAGACAGATGATGATACTGAACTCTATACTGAAAAGGACGTATTAAAAGCTGTTAAGTTCTATACATATGGTGAGAATAAAGAGATTGTACGTTATACAGGAAGTCTTGATATAGCAGAAATGTCAGACGGAACACTTGCAGATAATTTCGATACTTATGTGGGTGGTTCAGGAAATGTTAATGCAGTTATTCTTGGAACAACTTATGATTCAAGTAAAACTAAGACTGAAACAGGAGAATTAGTAAGTGGAGAAACTGTAAGTTATGAAGTTCCAAGCAGCATTACTTCTATATATCTTACATCAAAGACATATGAGAATGAGATTTCAGTAGAAAATGCACTTGCCGATTATGATACTGTTAAACTTGGTGCAACTACACAGGTACAGTTCAGTGTGAAGAATAACGGAACAGATGCAGTTAATGAAGTAAAGATACAGGTTGGTGATACAGATACGACTTATACTGATATTAACTTATTGCCTGGAGAAAGTTATACATTTACAGCAGACTATCAGGTTCCGGAGGATAAAGTGGAAGATGTTAATTATAAGGTAGAAGCTGTATTCAGTAATGGAGACAGCAAAGCTTATAGCGATGTCATATATATGGATATACCTGATTTGAAGATTACTAAGGCAGAGATTGTCAAAGAGGAATCAGGAAAGCGTACCATTCAGGTTAAGTTAGCAAATACATTAGATGCTTCACTAAGAAATGGTAACCGAAAGGTTAAGATAAGTTTCTATAATGATGCAACTTATGAAGAAGAGATACCTGAGAAATATATAAGTCCTATTATCATTTCTTCAGATGATGAATTAAAGATGATAGACGAGGGCGGATATAGCGGACAGGCTGTATTCGATGTAGCCTCTTATATATCAGAAGCAAATGGTTCAAAACAGGAGATAAGTGATAACGGCATTAATGTGTATATAAAGGCTGAGATTATGGAAACTGACGATAAAGGCGAACTATCTGCCAGAACAGAACCTGTAAGTTCAGATAACTATTCATATGTAACTTGTGAGAACTTAAAGACACGTACAGGTAAGGACGTAAGTATCACAAGTGATTTCCGTGTTGATGATGATAAGACAACAGTTTCAGTAAATGTACAGAATAATCGTCTTACTAAGACTACAACGGGAAATCTTATGGTAACATTACTTGATGCTGATGGTAATGTAATAGAGGTTAAACAGACTTATAATAAGAAAAATAAAAATAATGGACTTATCACATTAGATGGTGAGGAAATATTAGAAAATAAGATATTTACATTCGATAAGGCAGGAAGTGATGTAATTGTTACATATTCAGATGTTATTAATGCAGATGATGAGGACAGTAATGCAGAACTTGCAGAATTAAATGTAAGTGGAATTGCAGGTATTACACTTGATAAGTTTGTTAAGAATGAAGACGGAGATTACTACTATATAGTTGATGCGAAAGATGTGTCTAACATATCTATAGCAGCTCAGGCAAAGAGTGCATCAGCAAAAGTTACTTTAGCAGGTAAGACAGATGATAAAGCAAATAATATACTTGCTGAAACAGTAGATATGACTCCGGGAAGTACTGAAAAGATTAAGATTACAGTTACTTCGGCAGATGGAAGTGCAACAGTTAATTATATTCTTACAATTATAAATGGAACAGATGGTTATGTGTCGATAGACGATATGTCTAAGACATATGATGGCAATCCTGTTGAGACGACATTTACAACGAAGAATAATACAGATGGTGACAGAGTTACTATAGAGTATAAGAAACAGGGTGAATCAGATGACAGCTACACTAAGACGGCACCAGCAGATGCAGGTGAATATGTAGTCAGAGTGACTGTGGAAGCTGATGATACTCATACAAAGGCTCAGAATACTGCTATGTTTATGATAAGAAATGCAGCACGTACATTACCGGAACTTACTGCTGTTGACGAAACTATATGTGATAAGGCAGATGGAAGTATAACAGGTATTACTACTGAAATGGAATGGCGTGTGAAACCTGATTCTGAGGATGCATCTGAAGTAACTAATCCGTTCAAGGCGGTTACAGATGCAAATATGAAATTTGCAGCAGGAACATATGAAATCCGTTATATTGAGAAGAAGAATTATGACACACCACCTGCAGCGGAAGTTACAATTAAGGCAGGACGTAAATTAAACATAACAATACCTGGTGAACAGACTGGATATAATATATCTGTCAGCGATAAAGAGGTAAGCTATAATGGAAGTGTCACTCTTACATATGCAACAGGTATGGGATATACTGAGACACCGGACTTTGCTATAAAAGTAAATGGAGAGGCTGTTACTTCGTTAAATGTTGATACATCAACAAATAAAAAGACATATACAATTAATAACATACAAAATGATATAGACATTACCGTTGAGGGTGTAGAGGATACGACAGCACCTAAGGGTGAAATAAAGGTATCAACTAACAGATGGAAGAAATTCGTAAATACAGTTACATTAGGAATATTCTTCAAGAAAGAGCAGACAGTTACCATAACTTCACAGGACAAAGGCAGCGGAATGGATTCAACTAAATATTACGTTTCTAATAAAGCATTAGATTTACAATATGTTGAAGAATTAGACGATAGTGCATGGAAGACTTACAAAGAATTTAATATTAAACCAAATGGTAAATATATCATCTATGCTAAATTGACAGATAAAGCCGGAAATATAAATTATATTTCAACGGATGGAATGGTAATTAAAGATACCAAACCTGAGATAACTGGTTTAGAAGAAGGCAAGACATACTGTATAAAAGCAATATTTACTGTAAGTGATGAATATTTAGATACTGTGACAGATACGTTGACAGACGAAAATGGACAGGTAATATCAGAAGAAGTAATGACAGGTCATTTCTATGCTGATGATGTGAAAGAATATACGTTAACACCTGGACATCATAAGATAGTAGCAACAGATAAAGCCGGAAACAGCACAATCGTTAATGTAACAGTAAATGCAGAACATACATATGGAAACTGGATACATAATGACGATGATACACATACCAGATATTGTACTGCTGATTGTAGTGGCTTTGAAACAGAGAATTGTAATGGTACAGGAGCTACATACTTCAAGCGGGCAATATGTTCGGGTTGTGGAAGTGAATATGGTGACTTAATTAGTGACATAACAGCACCAACAGGTGAGATTAAAGTCGCAGACAATAAATGGGATAGTCTTCTAAATGTAATAACATTTAAAACATTCTATAAAGAGTCACAGACAGTAACCATAACAGCAACAGATGACAGTTATAGTCATGAGGGTTACACAGATGATAAACAGGTTAAAATTCAGTATTATATATCTAACGAAGATAAGGCATTAACTTTATCAGAATTGGATAATATAGAATTTACAGACTACACAGGTGGATTTGATATTAGTTCATTTAATAAATATGTTATTTATGCTAAGTTTACAGACCATGCAGGAAATGTTACATATATTTCAACAGATGGAATGTTAATTAAAGATATTAAACCTGAGATAACAGGTATAGAAGATGGCAAGACATATTGTGAAAAAGCAGTATTTACTGTAAGTGATGAATATTTAGATGCTGTATCAGATGTGGTGACAGATGAAGATGGAAAGATAATATCAGAAACGTTATTAACTGCCATTGACGGTGTGTATACATTAGAAGCAGGAAATCACAAGATTACTCTTGCAGATAAAGCAGGAAATACAACTGTTATCAATGTAACTGTCGACAAAGAGCATACTATAAGTGACTGGATTATTGACAAAGAAGCTACTGTGGATGAAACTGGCAAACGTCATAAAGAGTGTACAGTATGTGGAAATGTTATGGTGACAGAAGATATAGATAAACTGGAAAAACCAACGGAAGAGGTTACAGAGAAACCAACAGAAAAGGAAACTGAAAAACCAACAGAAGAGGTTACAGAGAAGTCAACAGAAAAAGTTACGGAAAAAGAAACAGAGAAACCTACAGTTACTACTAAACATAATGATAAATCAGCTAAGACAGCGGATTACACACCAATTGATATGATGTTATTAATTATATTAGCAAGTGCAATTGTGGTAACAGTAAGTGCTGCAAAACGTAACAAGAAAAATTCATAATTATTTATTGTAATTATTAAATTAATAGCCATATATCTTTCATGGATATATGGCTGTTAATGTATTAATCCCTATAAATTGCATATTATTTAATAATACACTACAATTTAAAATAAAATTCTTGCAAAATGGTATTGGTATGTTATAATCTGTAATTGTATGACTATTTGGAGGCATTTTTGCGTCTAAATGTAAAAAAATGTTAAAAATATGAAATTTAGCAGAAAGACTAGTGAAATTTAAAGAATAATATAATAAAATGGAGGAAAGAAAGATTAACGGATATATAGATATTCATTGTCATATAATTCCTCACGTGGATGATGGGGCGAGAAGTTCTACACAGGCATTAAGAATGATAGATATAGCATACAGCAACGGGATTCGTGGAATGATTGCAACACCTCATTATGAAGTGGGAAAATACGATGATAATAAAGAAGAAATTGAAAAGAATTTTGAAAAATTAAAGAATTTAGTTGCTAAGAAATATCCGGATTTTGAACTATATCTTGGCAATGAGATATTTTACAGTTATGGTGTGGTAGATAATCTTGAAGAGGGTAGGATATTTACACTTGCAGATTCGGATTATGTGCTGGTTGAATTTTCACCAAATGACAAGTATAAGTATATAAGCGAAAGCCTATATGAGCTGGTTAATAATGGATATACACCGGTTCTTGCACATTGTGAGAGATACGAAGAGGTTATGGCAGATATTGAAAATGTAGAACGGCTTGTTGATGCAGGTGTATACATTCAGATAAATGCACATACGATAGCAGGTAAATATGGCAGAGGTATTCGAAAAAAAGTACTTAAGATGATTAAAAATGACTTAGTGCATTTTATTGGTACGGATACACATAGTGATGGTCATCGTTCGCCTGATTTGGAAGAATGTATAAAATATCTTATAAAGAAAACTGACGAGGAGACAGTGGAGAGACTTCTAAGTGTTAATCCGCGTAAGATCCTTGCGAAAGACTACATATAATAAAGGAGAGTTCAAGACTAATGGAAACAGAAAACAGAAACGGCGAAGTGGAAATTGATCTTAGAGATATATTTGCCATATTGATTAACAAACTTGCAATTATTGTATTAGCAGCTGTGCTTGGTGCAGCAGTTGCATTTACATTTACGAAATTTTTAGTCAGCCCTGTATATCAGGCAAGAACACAGGTATATGTTACAAATAATTCTTTGACAACAACAGATCAGATTAAGGTTACAGATTTACAGTCAAGTAATTATCTTACTAAAGACTACATGATATTAGTAAAGAGTAATCCGGTACTGGATAAGGTGATTGCAGACTTGAATCTTAAGATGTCAACATCTGCATTAGCTGGAAAGATACATGTAAGTACACCTACGGATACGCGAATTCTTACAATTGCTGCTAATGATAAAGATCCAATGATGGCAAAGAAGATAGCTGATGCCGTAAGAGAAGCATCTAAGGCACAGATTCAGTCAGTTATGGGTATTGAGACAGTTAATACTGTAGAAGAAGCAAAATTACCTGAGAGTCCGATAAGCCCTAATACTAAGATGAATACATTAATTGGTTTTATGTTAGGATTTGTAATTGCGATAGCAGTTATTATTATAAGATTTATGTTAGATGATACTATCAAGGCACAGGAAGATGTTGAGAAATATCTTGGATTAAGTGTACTTGGTTTAATTCCTGAATTAGAGACAACTGATAGCAAGAAGAAAAAGAAAAAGAAGAAATAATAAAGAATAAATAAGAAATAACAGAAACGAGGAAATGTATGTTAAACATAAATATTGATAAATTAAAGAAATTAGATAACAGTTCCAATGAAGCATATAAGAGATTAAGAACAAATGTACAGTTCTGTGGTAGTGATGTAAAAGTTATTGCACTTACAAGTACAATTCCTAATGAGGGAAAATCAAGTGTATCTTTTAATCTTGCAGCTTCAATTGCAGAGTCAGGCAAGAAGGTAATATTTATAGATGCCGACCTTAGAAAGTCAGTTTTAGTTGGACGTTACAAGATTAACAAAGCTGTAAAAGGTTTTACACATTATTTATCAGGAGTAAATGCATTTGATGAAGTTGTATATTCTACAAATGTGGAGAATTTACATGTAGTATTCTCAGGTCCGGTTCCACCAAACCCAGCAGAATTACTTGGTAATAAATATTTTAAGACATTAATTAAACAGTTAAGACAGACATATGATTATGTTATTATAGATACTCCGCCTATCGGAAGTGTTATTGATGCAGCTATCATAGCGCAGGAATGTGATGGCGTAGTTATGGTAGTAGCAGCAGGTGAGATAAGCTATAAACTTGTCCAGAAGACAAAAGCACAGTTAGAGAAAGCGGATTGTAAGATATTAGGCGTAGTTCTTAATAAAGTTCCTACTGGTAAAGGTGGATATTATGGCAAATACTATGGACACTATGGACACTATGGTGAATATGGTAATTATGGTAACTACGGAAACTACGGAAACTATGGACAAAGTGCAAAGAAATAGATATTTAATATCTGTTTTAGGACGGAGTAATGTATGAACAATAAAAAGATTTTAGGAATTGTCGGATCAGTTATAGCAGTGGTAATTGGAATAGGAGCGATAAAATTCTCAACTTCTGACAGAAAAGGACCTGTTATTACATATTCGGACGAAGAGCTAACATATACGGAGGGTGAGCCCAATGATGTATTGCTTAAAGATGTAACTGCCGTAGATAATAAAGATGGCGATGTAAGTGATACATTAATGGTGGCAAATAAGATAGTAATAGGCAATGGTGAATATATGGAGGTAGTATATGCTGCGAAAGATTCGAAGAATAATATTACTATCACTAAGAATAATAAACGACGTGTAAAATATATATCAACAGGAGCAAATGCTAGTCAGAATACAGAAGCAAATGATGAAAACCAGTCATCAGTGCAGACAGATGCAAGCAATGAGGCAAGCACAAATGAGAGTACAAGCGAGAACCAGACAACAAATACTACGGTAGAAGATAGCGGTCCGACTGGAGAAATAGATAAGGCAGCGGCAGATGCAACCGGTATACCAGTCATCAAATTAAAGACTGCTGAGACAACTATTAAGGCTGGACAAAGGTTCGATGAGATAAGCTTTGTAAGGGAAACATATGATAATTCAGGTGACGTATCAAGAAGAATAAGAATTACCGGTGATTATAACGTAAGTGTTCCTGGAGATTATCATATTAACTATCTGGTATCAGACACAGAAGGTAATGTATCAGCACCGGCACCATTTACTTTACATGTTATACCGGCAGATACAGTAGCAGCAACAGGCAACACTGCAAATAATACTATAGTGCCTGAAAATGGCAATGTAAACAATGCGCAGCCTGGACAGAATGTACAGCAAGGGATAACAGCAGAGCAGACAGCACAGTAAATGTACTGTCTGTTTTGTGAATATAAAAATATGTTGAAATATACGAAACAACATATTAATGTGTAGAAGATAATATTTAATAGATAAACAATTAAGACTAAAATGAAGATTATATGTGACGTAAATGTCTGAGAAATGGAGGTTGACCATGAAAGAAAAAGACATATTTAAACTAGTGAGATATGGATTTGCTATTGTTCAAAGTATAATAACACTATTGTTCCTGTACTATCTTGCAAAACTTGATGTATTGCCACAGAAATATTTCTTTCTTGCAGTAGGAGTGCTCGTTGTATTATGTGTACTTAATGTGGTTTTGCAGTTTAAGAAGATACCGGGAATTATAATGTTAGTAATTGGAATCATAATCAGTATAGGTCTTGGAATAGCCTGTATATATATTGCTAAGACTACAGACGTTATGAACAAGACAGCCGGAGCTGATGAGCAGATAGATAAAATGTTAGTATATGTGCTTGCAGATGATGAAGCTAAAAGTCTGGGCGATGCTGCGGATTATACATATGGTATTCTTTCATCAAAAGGCAGAGAGGCGACAGATAAAACTATAGAAGAAATAAATAAAACTATAAATAAAGAGATTGCTATAAAGGAATATGACGATTTCTTTTCTATGATAGATGGTTTATATAATGGAGATGTTAAGGCGATTATCCTGAATGAGGCATATATAGATGTAATCATAGAGACTGAAGGTTATGAGGACTTTAAAGATAAGGTAAAAGAATTACTTATGACAGAAGTTAAGTCAAAAGTAGAATGGTATGAACAGGATGATGACAGTTCAATCAAATTAAATAGTGATGTATTTACATTATACATAAGTGGTATAGATACGTATGGTTCAGTTGCTAAGACAAGCCGAAGCGATGTAAATATTATTGCTGTTGTAAATACTAAGACTAAACAGATACTTTTAGTATCTACACCTAGAGATTATTATGTACCATTATCAATTTCTAATGGTGTTAAGGATAAACTTACGCATGCGGGATTATATGGTATAAATTGTTCAAAAGATACATTATCAATGATTTATGACTTAGATATACAGTATTACTTCAGACTTAATTTTGATGGTTTTATCAAGATAATAGATAAACTTGGCGGTGTAACTGTTCATTCAGATTACGCATTTACAACAAGAAGCGGTCACTACAATATACAGGTTGGAGACAATAAGCTTAATGGTAAGGAAGCGCTTGCATTTGCAAGAGAGAGATATGCTTTGGCAGATGGTGACAGACAGCGAGGCAGAGACCAGATGGAAGTAATTAAAGCAGTTATTAACGAAATGGCAAGCTCTAAGCTGTTATATAATTACACGGATATTATGGACGCTATTTCAGATTGTTTCCAGACAAGTATGCCTAAAGACATGATACAGAGTCTGGTTAAAATGCAGATTAATGATATGAAGAAATGGAACATAGTGTCATGCAGCGCTGATGGTACAGGTACAAGGTCATCTACTTACTCTATACCACAAAGAGATAACTTGTGGGTAATGATTCCTGACGAAAGCACAATTGAACATGCGAAAGAATTAATTCAGCAGGTTATTGATGGTAAAATAATAAGTGAGTAAATTAGTGTAGAAAAGGGTAAAGGGAAGATAAAAAATGAGACAGGTGAAAAGAAAAAATTTACAGAAAGGATTATTAGGCTATGTATAGAAGGAAAACATCAGGAATATTCAGGCATTTAGACTTTATTGCATTAGACATTATAAGTATAGAAGTTGCTTTTGCCATAGCCTATATAATCAGGCACGGCTGGAGAGGCAATAGAATTGTACTGCCTAAGTTATATTCAAATATCTTTATTGTATATATGATGATATGTGTTATAGTGGCATTAATGGCATCACCTTATAAGAAGATAGTTACCAGAGGACATTATAAAGAATTCTTATGTACTGTCAGATATGTAACTATAGTTACAATGATGCAGGTAGTATACCTGTATATGTCTCAACAGGGACAGGAATACTCCAGAATAGTATTTATGCTTACCTGGGCAATTGGAATAATAATTACTTATATTGTCAGGGAAATCTGGAAATGGGTAGTCTCAAAATCATCCATCAGAGATAATTCGAAGACACAGGCTATGGTATTAATTACGTCATGTGATGAGGCAGAAGAATTAATTGATAATTTGTCAAATTATGGAAAAGGTAAATATCATATTACAGGTGTATGCATAGTCGATAAGAATATGACTGGTGAAATGATTAACGATATAAATGTATTAGCATCAGGTAATGAAATATCTGATTATCTATGCAGATCGTGGGTAGATGAAGTATTTGTAAGCCTTAATGATAAATATGAGAGTGTAGAAAAGAAGCTGGTGGAAGATTGTCTGCTTATGGGAATTACAATACACCAGAATCTTGCTAAGATCGTAAACGAACCGGGTAAAGTAAGAATGGTTGAAAGAATGAATGAATATACCGTACTTACAAGTGCTATTAATACAGCTTCAATAGTTGAGAGTTTTATCAAGAGACTAATGGATATAGTCGGAGGTATTGTCGGACTTATATTTACTGGAATATTATTTATATTTGTAGCACCAGCGATATACATTAAATCACCTGGGCCAATCTTCTTTAAGCAGTGGCGAGTTGGTAAGAATGGTAAGAAATTTCACATATATAAATTCAGAAGTATGTACTTAGATGCGGAAGAACGTAAAGCTGAACTTATGGCACAGAACAAAGTTAAGGACGGCATGATGTTCAAGATGGAGAATGATCCACGTATAATTGGTGGTGAAAATGGGAAAGGAATTGGAAACTTTATACGAAAAACATCTATAGATGAATTCCCACAGTTCTTAAATGTTCTTAAAGGCGATATGAGTCTTGTCGGCACACGTCCACCAACACTTGATGAATGGGAGAAATATGAACTTCATCATAGAGCAAGACTTGCCATTAAGCCTGGTCTTACCGGAATGTGGCAGGTTAGTGGAAGAAGTGACATTACTGATTTCGAAGAAGTAGTTAAGTTAGATACAAAATATATCATGAACTGGAGCCTTGGGAAGGATATAAAGATACTACTTAAGACGGTATGGGTAGTATTAAAGAAAAAAGGTTCGTCCTAATTGAAATTGCAGATATATACAATTAAATATCAGTAGATGCTAATGATATTGATACATATAAACAGGAAGGTATGGTCAGGAAAATTATGAAATTATCAACGGTTGCAGCCTTTAAAAATATAAATAGTAATTCAGATAAATTTATACACATTAAAGGAGATGTACTGAAAAATTTTCAAAAAGAATTGTTGAAAATGATGCAAGATATCGTAACAGTATGTGAAGAAGAGAA
>ULUN01009533.1_pt1 | contig 19628 bp, 18 predicted proteins | sample 1958531 | NCBI WGS metagenome assembly ULUN01 (sample SAMEA4835761, study PRJEB28245) | human gut metagenome | biome: gut microbiome; material: fecal sample | place: Denmark | collected 2008
ATCAACCTAAATTTCATTTCAATATCCGCAAAAATAACTGTATTAAAATCATTATTGATTGCTTTCAAATTAGCCTGTAGTTTCTTTTCAGTTTGCTGTTTCATCTTGCACTCCTTTAGTCAAAATCATAGTCATCCGGATCTAAGCCGGCATCCTCCAATGCCTCTCTTCTCTCATCTGCATCCATATATTCAAGCTCTGTTGCATCTAGTCCTGCCAAGGATAAATCATCTTCCAGTTCATCCTCCTCACTTGTATGCGTATCCTCATGACCGAAAACCACATCATCCATTACAGAATACTCATAAGCCCTAAGTTTTCCATCTCCATCAAAATCAAAATCCGAATCATATAATCTTCCATCTTTTCCTAACATATCCCTGTCCTCCTAATTTTCGTAATGATTGAATCCGCCAAACAAACCTCTGTCACTATGGCTTGTCTTATTTCCATTATTATCATATGTGTTGACACTTCCAAACAATCCAGGGTTGCTGTGTCCTACTTTTTGACCACTATTATCATAATGACTCATTGTGCCGAACAATCCGGGACTGCTATGTCCTACTTTATGTCCATTAGCATCATAGTTATTCATACCACCAAAGAATCCCGGTGTGCTCTCTCCAATTTTATTGCCATTTGCATCATAATGCTTCATTGTGCCAAATAATCCTGGGCGGCTATATCCTTCTTTTTTCATATCAATCAGCTCCTTCCAAATAATTTTTACATGTTTTAAAGTTCTTTGTACTTACATTATACGCACACCATGTGTCCAATAAAAAGTACAGCTATGAATTCAAACGATTCCTTAATTGTATTTTTAAAGATTCAAACGCCTCTTATTTCATGTGCTACCATAATTATAACAAGAACCATTTCTTATGTGTCGCATTTCAGGCGACAAGAAAAGGACGCAGGATTTCTCCCACGTCCTCAAAACTATCTAGCTTTATCTTCTCTTACCTTCGTTGCTTCCTTATGTATCGCTTTCTGCTTCACCTCATCCACAGCTCCAGCCTCAAATACATCTGCATTATACTGATACTCCTGTGGTCCAGCAGCAATTGGAGAGTATACATCCTCTGCTTTCACTGGCTCAGCTTCTGCCCTCTCCGTTTTGCTCCCATAAGCTTAATCTTTCCCGTCACATATGTTATATCTCCCATATAGATCGCCATACCCTTTTGACACGCAAGCACCTTGCCCGGATGGAGATCCTCATACTGATACTTTCTGCCACCAGCTTCATCATCCATGACCACCAGCTTATCAAAACCCGCCGTTGCCACAGCACGCCATGGAGTATCGTAGGAATTTTCAGAGAAAAAAGCCCACACGGTTCCGGGACACACCATCGGCTCATCACCGCCACCAAACATAAATGAGTCTCCGTCAGACACCATCACAGGTCTCACTCTTCCGTTAAGCCCCCCGGTAAGCTTCCTGCCATTCCTAAAGGTTCTGTTTGTTGGATTGTAATCCATGTAGAACCATATCCCATCCATATTCTGAAATTTGCCCTGCCTGCGGCTGACAGTTGTGGCATGCATGGCAATGTCAGGTGTATTATCCTTTGACAGCCTGCCCACCTCCCAACTCACTCTGGTATCAAGCAAATAAGTATTTAATTGACCATTTTCAATTACAATCAGATTATTTTTCATTCCAATATATCCTTACATATCAATATTTAGCTCCGATATGAATGTGTCAACCTCCGGAAGATCAAGTCCGCTCAGGACCTCCTTCGCATACCTGCACAGTTCGTCTGGGTCAAATTCCTCCGAGTCCGTATCAAGTATGTTGTTAAGACTGGCATCCTCCAGTATAAAGATGATCACGCTCTCAAAGGGGTTCTTGGCGCACAGCGGTTCCATGTGTGCCAGCGTCAGCATTTCGTCAATCTGCTCCCGATCCATACTCAGATGCAGCCCCAGGGACAGTATCTTATTTCTGGTGGGATACCATTTGTTCTGTCTTATGGCAGACACGCACTGCTTAAGGGATGAGGACCACCCCTGTCCGTCCGCCAGGTTTGCAATGCTTGATGAGTATCTCTGATAATTTATAGTTACATACATCTTCACATATGCATAGAACTTCTGGTACGCTGTGGAAAAAGCTGCAATGTTATCATAGATAAACTGTGCCAATGCGTCCTCACCATGAACCTGCGCCAGTCTCTCCGCGAATTGTGCCGTGCATATATCGGGAACAGGCATAATCTCGTCCTCCACCATATTGGTCCTGATCCGCTCCAATATGTAATCATAGCTCTCCACCATATCAACATCTCCGGGGCTGCTTATGACATATATGCACACGCAGTCCTCAAGGCTCTTGGAATAAAGCTCCGGATATCTGCCGTATCTGGCAAGAAGCTGATTCATTCTTGCCAGGTCATAGCCTGCTGCAAGGCCTATCCTTAAAAATGTCTCTCGGTTTCTCGGAACCGCGCCTTTACACCATTTATCCACTGCCACCCGGCTCACATTGCATTTCTTTGCAAATGCTGTTTTGCTGCAGCCGCTCTCTTCTATGACATCCCTTATCTTCTCTGCCCACAGCTCCTGCTGGGACTTAAGCATTGGTAGTATCCTTTCCTTAAGGTCAGAAAGCTCCTCACATTTTTCAATTTCTTCTTTTATGTATTTCGTTTCTGTACTTTTATCCATACCGGACCTCTTGGGTTATTTACTCCATCATCTGTTCTTTGTATGCCTTTCTTACAGGTATGATCGGCACAAATATAAATATCATGATAGAAAATATAAATGCCACGATTCCTGTCATGATATCATATGGAAATGGCAGTATCAGCCAGCCCCATTTTGCTATCTTTCCTGACATCCTCACTGCTGTTCCAAATCCTCCGAAGAAATAGGAAACCATTCCTCCCATAACGCCAAGTCCCATCAGCGACACAAAAAAGTTTGCTCCTGTGATCTTCGCCAGTATAAATGATATCACCACCAAACATGTTGCTCCTACTGCTATGTACTGTGCAATCTCAATTCTCTTCATCTTCTCTTCTCCTCCTGATCATATATAAAATATTTTCAGCTCCTGCTGATGTACTTATAATACAAGAACCAAAGAGAAGTGTTTTCAGGTGAAGTTTACACTTGCAGGTATTTCGCTTCTGTGCGAAATTTACACCTGTATGAATTTTACTTCCGTGTGAAGTTTACACCTGTATAAAATTTGCTTCCATGCGAAGTTTACACAGGTGTGTGTCTTAAAATCTTCCGTCACTGTCAGGTATGTCCGGATCATCCGTCAATATTGTTTCATCGGAAAATAAAGGCTTCCACTCTAACCCGGTATAGGAATATTCCTGCTGCTTTTTATTCCACTGTGCCTCGGAGATCTCAGTATAATAACCACTGAAATAGTCATCGTTAATATGATCTATAAGAAAATCATGATCGCAGTTTTTATAATTCACCTCTCCGAAGCTTCCTCCTGTTTCATTTCCTGTAGTGATGTCTGCGGCTTCCACGTAGCCTACATTATAATATCTCCACGTTCCATCCTGTAATATCTTAAGATATGAGTCATCGTCATACTCACTATCATGCTTGTATGTAACAAGCTCATAATCATCCTCCCGTCTCACGAAAACTGCCAGCTTTGTATCGCCGCAGTAGTAGGTCATGTCCTCATGGACTGTAGTGGTATCCTCATATATTATATTGCGAAGCTCCACCTGGCGGGCCTCTTCATCCCAACAGCCAAGCAACAGCTCATCCTCGCCGTCTCCGTCCACATCATAAACTGCATAGAGACAGTCCTTCTTAGGATCCTTATATACCATATAATAGTCATCTGTTTCACCGGTCTGCTGATATCTCTCTACTGTGTCTCTGGCCTGATCAAGCATACCCTCAAATCTGGTCTTTGCACCATCCTCTTCTATATCTTCCGGCTGCTCCTGAGCCCACTGGTCAGATGTGTCACCGGTATCACCCTCCGGAAGTACCGTACCCACATAGTCTTCCCCATTTTTACCTGCACTGTTTTTATCTGAGTCATTTTTGTCCGTCAGGACATGATGAACACCCACGCCGATAGTCACCAACACCGCAGCAGATATTACTCCCACCGTGATCTTTCCTCCGAGGGTTCCCATCATCCTGCCAAGCCCATGAGCACTTTTTGCCATGCCGGAAGACACCTGTCCTGCAGCACCTCCCGGAGCACTACCCGGTGTCTGTCCTGCAGCACCTCCCGGGGCACTACCCGGTGTCTGTCCTGCAACGCCTGAAGTCACGCCTGAGCTGCCCCCTATCCCCATCATAAACTCTGACAGTCCCACATAAGGAAGCCCCACTGTTCCTGCCACGTTATTTCGGAACATGATCCACAGCCACGGAACATTTTTCAGGCTGTATTTTTTTTGTTCGCCTGTTTCCTCAGTAGCTGTATCTTCAATAGCTGAAACTATTGCCGTCCTTGTGTTCTTCAGGATATTTTTTACGACTGCGTCCGTCAATCCTGTTTTCGCGGCAATGTCTCCTGTCCTCTCACCAAAGTAATAGTATTTCTGGAATACTATCTTCTCCATAGGTGTAAGTCCATCAACTATCTGCTGTAATCTCCCTGCAAATGTTCCGTCTCCTGCCTGTTCTTCTGTTATGGTAAGAGCCTCATCCTCTGCCGCATAATCGAAGAAAGCTTCCTCTCCTGAACCTTCATCACATGTACTTTTATCATTTGTACTGCCATCATCTGCATTACCATCACCGGAAATATCTGTATCAACACACTGCAATGACACATCATTTACCTGCTTTCCCATCCACTCATAGAAAAGCTCTGTACGTTCAAGTTCATTTACATTTTTATACATACTGTCATAAACAGCCGGTATCTGTGCCAGTGCCATCTGCTCATCCGGGATGATGGTGCGGAGCATTGTATAGGCCGTCCTCACCGTCTCATCATAGAACTCCTGATAGCCGCTGAAATCTCCCATTTTGAATTTTTCTATCTGTCTGCTAATAGTTAAATCCATCTGCCTGTTTCCTTCCTGTCATTTTGTCAAAGAATAGTCCTCTATCTGTAGAACACTGCGAAAAAATATGTCCCGTCATCTGCCCGGGCAACGCCGATCCCCAGACTTTCACAGTTATCAAGGGTCATTGCTCCCTCATTTTCCTCATTCATATTATCTACATATCCGTCAAGAGCCGCCTTTACTACCTGCACATCTGTCTTCTCTGCAAATGTATATATCAGCCAGCCTGCACTGTATTCTTTAAACTCCAGCAGTGCTTCATTTCCTGCCTTTCTTAATATTGCATTCAGTTCAGCTTCATTGCTGTACCCGGAAGTCTCCGCTTCACTGACAGCAGCTTCCGCTGCCCATTTTGCCGCCGCTTTAAGATTTTCGTCCCTGACAAATTCTATGTCATTGGCATTATGAACATCCTGATAGAGGGCATATACTTCTTCACCATATTGTTCCATGGCTTCGGAAGTCACTTTCTCATCGCCGGCTTCAGTTTTTTCGTAACCACCTATTTCTTCACCATCATCTATACATTCATCGTTATCATCAATTTCACTGTCATATGCAGTTTCACCATTATCTGCATCCTCACCGTCATCTGTATTCTCACTGCCGCTGTCTTTTATCTGTTCAATACTGCCATCCTTTTCATGTTCAATATCATTGGGGGTTCTATGCAGAAAATGCCATCCGCCGGTCACCAGAAACAGAACCACCAGTGCCACCAAGCCAACTGCAATTACAATTCTGGCAACTCTCTTTTTCTTCCGGTCATTTTTCTGATCCTGCCTCACATCAGATATCATCTTATTTACCACATTTACTACCCCGGTATCTTTCTGTGTCTTTGACGGAGCTTCTTCATACAAAAGCTTATACAGGTCTTCTCCATTCTGTGCCCCTCTGTTCTCCGGATACAATGCCAGCCCCTTCATTATGGCAGCCTCCACAGATGGTTTTACATCAATCCCCAGCTTGGAAAAAGTCTGCAGATCGTCATGCCTAAGTCTTTCCCTGGCAGGCGTAACCATCCTGCCTGATATACAGGTGTACATGGTTGCACAGACGGAATATATGTCTGAATACGGTCCCACCTGGCCATTTGCAGATACCTGTTCAAGGGGCGTGTAGCCCCCCTTAAAAACCTTGTCCTCGTTATAATCCCCATACTGCCTTGCCGCTCCGAAATCAATTAGCTTAACCTTCCTGTCAGCAGTTATCATAATGTTATCCGGACTTATATCACGATGTATGACACCTCTTTTATGAATCCCTGCCAGGGCATGTATCACAGGCTTCATTATGGCAAGAGTACGGGAAACAGAAAGCTTTCCCCCTCCGGCTTTCACATATTCGTCAAGAGACTGCCCCTCCACATATTCCATCACCAGATAAGCTGTGTTATTCTCCTCTGCAAATGTATATACATTCACCACGCCTGCCTGTTCTCCAAGAAGTGCCAATACCCTGCCTTCCTTGATGAACTGTGCCTTTGCTTTTTCAAACACAGCCTTCTTTTCATCACTGGCGTATACCATAAGGCTTCCGGATCTCCTGTAGCAGCAGCCCTTCAGGTAAAATTCCTTGATAGCGACCTTCCTTCCAAGCCTCTCGTCGCACCCAAGATATGTAATTCCAAATCCACCATCTCCAAGAACCTTTTCAATGCGGTATTTGCCGCCATCAATACAGGTTCCCGGAGCCAACCAATATTCTTCCATAGGTTTAATTTCCTTTTATCTTTATACGTTCATCAGCCGTTTATATTGCAAGTCTTCCTAAACATTCATTTTACTATGCTTTTCTGCATTTTGGTAGCAATAAAACACGCTTTGTGAGTTTTATCTGCTGATAAGCAGTCGCCAAATTCAAACTTGCAGCCATGCTGCAGCATTCTTGTTACCATAACAAAATAAAAAGAAGGACGTTCGTCCTTCTTTTTATTCCCCGCTATTCTTAGTCTCTTAACATATGGAGCTTCTTCGCAAGCTTAACCACAAGATTTCCCTTTGGAAGTCTTAAGAGGTCTTCCTCCTTATACACTCCAAGTCCAAGTATGCACATAAAGTAGAATACAATGGCAATGATCACCGCAATGGTCAGGGATACCGAATTAATGTGTACGATCCTGTATATAAGCTGGTAGCTGCCCCAGGCTGCAATTCCCATGAACAGCGAAGCTATGGCAGGTGCCACGAATATCTTCTTCACATCCATGGTAGCTCCGATGGATTTCTTCACTGAAATTCCGTTTAACACACACATTATAAATGAATATACCACTGTTCCGATGACCAGTGCATATATGTTAAGCTCCGTTGCAAACAATATAGGCACAAGGATTATTATGTGTATCACCAGTGCAAATGCTGAATTTATGACCGGTGCCATAACCTTACCTATTCCCTGAAGCACGCTGTTGGTTACTGTTGACATTGCATAGAATACTACTGCTATGGCTCCCACTGCCAAGGCATTCGACGCAGTCTTTGTTGCACCGCGGAACAACAGCTGTACCACCGGCTCTGAAAGTACTGCCATACCGACTGCGCAAGGTATAGTCACAAGCATTGTCATACTTAGGGACTGGTTAAATACCTTCTCAGCACTGCGCTTATCTCCCTTTGTATATTCCGCAGAAATAGTTGGAATAAGCGCTGTTCCAACGGCTGAAGCAATAGACACAGGAAGATTTATCAGGACTGTGTACTGTCCCGAGAAAATCCCGTACATATTTGCAGAGTAAACAGTATCCACGTTCTTTGTGCCTAATATTCCGTAGAATATCTTCATGTCAACTGTGGTGGTTATGTTATAAACAAATGAAGCTATGATTATAGGTGTAACTATAAAGAATATCTGCTTAAGCAGTATTGAATACGGCTCAGCCTCATGCTTTGTGTCCATATCCACAGTCTTCATTATCTCTTTTCTCCTGCTGCCATAAGCAATGAGAATAAAGATAAGACCTGCCACAACTCCCATTCCGGTTCCCAATGCTGAGCCCTGCGCGCCATGCATGGCGTATTCTGTGGTTCCCTTTGTGAATGGAAGTGAAAAGAAATACGCTGCTACCACGCTGACAACAGCATTTACCAGCTGCTCTATAATCTGGGATATGGATGTGGGCACCATGGTGTTGTACGCCTGAAGATATCCTCTGAATACTCCGAGAAATCCCGCAAGGAATATGGTCGGTGCAAATAATTTCATACAAGGCAGTGCATTGGGCTGTTCTTTAACAAGCACCGGTGCAAATATATATGTGAGTCCCGCTGCAACGGCTCCCACTACAGCCACATAAATCAGTGAGCACTTAAATACCTGTCTTGCACTCTTGTATTCCTTCATGGCAAGCTTGCCGGATATTATCTTGGAAACTGCCGTAGGAATACTATATGTGGATATCATAAGGATCATGGCATATATTGCATACGCGGATCCATAATAACCATTTCCTTCATCTCCTATTATATGGAACAATGGGGAACGATACAGTACTCCGATTATCCTTGATACAATTCCTGCTCCCGCAAGGATTGCCGCCTGGGCTGCAAAGCCTGACGCCCGCCTCTCTTTATTTTTTGATGTATTATCGCTCATTACACATGTCTCCTGCCAACAATTAATTCTGAAATAATCCCCGAAGCATATCTTTCCCCTTAACATCAGACCAATTAAATGGTATATATGTATTATGCTACATTGAAAAATATAATATATGTATCAGCATAACACATGCAGTTGGAATTATCACATATATATGAAAATACTTCAAGTGTATATTTTTATTAATGTATTTCCTGCCATATCTGATTTATGCATGATACCATAAAATAAAGTTATAAAGGAGAAAAACATGAACTATAAAGACCTTCCCAAAGATCCTATGATACTGCTCAGCTTTGTAAACACCAAGCTGAGGGACGACTTCCCTTCACTGGAAGCCTTCTGTGAAAATTTTAATGTTAAGCCCGAGGATATCTCATCCGCACTGTCCAAGATAGATTATGAATACGACAGCAGCCTTAACAAATTTGTGTAAATCATTCGGCATGATCAATTAAATGGAACAGCAACTATTCTAAATGTGTCTTCAGCACTTGGTACTTCCTACGGCAAGGCTTGCTGCGATGTAACGATGTTAAAGACATCCTTACAGAAAAAGAGGTGGGTCTGATAAAACAGCCCCACCTTTTCTATTAATTTTCTTTTTCTTTATGCTCTACGGCTTTCTTAGCCTCATGATGCGCTTCCATCTTGTGGATCTGATTCTTGATTTTACCTGCCATAGACGACTTTTTCTTTTCTTCCTTAGCAAGCTTTATGGCTGCCTTTTCTTCAGGAGTTTTCTTCTTAAACCTTATATCAAGCTCATCCTCTGTCATATATATTCCATTGCCGGTAGCTTCATCGATCCTCTTAAGATTATCAAAGTCTGCGGTATTATACACATTTGTCTTCTCCATAAGCTTACCGGTACACACCCTGTTTATGTACATGTAACAGCAGGCAAATACAGGAACACCAAGCAGCATTCCATAAAAGCCAAATAATCCGCCACCCACAACGACCGATGTGAGTACCCAGAAGCTTGAGAGCCCCGTAACATCGCCTAAGATCTTAGGTCCCAGTACATTTCCGTCAAACTGCTGGATTATAAGAATGATGAGCAGAAGGATGACACTCATGATAGGATCCGCAATCAGCACTATGATCACACAAGGTACCGCACCTATGATCGGACCGAAGAACGGAATTACATTTGTAACTCCGACTATGGCACTGACCAGAAGTGCATAAGGTATCTTCACGATAGTAGTGACAATAAATGTTATAAGTCCTATTATTATGGAATCCAGAATCTTGCCGCCGATAAACTGGCTGAATATCCTGCTTGTACACTCAACGCCGTCCATAACAAGATTTGCTTTCTTAACACTGAAGGTTGCATAAATGATCTTCTTCATTCTTGTGGAAAGATATTCTTTGTTGAACATAATATATATAGAAGCAATTATTCCAAGGAAGAAGTTGTACACGAACTTAAGACCGCCCATAAGTCCCGTTCCAAGCTTAAGTGCTATCTGATCAAGATTCGGAAGAAAATCTTTGTTTATCCAGGTATTCATCTTCCCATATACGGTATTTACGACCTTCTTAAGATCACTCTCAGGTATATTCGTTTTTTTGAACTTAGCGTACAACATATCAATATTTTTCATTATGTTGTCATAGTATGTATCCATGTTACTGATAAGTAATTTTATACTCTCATATAACTGTGGGATAACCATCCACAGAAGTCCAGCTATTATACCCAGGAATAATATTACAGTAATTATTACAGAACATGTCCTTGAAGCTTTCTTAGCTTTCTTTCTTGTTTTTATGATTCTGTCCTCAAACAAAGTAAGAAACAACCTGTCAAAAAACACCAGTACAGGATTCATCAAAAAAGCAATAACCGCACCCACTATTATAGGTGCAGCAGCACTGGTGATCTTACTTCCGACCGCCTTTACTCCCGTCCAGGAATCCAGCAATTTGTTAATAACAAGTGCAGCAACTATGATTCCAAGAACAGTAAATGCCACCCTGAATATCCTCTTTTTTCTTTCTTCTGACATCTTTTCACTCCCACAACTAAAATACTTTTATGTTTTCTCTGATTTTCGTCTCTGTATACACAGGAATTATAATATTATTTTATTTTTATAGCAATAGTGAACTGTCAATTTTATATTATTTATTTTTAAGAAATGACATGTCTTTATCCCTTTTTTAACTGATCATTACATAGAATTTATATTAACAGGATACAATGCTTCTGTGTTGGGCTGCCGGATTTTTTAAAGTGCTGTATTTACCCTTTAAAGCATTTTTTCGTTTCACAAAAAATCATTGTACATATATATATTACATAGTAAAATATAGCCATGAGTTGCAATTTTAAATCTGCACTGCAGATAAACTGACATTTACAAAGGGGGTGTTTATTATGTTAGCTCAACTCATTTTCTGGTCTGCAATATTTATATTCTGTACTATAGCAGAAATTATGACTCTTGGTCTTACATCAATATGGTTTGCCGGCGGTGCACTGATTGCAGGAATACTTTCCCTGTTCAAGGTGGATTATACTATCCAGATTCTTGTATTCGCCATTACATCGCTTGTACTGCTTGCAGTAACAAGACCATTTGCCAGGAGATTCCTTAACCAGAAAAAGCTGGCAAAAACCAATATAGACGGGTTGATAGGCAAAAAAGCACTGGTCACTGCCGACATTGATAACGTAAATTCAAAGGGGCAGATAAAAATTAATGGTCTGGAATGGACGGCCCGTTCAGTTGATGACGAACCCATACCAATGGGAACTGAGGTTGAAATCACAGCCATTTCCGGTGTGAAGGCTATAGTCAGAAAAGGAAACTGATTTTAACCCATTAGTAATTTATACAAAAAAAGATTTAGTTTTAAACTTAGGAGGTATTTAAAATGGACGGAGCTATCGGAGTTATTCTAACCATTCTCGTATTTGTAGTAATAGTAATCATTCTCAGTACAATCAAAATCGTGCCACAGGCACATGCATACGTAATAGAAAGACTTGGCACCTATAATGGTACATGGTCAGTTGGTCTTCACATGAAAGCACCTATTATCGACAAGGTTGCCAGAAGGGTAACCTTAAAGGAGCAGGTTGTTGACTTCGCTCCACAGCCGGTTATCACAAAGGATAACGTTACAATGCGAATTGATACAGTCGTATTCTTCCAGATCACAGACCCTAAGCTTTTCTGCTATGGTGTTGAAAATCCTATCATGGCTATAGAAAATCTTACGGCTACTACTCTTCGTAACATCATCGGTGATCTTGAGCTTGACCAGACACTTACATCGAGAGAGACGATCAACACCAAAATGAGATCTACTCTTGACGAGGCTACTGATCCTTGGGGAATAAAGGTAAACCGTGTTGAGTTAAAGAACATCATTCCACCTGCTGCCATTCAGGATGCAATGGAGAAGCAGATGAAAGCAGAGCGTGAAAGACGTGAGCAGATCCTCCGTGCAGAAGGTGAGAAGAAGTCAAAGATCCTTATTGCAGAAGGTAATAAGCAGTCACTTATCCTTGAGGCTGAGGCCGAGAAGGAATCACAGATACTTCGTGCAGAAGCTAAGAAGGAAGCAACTATTAAGGAAGCCGAAGGTCAGGCCCAGGCTATACTTGCAGTACAGCAGGCTAACGCTGATGGTATCAGAGCATTAAATGAATCGTCACCTTCTAATCAGGTCCTTACCATCAAGAGTCTTGAAGCATTTGCCAAGGCAGCAGACGGCAAGTCAACAAAGATCATCATTCCATCAGAAATACAGGGAATCGCAGGTCTTGCTTCATCACTTGTTGAGGTTGCCAAGAAGGATAACTAACAGAGAGCTAACGATCATAAAACCGACACAGGCATTGATATTAATCGTTTGATATGAATGACCTGATGTCGATGATTTATACTTGTAATTTGATATTATTGATCCTGTTCGAATTGATTTTAAAAGTATATTTGAAAAATCCCGGGTAGCGGTTATGACATATTCGTATGTCCTCCGCCACCCGGGATTTTCTTTTGCTTCTTCTTTTTTACTTAAGAGTGAAGGTATGCTCATTCATTAAGCTTATACTCAAATCGTCCGCCTTACTATTATAGAAGATTACTGTCAGCGTTGGCTCTGCGTCCTTCGGCATGAATACCAGATAGTATCTTGCAGCCACGGAAGCAGGTGGGATATACTGATCTTCATTTTCGTAGTACTTTATCTGGCTTACACTCACACCGTCTCCGGAGTCAAAATTTATACCGGTGATGTAAGGGAAACTCAGAGTCCTGTCTGTATAGTTCACCCAATTCATTCCTACCACATAGCAGTCATACTCATCTACATCCGGCAGATCATTGTCAGCGGCATACTCTGTCAGGTCAAAATCCTTGTATACAGGCAGATCCACTACAGTACCCGGCTCTATCTTCTCAATGTATGGAAGACTGTACAAATCAAACATAAATCCTGATGTATTGGAAGCATTCTCCGGTATACCTGGCCACTCCATCTCCTGAAGAGGACTGCCCACCAGACATATCATTTCTTCAGTCTGATTTTCGGTTTCCGTTTCATCCACCATATCGTACACCACAAGGTAATCATAATCTACATTTGTGGTAATAAAAAACAAATTTCCATCTCCTACATATATGCCACTTCTACTGTCACCAATCTCCACATATTTGTCCTGATCATAGGAAAACAATTCAAGTCTTTCCACCGCATCAAGAGGTTTGAGAAAGGTTCCCGACTTTGTATACATATAAAGCTCCGGTACGCCCACAGAATCACCATAACCATAATCAGAATCAGTATTGTATCCACTTGGATAAATATAGCTATAATGAACCCTGTAAAGTATACACCCTTCAGGAATATCAAGATTCCCCGAATCAACAATCACCGGCTCATCTACGGTCAAAAGGATGCCCATATCACCATTAAGTCCGGCTATAGCCTCTCCGTAGGAATAGTCCATAACATTAAGATCACTGCCCTTGTCATATATATTTACGGAGTCATAGTAATCGGAATCAATGTAATCAGAGTCAGCGTAATCGTTACTGCCAAATCCATCACCTTCCATATGGTAATCTGATACTATATCTTCATCATCAGAGTCATAGTACCCATCGTCATGGTTTTCATCGCCGTAATATCCGTCATCGTAATATTCGTTATCATAATACTCATCATCATAATCTCCGGTCATTGCCATAAAAACAGATACCGCAACAATTCCTATGCTGACGATTATTATTATCACAGCTGCCAGTCCGATCATCTTCTTTGCCGCTTTGGTCATGTCTCCATTCGGACCGACGATGACTTTTTTGCTGCCATTGTCGCCGGTGGTGCTCCAAGTCCGGCTGGTGCCATTGCTTCCGTTGCCGCCCCATGTTTGACCTGTGCCACTATTGGCAGAACTGTTGAATGTCCGGTCTGTGCTGTCACTTCCGTTACTATCCCAGGTCTGGCCACCGTCTCCTGAAAATGTGTCATGACACTTTGGTTCTTTAGACGCCATCTTGTTCTCATGATCACAGTCATCACAATCATAGATAGTGCCCTGGTTGTTTTCATTTCCAATGTCGTAATGATTTCCTGTTATATACCAGGCACCGCATTTCGGGCAGAGAAAATCCGTCTTATCCGGATCAAATTTCTTGCCACAGGTTTTACATACCGCTTTCATTCTACGCCCCCTTCTTACATCATATTCTTAATCCTATGCCCCGCTTGGGTATGGGAGCAGCATGTCTCCGACATCATTACAATAATCTAATTTCAGCCCATTTAAAATTCAATTTTTGAAATTCCAAATGGGCTGATAGATCATATTTTATATTATGTTTTAGTTGTGCTTGTAGTAGTTGATGAGACATCCGTCAACGATTATCTGTCTCTCGTCGTCTGTGAGAGAACCAAGCTTAAGCTCAAGCTCTGCGAAATCCTTGTTGACCACATATGCCTTGATAACCTCATCCTTGTTTATCACTGCCTGTCTAATGCCAGGAATGAAGATACAGTCATCATTTTCAAAATCAAAGTCCTTCTCAATTACAAACGGAAGCATACCCCAGTTGATAAGGTTTGAACGATATCTCTTGGTTGCGTACTCCTTGGCGATATTCGCCCAGCCGCCTAATACCTTCTGGCATGAAGCAGCCTGCTCACGGGCCGAACCGTCTCCCGGCTTAACTGCGAATATTGTGCTTCCTACGCCTGTATTTGATCCGCATACATCAGGGTATCTATCTTTGATAGTGTGCATGATATCCTTCATCCATGGATAAGCCTTACCCATGCACTCACCGGACTCTCTCACCTTCTCTACTGCCTGAACTGCCTTTGCACGGCCTACATATTCAGGATCCTTTCTTGAAAGGGTGAACTCTGCAAGTCCAAGAGGATTTGATCTGTATGATGAAGTCTCACCTGATGGGATAAGCTCGTCTGTTGTGGTTACAGGGTCATGTATAACTGACGCAACCTTGAGGACAAGATTGTCTGTAAGGGCAACCATCTCAGGCCAGTCCTTGATATTCGGACCAAACTTGATCTCTACACTTGGGTCTGCCTTTCCTACTCCGTTATATACTCTTCTGTCGTAGATATTTCTGTCGAAGAAATACTTCTGTCCCTTGTACTCAACATCAAGATCAGTTGCAGGTGTAAGATATCCCTTATTTGCCGCTGTTGCTGCAATAGAACGTGCGTCCATAAGAGCAACTGATGATATCTGACCATTCTGTATCTTTGAGCCCTCTCTGTTAGGGAAGTTACGTGTTGAATGTCTGATTGAAAATGCATTATTTGCCGGAGTATCTCCTGCACCGAAACATGGTCCACAGAATGCAGTCTTGACAATGGCACCTGTCTCAATGAGGTCTGCAAGAACACCATTCTTAGCAAGCTCCATATATATAGGAGTTGAAGCAGGGTATACTGATAATGTGAACTCATCATCACCTATGCTCTTTCCTCTTATTATATCGGCAGCCTCACAGATATTCTCAAAGCCACCACCGGCACAGCCTGCGATGATACCCTGATCTACATAAAGCTTACCGTTTCTTACCTTATCCTTTAATGAGTAATCGACCTTACCGTCAAGGCTTACAAGTGCTCTCTTCTCAACATCTGCAAGAACATCTGCAAGATTGGCATTTACGTCCTCGATAGTGTATGTATTACTTGGATGGAATGGCATGGCGATCATTGGCTTGATCTTTGAAAGATCTACATATACAACGCCATCGTAATATGCCACGTCACCGGGATTCATTTCCTTATATGCTTCCGGTCTGTAGTGAACATCGTACCACTCCTTGATCTTCTCATCAGTCTTCCAGATTGATGACAGACATGTGGTCTCTGTTGTCATTACGTCTATACCGATACGGAAGTCTGCCGAAAGCTTATCAACACCAGGTCCCACAAACTCCATTACCTTATTCTTAACATAACCACAGCCAAATGTTGCACCGATTATGGCAAGAGCCACATCCTGAGGACCTACGCCCCTGGCAACCTCGCCGTCAAGGTAAATAGCTACTACGCCCGGTCTTGCAACATCATAGGTCTTACAGAGAAGCTGCTTTGCCAGCTCTCCGCCGCCTTCACCGATAGCCATTGTACCTAAGGCTCCGTAACGTGTATGTGAATCAGAACCAAGTATCATTGCTCCGCACTCTGCAAGCATTTCTCTTGCGTACTGATGTATTACTGCCTGATGAGGTGGTACATATACACCACCGAATTTCTTGGCACAGGAAAGTCCAAACATGTGGTCATCCTCATTGATGGTTCCACCTACCGCACAAAGTGAGTTGTGACAGTTTGTAAGTACATATGGAATAGGAAATTCCTTAAGTCCTGACGCTCTTGCTGTCTGGATGATTCCTACAAATGTTATATCGTGGGAAGTCATCTTATCAAACTTTATCTTAAGGTTCTCCATATTGCCTGAAGTATTATGCTTCTCAAGGATTCCATATGCCATGGTATTCTTTGAGGCTTCTTCCTTTGATGGTGCACTTCCGAGCTTGGATGAAAGTATTGCTGCAGCGTCTGCATTATCTTCCACAAGTTCCTTACCGTTTAAAAGATAAGCACCATGTTCAAATAAGTTAATCATGTCTGTTCCTCCTAATCTCAAACATCAGACTGCACGGGACCGATGTTATCTGAATCTGTTTTGTAATATCCCCTATCCATTTTCATGAAAGGTCTGATATATTTTATCACAATATCATATACTTGTGAACAAAAATTATCGTCAGGAATTAATCTTTAAGCCTGAACTTGCTGCCGGTTGAAGGCGGTTCATTCTTATTACCTAAATCCGCTTCACTGGAGCGCGTATTACTTTGAGCGTCCTCGGAACTCGCATCACCCATTGTATTCTTCTGACCATCATCTACTGTCTTATTATGGGCATTATCTTCATCAGCCCCAGATACTTTCGATAAATTTTCATAGTCACCTGATATATCACCATAAGGATTGGCTTCCTCTCCGCTGCTAAACACATCTTCTCCTATGGACATGTTCTTCAAGCGTTCCTGCATATTCTCCCGCCTTAACTGTTCCTCATACTCTTCTATCTTCTGCTTTTCTATTTTTTCTCTCTTCATCTTTCTGTCAAGAAGCCATAAATACAGTGCAAATGATCCTGCTATGATAACCACTATGATCACTATCATTATGAGATTATAATTCGGGAACATGTCTGCGTATTCCTCAGCTGACTTTCCTGTTACCGGATGGGACTCCGTTGCGTCCGGTCCGTCCTGGTTCTCACGGGTATTTTCAGTTTCATGATCACCAAAATCCGCGTCACTCTTAAGGAAATACTCATAGCCTACCCGGTTGCCGCCATGGTCGTCCCAGGTAAGGTCTATGTTATACCAGTAACCGTCTACCTTTACCCTGTTCCACAGATGTTCACCGCCATTTCCATATCCATATTCACAGGTAACGGGAACTCCCGCTTTCTTCATTATCATGTAGAATGAAAGGGCATAGCCGTTACAGCTTGAACCGCCGATATACAGTGCATTAAAGGATCCTCCGGCAGCTATATCGTACTCATTATGTAATATAATATAGTCATGAACCGCCTTTACCTTTTCATAATCGGAAAGGTCTTTGATCTTATTCGCAATGAGAGTTGTCCTTAAATTCACAAGCATGCTCTTCACTCTGCTCATGCGCCTTATATTTATCTTTACATTGCAATAATCTCCCTTGTCTCTTGTGGTATAACTGAATGCATAGAACTCACCGCCGGCATACATGTTCTTCTCCATGATGCCATCAAGGATCCACTGGTAGTCAAGATACGGATCATTTTCAGTCTTAATTGAAAATGAATTACTGTATCTCAGTGCACCTCTTACCACCGCGTCATTTGCATCGTCATCATTGGAAATAACTCCAAATGATACCGGAATAGCCCTAAGTATAATGTTGTATGCGATTATAACAAGGACTATGATCTCTATGACCAGTCTGCTCTTGCTCTTTTTCTTCCTTCCTGTCAGCTTCATTTTTAATTTCTCCTCCCATTTAATATCGGCTCATTTAACATTTGCCTTAATTCCGAATATACACGTCTATTTTATCACATATATTCCACCTGGAAAATATACAAATTACAGGGTGCCTCCTCCATTAAATCATGATTTATGAATTCTTACCTGTCTTAATCGCAGGAATTACTGTTCTTTCATATGAAATATATCCAAGTCTCCCTGTAAACTTCCCACTTTACAGATTTCTTACACATGATATAATTGTATAGATTATGATTTTTTATCAATAATCGGGTTTATATGGCGGTTATCAATGTTTTTTCGTCATATTTGTCATATTTGTATTACACAAGGAGATGCGAAAGTGAAGGACACAATCGAAATAAGATGGCACGGCCGTGGCGGTCAAGGTGCCAAGACAGCAGCCCTTTTGCTTGCAGACGTTGCCTTTAAAACAGGCAAATATGTTCAGGGATTTCCTGAGTATGGTCCGGAGCGTATGGGTGCCCCAATCACAGCTTATAACAGAATAAGCAGCGACCCTATCAGGGTTCATTCTAATATCTACACTCCACTGTATGTAGTTGTTGTAGATGAATCACTTATTGAATCTGTTGACGTTACTGCCGGTCTTAAGGAGGATGGTGCTATCGTTGTAAATACTCCAAAGAGTGCCGACGAGATACGCCCTCACCTTAACGGATATAAGGGTAAAGTATATACACTTGATGCAAGGGAGATCTCCATGCAGACTCTGGGAAAGAACTTCCCTAACTCTCCTATGCTTGCTGCCATCGTTGCAGTCAGCGGTATCATGGAGAAGGATGCCTTTCTTGCAGACATGAGAGTTTCATACAAGCACAAATTCGCCAAGAAGCCTGAAGTTATCGAAGGCAACATGAAGGCACTTGAGCTTGCATTTGCGGAGGTAACAAAATAATGAGAACAGATATCAGCAAAATCCATGAAAAAACCAGATATCAGGATATCACTCCCGGTAATCAGGTATATGGCGGCGGAACTTCAAAGGCTTTTAATACCGGCGAATGGAGAACTGCAACCCCTGTTATAGATGAAAGCAAATGTGTACACTGTCTTTTATGTGCGCCTGTGTGTCCTGACAGTTGTATACCTGTAATAAGCGGCAAAAGGCTTGCATTTGACCTTGACCACTGCAAGGGCTGTGGTATATGTGCATACCAGTGTAAGTTCGGTGCCATCACAATGAAGGAGGGCAAATAATATGGGTATCAGAGAACGCTTATCCGGAAATGAGGCGGTTGCACATGCTATCAAGCAGATCAACCCTGATGTAATGCCTGCATTCCCTATCACTCCTTCAACTGAGATACCTCAGTTTGTTTCTACTTTTATCTCCAACGGAGAGATCGATACAGAATTTATTCCTGTGGAGAGTGAACACAGTGCCATGAGTGCTGCCATCGGTGCAGAGGCTGCCGGCT
>ULUN01020741.1_pt1 | contig 19369 bp, 18 predicted proteins | sample 1958531 | NCBI WGS metagenome assembly ULUN01 (sample SAMEA4835761, study PRJEB28245) | human gut metagenome | biome: gut microbiome; material: fecal sample | place: Denmark | collected 2008
TTTCCGTTGAAGTCGATGGATTCCTTCGGGTTGAACGTCATGTTCTTGCGGGCATCCACTTTCAGGATGAAATATTTCAAGGCACCCAGTCCCACGATACGGGCGATGTCGTCGGCCTCTTCCTTTGTCAGTCCGTCCAGCTTGCCCAGTTCGCTGCTGGTTTCCTTGGCCGTTTCAATCATGGCTTCCATCAGGTCGTCCGCATCGACTACGGTACCTTCGCGACTCTTCATCTTACCTTCCGGCAGTTCCACCATACCGTAGGAGAAGTGTACCAGATCTTTACCCCATTCGAAGCCCAGTTTGTCGAGCAGGATGGACAACACCTGGAAATGGTAGTTCTGTTCGTTACCCACCACGTAAATCATCTTGTTGATGGGATAATCCTGGAAGCGTAGCTTGGCTGTACCGATGTCCTGTGTCATGTAGACCGAAGTACCGTCTGCACGGAGCAGCAGCTTCTGGTCCAGTCCTTCCGGAGTAAGATCTGCCCATACAGAACCGTCTTCCTTGCGATAGAAGAGTCCTTTTTCCAGTCCTTCCAAGACCTTGGCCTTTCCTTCCAGGTAAGTCTGTGATTCGTAATATATCTTGTCGAAGCTGACGCCCATCATCTTGTATGTCTCATCGAAGCCGGCATATACCCAGTCGTTCATCTTCTTCCAGAGCGCACGTACTTCCGAATCGTTGGCTTCCCATTTACGGAGCATTTCGCGGGCTTCCAGCATCAATGGAGAGTTGGCTTCTGCCTTGGCTTTGGCTTCTTCCTCGTTCATGCCTTCCGCTTCGTACTTCGCCATCAGTTCCTTTACTTCTGCCTTGTAGTGCTTGTCGAAAGCCACGTAGTAATCGCCAATCAGGTGGTCACCTTTCTTGCCCGATGATTCCGGAGTCTCGCCGTTGCCATATTTCAGCCATGCCAGCATGGACTTGCAGATGTGGATACCACGGTCGTTGACAATGTTGGTTTTCACTACCTTGTTGCCGTTGGCTGCCATGATGTTCGCCAACGCGTTACCCAGCAGGTTGTTGCGCACATGACCCAAGTGGAGCGGCTTATTAGTGTTCGGAGAAGAATATTCAATCATTACCAGCGGCGCATTGTCGGCAGCTTTCTGGATACCCCATTGGCTGTCTGCCTGAATGCGGTTCAGCAAGTCGATCCATACGTTTGAAGCGATGGTCAAGTTCAGGAATCCCTTGATTACGTTGTAGCTGGCGATGGCGGGTTCATGCTGCTTCAAATATTCCCCGATTTCTTGTGCAGTTTGTTCCGGTCCTTTCTTGGACATCTTCAGGAAAGGGAAGACAACCAGTGTGAGGTGGCCTTCGAATTCTTTCTTGGTCTTCTGCAGCTGTACCATTTTGGCAGGAACCTCCTGATTGTATAAGGTCTTTATACCTGTCAGGATGGATTCGGTCAGTTTATCTTCTATTTTCATGCGTATATAGTTTATGTAATAATCCTTTCTTGCGTGCACAAAGATAGTGATTTTTACATTTATCCTGCCGTTCTGAAGTTATAATTGCTTATCCTTCTAGTGCATTCTTTTTCCATTCCGATGGAGAAATCCCCTCATGCAGTTTGAACTGTTTGCTGAAATGAGCCAGGTCGGTGAAGCCTACTTGTTCGGCAATTCCGGCTAAGCTGCGGGTAGGTGATTGCAAGATGATTTTTTTTGCTTCTTCTATACGCAGGTGGTTAAGCCATAAGTTGAAATTAAGGCCATACGTCTTGTTGATGTGGTTGGAAAGGTAAGTTCGGTTTATACCGATGATCTTGCTTAATTGAATAATGGTAAGTCTGGAATTGAGGTATCCTTTATTTTGTACCCATTCATCCAGCCGAATTTTAACAGCTTCATTCTTTTTCATATACTTTTATATTTTTCTCGAAAATAGGAAGTTTTGGAAATTTATGGAAAGACAAAAAATGTATAATGAGAGTATCCATGCAAACAATACGACTAAGCGGTAGAAAAAAGAAACTATCCGGGTTAAATTTATCGATAGATTAGCGTGGAAAGATAATCCTCGGCGAATACTTCGTTGGCTATATCGAGCAACTTGGAGGATGTTAGTTTGTCAATTCGTTTAAATACCTCTTCATTATCTTCGTATTTTTGATAGTGTAGAAAACATTTTCCCATGTTAAGTGCATTGTTCTCAAAGTTGTCGCTGGCTACTCCTATCTGTCCGATAATTTGTTTTTTAGCTGCGGCAAGTTGTAAATCGGTCAATGCCTTATCTCGTAGCTTTTTCAGTTCTTTGTGTACGAGCGATATGCATTTGTCCGTATCTTGCGGATCACAACCGAAATAGATGCAAAACGTTCCCGTATCAGTGTACGATGTCAGATTGGATTCTACGGTATAAACGAGTCCTTTTCGTTCGCGTAAAGACACATTCAGCCGACTGTTCATACCTGGTCCTCCCAGGATATTGTTGAGAAGGTAGAGTCCTGTCCGTCGTTCGTCGTATGCATGGTAACCTCTTCCCCCTATCATCACATGAGCCTGATGAGTATCTTTGTGTAAAGTCAGGTTTTGGGGGTGGTAGGCTTCAGGGGCTATGCGCGGTGTGTCATCGGTTGTCGACAAAGCAATATCGGCTGTCAGTTTTTCGAGTGTATGGATGATTTTTGCAAATGAAAGATCACCCAAGGCAAAGAATACCATTTTATCCAGCCGATAATGGCGATGCACAAAGCGAAGTGCGTCTTCACTCGTAAATTTCCGGAGCAAATCGGGGTTTCCCAGAATATTTTTCCCCAGCGGATGATGTGGAAAAATCAACTCTTCAAAATCATCGAAAATCAGTTCTGCCGGACTGTCTTCATAGCTCTGAATCTCGTCGATGATGACTTCCACCTCTTTTTCTATTTCACTTTCTGGAAATGTGCTGTGAAAAACGATGTCGGTCAGCAATTCCGCGGCCCGGTTGAAATGTTCCTTGAGAAAAGCACTGTAGATAACGGTCTCCTCTTTATTGGTATATGCGTTTAAGTCTCCTCCTACATTTTCCATCCGGTTCAAGATGTGCCATGCTTTACGCTTCTCGGTACCTTTGAAAATCAGATGTTCCACGAAATGTGCCATGCCCTGCTCATGTGGCAGTTCATCGCGTGTACCTGCATCTACGGCAAAACCGCAGTAGGCCACGTTGGTAGGGCTTGGGGCATGAATGATCTTCAGTCCGTTGGGAAGTGTAAAAGTTGAATACGACATATCGTTGAGCACATAAATCTTTTTAACCCTGCAAATTTACAATAAATACTCATTGTCTTTCCTCAAAAAATGTAGATATTTGCACAAGAACGATATTTTAAAACTAATATATGAATAAAATTGCAGTCTTTTGTTCTGCTTCAGACGATATTGCTCCTGTGTTTAAGGAGAAAGCGAAAGAGCTGGGAGCCTGGCTGGGGCAGCATCACAAATGGTTGGTTTATGGCGGTTCCAATACCGGATTGATGGAGAGCTTGGCTCAAAGTGCCAAGGAAAACGGTGCCATGATCATGGGAGTTGTACCCACAAAACTGGAAGAGCATGGAAGAGTGAGTGATTTGTTGGATGTAACTTTTCATTCTGTAAACCTGAGTGACAGAAAAGATATTATGGTGCAGGAATCTGAAGTGATGGTTGCACTACCGGGAGGAATCGGTACTTTGGACGAGGTATTTCATGTAATGGCTTCGTGCAGTATCGGTTATCATGACAAGAAAGTCATTTTTTATAATGTGGATGGTTTTTGGGATGAGTTGCTGCATTTCTTGGGAAAGTTGGAAGAACTGCATTTTGCCCATCATCCTTTAAGCAACTTTTACGAAGTGGCTAATACTCTTGAGGAATTGACCCGTTTGTTGGAATAAAAATTAATAATATAATCTTATGAATGCATCGATTAAAGAACTATTGCAGCGTGAGGCTCAGGCTGTGTTGAATATTCCGGTAACGGATGGATACGAAAAGGCTGTAGAGTTGATTGTGGAACAGGTACATAAGAAAGGTGGAAAACTGGTGACCAGCGGTATGGGAAAGGCTGGGCAGATTGCGATGAATATAGCTACGACATTTTGCTCTACAGGAATTCCTGCCGTATTCCTGCATCCCAGCGAGGCACAACATGGTGATTTGGGCATTCTGCAAAAGAATGACTTGTTGCTTTTAATCTCCAATTCCGGGAAAACCCGTGAGATTGTAGAGTTGACGGAGCTGGCCGCACGTCTGGACCCGACATTGAAGAAGATTGTGATTACCGGCAATCCGGAAAGTCCGCTGGCAAAAGCGGCAGACATTTGTCTGGCAACGGGACATCCGGATGAGGTTTGTCTGTTGGGAATGACACCTACCACGTCTACTACGGTTATGACGGTTATTGGGGATATTCTGGTAGTGGAGACCATGCGACGTACAGGCTTTACCATCGAAGAATACAGCAAGCGTCATCATGGGGGATATTTGGGAGAGCGTTCCCGTGCATTGAGCAAGTAAAAGAAAAGAGACTGTTTCGTGATGTGCATTTGCGCGAAACAGTCTCTTTTTTATGCTTTCTCAGGTAAGTTTGTATTCTTCCTGATAGTAGATAAAGTCGACGTTGGCTCTGTCGTATTCAAAGAGTTCTTCCGGCTTGAAGAAGCGTGCAATTTCTTCAATGGCTGTTTTGGGAGAGTCGGAAGTGTGAATGATATTCTCTTGCGAGCTCACGCAATAGTCTCCGCGGATAGTGCCTGGAACAGCTACGCGTCCGTTGGTAGCCCCGGTCATGGAGCGTACAACTTGAATTGCATCCACTCCTTCATAGCAGCATACAATGACAGGGCAAGCCATCATGGATGCCTTGACACGGGCAAAGAAAGGCTTTCCGGCCAGGTGGGCATAATGTTCGTTCAACAGGTCTTCCGTGAGTTGCATCATTTTCATTCCTGCCAGACGCAGACCTTTGCGTTCAAATCTGTGGGTTATTTCTCCGATAAGTCCCCGTTGCACTGCGCTGGGTTTCAAAATGACTAATGTTTTTTCAAGACTCATAGTTTATGGGTGTTAAGGTGATACAAAGATTTTTTGCATTTTCAAATATACGAAAAATGCCTGTATGAGCTATCGTAAGCTGCTTGTTTTTTATCTGTAAAATTATTTTTTTTCAGTGATTGTCCAGTGAAATGATTCCCAGGTGTATCGCTTTCAGTACAAGATCGACGGCGTTTTTTGCTTCCAGTTTGGCCATCAGACTTTTTCGATGAGACTCTATGGTGTTGTTCGAAACATGAAACAATTCGGCTATTTCTCTTGTATTCAGTCCTCGGGCAATGGCTTGTAGTACATCCCGCTCTCTTAAGGTAAGTTGCTCTTTGATAGGCTCTTCCGCATGTATGCGATTTAGGATTTCCTTGAATCGTTTGCACACATAGGTTTCTCCTTCCAGGATGGTTTGTATGGCCGTGACCAGTTCATTGATATCTGCCGATTTCAAAATTGCTCCTCTGATAGGGGCCTTCATCAGCCTTTTGAGTGTCCATATTTCTTCGTGCATGGTATTGATTAAAATACGTGCATCAGGATATTTCTGCAGAATCTTTTGTATCAGGTCGAAACCGTTGGTGTCCGGCAGTTCGATGTCGAGCAGATACAGGTCGAAGGGTTGCAGGTTGGCCAGGCGCATGGCTTCACTTCCGGATGAGGCCGTATATACAATATCTATTTCGGGCATTTGCGATACCACGTGTTTGATGCCTTGCAGAATAAGTGTATGGTCATCTACTAATAATATCTTTGCTTTTGGGTTTGTCATTCTGTCGCATTTTTAATTGCAAAGAAAAAGATATTCATTGAAAAGATTGTCACTGAAAACCGTGATTTTTCAATGGAGCAGCACCTGAATGTGGATATCTATTCCGGTACTGTTTTTCCGAATAATATAGTGGCCTCCAATGGTTTTCAGACGGTCTTCGATGGTTCGTAGTCCGATACCTTTATTTCCTTCCGCAGATACTTCCCAGTTTCCGTCATATTGCAGTTCGATGACGAGTGTTCCTGAAACCTCATCCAAGTGAATTTGGATATGGCTGGCATGGGCATGCTTGAGAATGTTGCTTATGGTTTCCTGCATGATGCGGTAGATTTCATACCCAATTCGTTCTGGAATATGTGACCATTCCGTTTGCGGGCGAGGAACGTAGTGTATGGTTACTCCGGATACTTCTTGCATTTTGGAAAAATAATCGGTCAGCATCTCATTCAGGTCTGTGAACTGGAAGTTGGGAGGCATCAGTTCATGGGAGATGGCGCGTATTCCATTTCGGATTTCTTCCAACGTGTGTACAGTAGTGGCTTTCAGTTCATTGGGTGAAACTTGCTGCTGGACTTGCAGAATGGCGCCGAGTAGATCGTTGCACACTCCGTCGTGCAGGTCTTTGGCCAGGCGTTTACGTTCGTTCTCCAGGCCTTCAATATATTGCCGGGCAGCAATCAGCTCGGTTTCTTTCTTTTGTAGTCTTCGTTTATAGAGCAGGACAGATACTACAATCAGCAGTGCGACGATAACGGTGACATAGAAAACGGCATGGCGCAGACGTATTTGTTTTTGTTGTGCCTGGTCTTTCTCCAGTCGGGCTATCTTCAGTTCCTTGTCGCTGGTTCTTAACTTCTCGTTCAGTTCAGACAATTCGTCTTTTATTTTCCCGTTGAAAACGGAATCTTGGTAGGTGCATACCTTTTCTATGTATTGGTAGGCTTTCTGATAATTTCCAAGTCCTTCGTAATTATGTGCCATGAGTTTATAGAACTTGTCATAAGGGACCTGCGTCTGAATCAGGGGATTTCCTGTCAGGATATCCAGGCTTCGCTGGTATTTCCCTATCCAGTGGTAAAGGCTGGCCTGTGTGGCATAGAATTCCAGGGCAGTGGGACTATTGGGAGGAATCTGATGGATGAGTTCTTCTCCTTTTTTCAGAAAAATCTGGGCAGAGTCTTTCTTGTTCCATAACTGATAAGTTCCAAGCAACGGACAGAGGGAACTCATTGCCAGTAAGGGAGTATCGGCATCCAAGGCTTTTTCGATGTTTTGCCTGAGTATCTGGCAAGCCTCGGTATATTTCCCAAGCTTGCTGTAGACTCCTCCTATCAGGCAATTGGCATATAATTCCATGAGGAGGTCATGCGCTTTCTGGGCATATTCTGCCGATAACTTCCCTTGGGTCAGCGCTTCTTCATAGCGCTTGTTCAGGTGGTAAAGCACTCCGATGTTGTAGTAAATGGAAGAGACATCTTCTGGTTTTCCGGTCTTTTTGCAGATATCGATGGCCCGGTTATAGTGATAGACTGCCGAATCGTACATACCTAGCTTCCGGTAGCATACTCCAATGGATGATTCCAGCACTCCTTCCAGGTCGTAGTTCCTTTCTTTCAGTTGGGGGGCATGGGCAGCTACGGTTTTAAAGCCTTCTTTGGCCCGTTCTACTTCACCTTCCATTAAAAAGTGGTTGGCTAGTGCGTTGAGAAGATGTAGGTAGACTTCTTCTTGAAAATTAGGCTGTTCATAGAGTGAAAGTCCTTTTTGTATGTAACGGAAGGAAGAGTCTGCATCGATGGTTTCATATTCCACACAAAGGTTCTGATACAGTTCAAGAAGTTTGTCTCTGGAAGCCTTCTGTCTTTCCGCACGCTGTATTTCCTGTTTCAGGCTATCGATAACAGAAGGTTCAGCTTGTATGGAGATAAGCGCAGCGGTTGTCAGTAGGAAAATAAGTGTGAGGATGTGTTTTTTCATGGTCATTAGTTTGGTGATTTCACAAGGTAATTGTTTTTTGTGGAGAATACAAATCTCTTTAGGAAAAAAACCTTGTCGGAATCAAGAAAAGGATGGGGGAAAACAAAAACTCCCGGTTTTTAAGGTTTAGAACTGGCCGAAACGTTCCAATATCTCTTTTTTGTGTTTTTGTGAGACTTGCAGTTCAGTTACGTGGTGGAAAGGAGTACACATGATGCAGTGGTTTTTTTGTATCATGTACAGGTAGTGCAGGTTGATGATGTACGACTGATGAATCTGGATGAATTTTTCATCGTATGCACACAGGTTTTCAGCTCGGAGGTTACCCTTTAGCCGAAGAAAAGAGCCGTCGGTCAATGCTATTTCCCAGCTCTTTTTGGCAGAGATGTACCGGAAATAACCGATATCGGACGCATGTAGCACGCGCAGGTGCCCCATGAAGGTACGGATGAGCAAGGGTTTGCCGAGTTTGATATCCAGAATTCTCCGCAAACGTTCCAAGGCTATCCTGTATCGTTGAATATCAGTCAGGTCCATAATCTTTCTATTTGTTTGCTTTTTTCCTGCTTACGCGAAGAAGTGCCTTTTATGTAATGTGATAAGAAGTTGTTCTTTGTCAAATATAGCTTGTCCCGAAAAGATGGAAAACACGGAAAACCGTGATTTCTAAAGGATTTTATGTTTCCCAGAAGGGATAGTGTATTGGAAAGAACCGTCTATTTACTTGTGTAACAGTAACTGGCAACAAATAGGAAGGAAGGCTTCATGGCATTCCTTTTTGGATAGCTGAAGGTTGTGGAGGTCTGGAGAGAGTGGCCCTTATCCGGCCCAGTTTTCCCGGTCCAGGTTCCGGTAACTGATGGCCTCGGCCAGGTGTTCCGGGCGGATGTCTGTACTGTTTTCCAGATCGGCAATGGTACGGGAAACCTTCAGGATACGGTCGTATGCACGGGCTGAAAGGTTCAGACGGTGCATGGCATGTCGCAGGAGTTCCAGACCGGCGGCGTCGGGTTGTGCGTAACGATGCAGCAGGCTTGGCGTCATTTGGGCATTACTGTAGATTCCGGCTTGTCCGGCAAAGCGCTGAGCCTGTATCTGTCGTGCTTGGATGACACGTTCACGGATGCTTGCACTGCTTTCTCCCGGGGTACTTTTGGATATCTCCTCAAAAGGTACGGGAACAATCTCCACTTGAATGTCGATACGGTCGAGCAGAGGGCCGGAAATCTTGTTCAGGTAACGCTGTACCTGTCCCGGATGACAGACACAATGGCGGGTGGGATGGTTGTAGTAGCCGCACGGACACGGGTTCATAGATGCAATCAACTGGAAGTTGGCTGGATACTCCAAGGTATATTTGGCCCGTGAAATGGTGATTCGATGGTCTTCAAGTGGTTGTCGGAGTACTTCCAGCACGTTCCGGCTGAATTCAGGGAGTTCATCCAAAAACAGTACGCCGTTGTGTGCCAGACTGATTTCTCCAGGTTGTGGACTGGCTCCTCCGCCTACCATGGCTACTTGTGAGATGGTGTGATGCGGGCTGCGGAACGGACGGATGGCGATGAGTGAGGTATTTTTACCTAACTTCCCGGCTACGGAATGTATCTTGGTCGTTTCCAAGCTTTCGCCTAAGGAAAGGGGCGGAAGGATACTGGGGAGGCGCTTGGCCATCATGGACTTTCCACTTCCCGGCGCACCGATGAGCAGTACGTTGTGTCCGCCTGCGGCAGCCACTTCCAGTGCGCGTTTCACGTTCTCCTGTCCTCTGACTTCTGAAAAATCAAATGGAAACGTGCACTGGTGTTTATAGAATTCTTCACGTGTGTTGACAAGTGTCGGCTGAAGGGTACCAGTACCGTTCAGGAAATCAATAACCTCCGTGATTCGTTCAGCTCCATACACAGCCAGGCGGTTTACTACAGCTGCTTCATACGCATTCTGTTTGGGGAGAATCAATCCCTTGAATCCTTGCTGGCGGGCTGCAATGGCGATGGGAAGTGCTCCTTTAATCGGTTGCAAGCTTCCGTCCAGACTTAGCTCTCCGATGATGAGGTAGTCGGCCAGTCGGGCTGCTGATACTGTTTCGCTGGCAGCCAGGATTCCGATAGCCAGTGGAAGATCGTAGGAGGCGCCTTCTTTCCGGATGTCGGCTGGAGCCATATTTACCACAATCTGACGTGTCGGAAACTTGTATCCGTTTACCTGTAAGGCCGAGACAATACGTTCGTGGCTTTCTTTTACGGCCGAATCAGGCAGTCCCACTAAATAGAATTTTATGCCACGTGAGCAGTTGACCTCGATGGTCACAATGGTGGCGTCGATGCCTTGTACAGCGGCGCCAAAAAGTTTTACTAGCATTTAAGGTTATGTTAAGGTGAGGTTATTTTTGTTTTGAGTCGTTTGCCGTCAATGCTTTTATCCGGCTTGCGAGGGTCATTTCATTCAAGTTACGGTCTACTATTTTCCGGTTCTGGTCAATCAGAATATTGGAAGGAAGTGCCTGTATGTTCTGTTGTTTCAGAATCTGTGCATTCCATCCTTTCCCGTCGCATAGTTCTATCCATTGCTCCGTATCTTCCTTGCACAGTCTTTGCCATTCCTTCTTGTCGTAGTCTAATGAGAAATTGACAATTCTGAATTTCTCTTTGGGCGATTTCTGGATGAGGCTGTATAGAGAGTCTCGGGTACTGATACTTTCCCTGTCCCAGCTTGCCCAGAAATTGACAAGGGTATAAGGACGTGCATTGTTGCTCCATGAAAGGTATTCTCCGTTTCTTTTCTTGACAGAGATGTAGCTTAGGTAATCTGATGAATTGTTTATTGTCTTTTCTTTTTCCGGAAGTAATTTCAGGATGCTTGTCACCACCCGGCTGTCTTTTATTTTTCCGGTGAGTGGCTCCAGTAATTTATTGATAAGGGTGATGTCCGGATGCGCTGTCTGTGCGAATACTTCATTCAGAATGTATGCTGAAGCATACGATTGCGGATGGTTTTGGATGAAAGTTTCTGCTTGCTTGCGTATCTGGACCGGATCATTCAGCGAAAGAATGCTGTTTCTGAATTCCTGGTATTCATCATTGGGCCCGTCGCCTTTGATTTCCGGATGCTGGAAGCTGCCTTTTACGGTTACCTTCCATCCTTTGTCGGCAAAAATCGGAAAAGCTTCTCCCGAATCGTTTACCAGCCGGAAAAGGTTCAGGGTGTCAAGGGTAAAACTGTAGGTGAACTTTCCATTTCTCGGATAAATGGTGTCGAGTTTGGCTTCGGGGTCGTCGTATACCACCAGAATCATATCGGAAGTCAGTCCCTCCATTTCTCCTTTAAGTTCGAACTCATTGCTTTGCTTACATGAATCGAGACAGAATAAAAGGTATATGCACAGGAGGATTGGGTATAGTTTTTTCATATACAATGTTTCGTTTCCGCGAAAATACATATTTTCATCTTATAATCTTTCATCTTTTTCGGATTCTTTCCCTGAAGGGCATAAAAAAACCGGAACCACGCAATGTGATTCCGGTTTTCAGGAAGTAACTTATTGGATTACTTTATTTCGTTTGCATATTTTGCAAATTCGCGGTCGTTCTGAGCTTTAGCAGCCAGAGTAGCATCCAACTGTTTTACTTTGTCCATGCTGCTCTTAACCAAGTCAGCGTTGTTTGTTCTAGCACCTACGATAGCCATCAAGTAGCTTGTGTAAGCGTCCGGATTCTTCACTGCAGACAAAGTAGATTTAGCTTTGTTGTAGTCCTTAGCCAAGATCTGAGCCAAAGCAGCAGAGTTGGTCTTTGTGTCACCGAATGCCTGTACGGCGCGGTCGTACTGACCTTGTTTGATGTACAAGTTACCCAGAGCTTCGTTAGCTGTGTTAGCACCAGTTGATTTGCTCAAGTAAGTTTCAGCGTTAGCTACATTACCCTTAGTCAATTCAATCAAACCGAGGTTCGTGTTAGCTTCAGCAGAGTTGGCGTTCTTGCTGGCAGCCTGTTTGAAGTAGTTTTCAGCAGCAGCCAAGTCACCGTTTGCATAAGCCATCATACCCAAGTTGTTGTAAGCACGGAAATCGTTCGGATACAATTCAACAGCTTTCTTATAGATTGCTTCTTTACGAGCGTTGTCGTTAGTCAGTGTAGCAGCATACAGCAATTCATCGTTGCTCAATACTTTTGCATCAGTATCAAATGCAGCGTTGATTTCTTCATCGCTACGTCCGATTACATCGTAGTTAGCAGTCAAGCGAGCACGACGCAACTGCGGCAGGATTTCGTCAGCCAAAGTTTTGTAAACTGAAGAAATGTTCTTGATTTCAGTTTCACGCTGTTCAGGATCGCTGTACATAGAAAGCACACGCAAGATCAGGTCTTTATCCTGGATGTTTGATTTAGAAACCAGTTCCTGGAAACCATCCCAGTCCTGAGCAGTATATTTCGTATCTACTTCTGTTTCAATCTTACCTTTCTTCAACTGCTGGTTCATATACTTTTCAGTATTGTTCTGACGGTTTTCAGCCAGTGTAGTGTTCAGTTTCACACCACCATCAGGTGAAGCGTAAGCAGAAATTTCGATGTTGTTCAGTTTATAGTTCTTTGTATCACCGGCAACAGCAACCACTTGTTTGTGGAAAGCTTTCAGGCTGTCTGACTTCAGTTCGCTTGCACGGAGGTTAGCTTGCTGAATCAAGAACATGATCTGAGCTTCTTTAGCTTGCTTGATTACACGCTGGAAAGCATCTGGAGCGTATGCAGCGTTAGCTGAGTTTACAGTCGGCAGTTCTGAAGTAGCGATTACACCATCAGCAATCTTTACAGAAGGAATAGTGTATTCTTTTTTACCTTTCTTAATCTTGAAATCCAGATACAATTCAGATTTAGCCATTTCAGGAACATAGTCGAAAGAGGCTTTCATTGTGTAAGTACCACCAGCTTTGTAAGAGATAGTCTGGTCGTTACCTTGTACTTTTTCACCCTGGAATGTTGCAGGCTGACCTTTGGCTTCTCCGCCTTCCCATCTCAAAACCGGAGTAACTTCAACTGTGGCGTTTTTCTTGAAGTATTTTTCCGGGAATTTTCCTGTAATAGTTACAGGCACTTTACCACCTACTGCTTCCAATACTTCAGGGTTGGTTGTGAAGTAGTCAGGAGACAATTCGCCCATCTTGCTACATGAAGAGAAAGCAAGGACTAACAATGCCACTAACGGCAAATACAACTTCTTAATCATGATGTTTAATATTTAGTTTGTATAAATGAATAATCTTGTTTGATTATTTGGGGCAAAGATAAGAAAAACTCCATTATTTGTTAATTATTATCTGTTTTTTTGTTTGTCTCTCTGTAAAAAAAGCTTAAAAGAGAGTGCTTTTATCCGTTTTTGTGCAGGTTGTGCGGATGGTGTTCCAGAATTTCCTGACGCAAGCGGCTGCGGTCGAGGTGTGTGTAGATTTCTGTCGTGCCGATGCTTTCATGTCCGAGCATACATTGTATGGCACGCAGGTTGGCACCTCCTTCGAGTAAGTGAGTGGCAAATGAGTGGCGGAAGGTGTGTGGACTGATGCTTTTTTTCAGCCCGATTTGCTCAGCCAGCTCCTTGATGATATGGAAAACCATGATGCGTGAAATGTTTTTCCCAAAGCGGCTGATGAACACGAAATCCTCGTACCCGGGTTTGATCAGTCCTTGGCTTCGATCGGCAAAGTACAGTTGCAGTTCGTGGATGGCGCGTGAGGAAATCGGAACCAGCCGTTGCTTGCTGCCTTTTCCTTCTACCCGGATGAATTTTTCTTTCAGGTACAAGTCTGATAGTCTGAGGTTGCACAGCTCTGAAACACGCAGCCCGCAGCTGTAGAGCGTTTCCAGAATGGCCCGGTTCCGCTGGCCTTCGCGTGAAGTGCGGTCGATGACCCCGATCAGGCTGTCAATCTCTTCCACACTCAGTACGTCGGGCAGATGCCGGCCAATCTGGGGTGATTCCAATAGTTCGGAAGGGTCTTGTGCAAGGTATCCCTCGAGTACCAGAAAACGGAAAAAAGAACGTATCCCCGACAGAATACGGGCCTGGGACCGGGAATGAATGTCGATGTCGTGAAGCCCGGCTGAGAAGGTCTCCAGATTCTCCAGCGTGACATCTGTGAGGTCGATTTCTTCCAGTTCCAGATAAGCGAACAGCTTGTCCAAATCCGTAAGATAGGCTTCTACTGTATTGCGGGAAAGAGATTTTTCGAGCTTCAGGTATTGCTTGTACTTTATTATTATATTTTTTTTATCGGCCTTTTTCATTTCTTTTTCGTATCTTTGTGCCAAATTCTTCTACAAAAGTATTAAAAGTTCAGCAGAAGTATACAGATGAGAATACAAATAATTAATGGCCCGAACATTAATCTGTTAGGCAAACGAGAGCCTTCTATTTATGGTGCCGAATCTTTTGAGAGCTATCTGGAGAAATTGAAAGAATGGTATCCATCGGTTGAATTTGCGTATTATCAATCGAATGTGGAAGGGGAGCTGATTAATAAAATTCATGAAGTCGGATTTTCATACGACGGCATCGTGCTGAATGCGGGTGCTTACACGCACACTTCCATTGCCTTGCAGGATGCCATACGTGCAGTGACGTCTCCTGTCGTGGAGGTTCATATATCCAATGTGCACAAGCGGGAAGAGTTTCGCCATAAATCCATGATTTCGTGTGCCTGTGTAGGCGTAATTTGTGGATTCGGTCTGAATTCCTATCGTCTGGCCGTGGAATCTTTTTTAGTAGACAACAACAAATTATAGTATATATGATGCTTAAACAAACAAAAATCGTTGCGTCCATTTCGGATTTGCGCTGCGAAGTAGATTTTATCAGAGACCTTTTTAATGCAGGTATGAACGTGGTACGTATGAATACTGCACATGCCAGCCGTGAAGGTTTTGAAAAGTTGATTAACAATGTGCGTACCGTTTCCAACCGCATCGGTATCCTGATGGATACAAAAGGCCCGGAAGTACGTACTACGGCCAGTGCAGAAGGCCCGATTGATTTCAAAACAGGTGAAAAAGTGCGTATTGTAGGCAATCCGGATCAGGAAACTACTCATGAATGTATTTCGGTAACTTATCCGGGATTTGTGCACGACCTGTCTGTAGGTGCTGATGTGCTGATGGACGACGGCGAACTGGAACTGAAGGTCATCGACAAGAACGAAGATACGCTTTTCTGTGAAGTCTGCAACGACGCGACTTTGGGAAGCCGCAAGAGTGTGAATGTGCCGGGCGTGCGCATCAACCTGCCTTCTCTGACAGAAAAAGACCGCAACAATATCCTTTATGCCATCGAAAAGGACATTGATTTCATTGCTCACTCTTTCGTGCGCAACCGTCAGGATGTATTGGACATCCGTGAGATTCTGGATGCACACCACAGCGACATCAAGATTATCGCCAAGATTGAGAATCAGGAAGGTGTGGACAACATCGACGAAATCTTGGAAGTGGCCGACGGTGTGATGGTAGCCCGTGGTGACCTGGGTATCGAAGTGCCGCAGGAACGCATTCCAGGTATCCAGCGTATCTTGATCAAGAAATGTATCCTGGCAAAGAAGCCGGTTATCGTGGCTACGCAGATGTTGCACACCATGATTAACAACCCGCGTCCGACCCGTGCCGAGGTAACCGATATCGCCAATGCCATCTACTACCGTACCGATGCCCTGATGCTGAGTGGTGAAACGGCTTACGGTAAGTATCCGGTAGAAGCCGTGAAGACCATGGCGAAGATTGCGGCTCAGGCAGAAAAAGATAAGATGGAAGAAAATGATATTCCAATTCCTTTGACTCCGGCCAATACCGATGTGACCAGCTTCCTGGCCAAGCAGGCGGTACGTGCTACAAACCTGATGCCGATTCGTGCTATCATCACCGACAGCTTCAGCGGTCTGACTGCCCGCAACCTGGCTGCCTTCCGTGGCAAATATCCGGTGCTGGCTATCTGCTACAAGGAAAAGACCATGCGTCACCTGGCGCTGTCATACGGTGTGGAAGCAATTTATATGCCGGAAAAGGCCAACGGACAGGAGTACTACTTCACTGCACTGCGCAAGCTGATTAACGACGGTGTGCTGGCCGAAAATGAAATGGTGGCTTACTTGAGCGGTGGTAAACAAGGAACTCATACTTCTTTCTTGGAAATCAATCAGGTGGGCGACGTGCTGAAAAGCGAAGAAGAATACGTGTTGCCCAACCGTAATCGTTACTTGTAATCATGAAAGAGACAGACGCGCTCGATGAATACATTCTTCAGCATATCGACGAAGAAAGTGACTACCTGAAAGCGCTGTACCGGGCGACGCACGTGAAACTCCTGCGTCCCCGTATGGCTTCGGGTCACTTGCAGGGAAGAATGCTGAAGATGTTCGTGCAGATGATACGTCCGAAACAGGTGCTTGAGATAGGTACTTACAGCGGATATTCTGCACTTTGTCTGGCAGAAGGTCTGGAAGACGGAGCCATGCTTCACACTTTCGAGATCAACGACGAGCAGGAAGATTTCACCCGTCCGTGGCTGGAAAATTCCCCGTATGCCGATAAAATCCGGTTCTATATCGGAGATGCCTTGCAGATGGTGCCCGAGATGGACATCGTGTTCGACTTGGCTTTTGTCGACGGGAACAAGCGTTTCTACGTGGAATACTACGAGATGATTCTGAAGAAGATGCATTCCGGAGGCTACATCATCGCCGACAACACCCTGTGGGACGGACATGTGCTCGAGGAACCGCATCACACGGATACGCAGACCATTGGCATCAAGAAGTTCAACGACTTGGTGGCTGCCGATACACGGGTAGAAAAGGTTATCCTGCCTTTGCGCGACGGTCTGACTATCATACGTAAGAAGTAACAGTATGGGAAAGATATATATAACTAGAGCTAGTCTTTTTTTTCATAAGTATAATAAGGAATATGTGTTGAAACTTAAAGTGAAAGGTGATGAACTGGCTATAATAGCAACAAGAAATATCAAGAGCGAGATTGCTCAGGTTGTTTTGAAAGAAGCCAATATTGATTTTTCATTTTTAGGAGATGTTGAGGATGAATTGGATTTGTTAATTCCTAATCCGATAGGTATAGAAGGAGTTGTCTTTAGAGCTCATGTTCCTCCAATGTACAAATATGAGGACAATCATAAGATAAGAATAGATACAGTTGAAGATTTTTATTCTTATGATAATAAAACAGAATCGTTAGAGGCGTATATATATCTTAAAATAAGAAGAGTAATGAGGTATAGATTATTCTCATGTGATAGTGATGGTTCTCATTTGTATGGAGTGCCTATGCGTAAAAGTTTAATGGCGCACTTATTGGAGTTTCATAATAAACTGATATTTGATAACGATAATTATAATGAGATAAGGTCTGGAAATGATGAACCTGAAGTATGGGAGAAATATGCAGATACTGTTATTGAAAGATTTCATGTAGAGATGTCAGTGTGTAGATAAAAAATGTTTAGATTATTTTTTGCTATCGCTAAAATAAATACTTTAATTATTAATATGGAAACAACCAGACAAAACAAGATTGCCCGCCTCATTCAGAAGGAACTGAGCGAAATCTTCCTTTTGCAGACCAAATCCATGCCGGGAGTGCTGGTTTCGGTCAGCATTGTCCGCATCAGTCCCGATATGAGTTATGCGCGTGCATACCTGAGTGTCTTCCCTTCGGAGAGAAGTGAAGAGATTGTGAAGAACATCAATGCCAACATGAAGTCCATCCGTTTTGAACTTGGTAACCGGGTACGCCATCAGCTGCGTATCATTCCGGAACTGAAGTTCTTTGTAGACGATTCGCTGGATTACGCGGAGAAGATTGACGAATTGTTGAAGAAATAAGTACATGTGAAATTCTGGTAAACACTCACAGAAGAAGAGGACGACAGTGCCTGGTGCTTCTGTGGGTTTTTATTTTATGTAATAGTATATATTAATAAGGTATAGCGGTGAATTTCCCTTTTTACATAGCCCGGCGATATTTGTTTTCCAAGAAGTCACACAATGCCATCAATGTGATTTCCGGTATTTCGGTGTGCGGAGTGGCGCTTGCCACCCTGGCCTTGGTATGTACCTTGTCCGTGTTCAACGGTTTCCAGGACCTGGTGTCAAACCTGTTTACGGCTTTCGATCCGGAACTTAAAATTATTCCGTCCGCTGGGAAAGTCTTCGACGGACAGGACAAGTCTATCGCGGCTGTCCGGAAAATGCCCGAAGTGGCCCTGGTATGTGAATCGTTGGAAGACAATGCCTTGGTGCAGTATCAGGGGCGGCAGGCCATGGCCGTGATTAAGGGCGTGGAAGACAATTTCACCGAACTGACCCCGATTGACACCATCCTTTTTGGAAAGGGAGACCTGTTGCTGCATGATGAAGTGGTGGATTATGCCATTCCCGGCGTGCAGTTGCTGGCCAATTTGGGTACCGGTATCCGCTTTCTCGATCCACTCGAGGTGTATGCTCCCAAGCGTGGAGCGAAGGTGAACATGGCCAATCCGTCTACTTCTTTTACTGGAGGGAACCTGTTTTCTTCCGGATTGGTGTTTGCCGTGAACCAGGAGAAATATGACGGGTCTTATATCATTACCTCCCTGCAGTTTGCCCGCAAGCTGTTTCAGTACACCACCGAAGTCAGTGCCGTCAACCTGAAGCTGAAGTCGGGTACCGATGTGGATGCCTTCAAACGTAAGCTGGAAGCACAGTTGGGAGAGCGTTTCCGTGTGCTCGACCGTTATGAGCAGCAGGCCGACACGTTCCGTATCATGAAAATCGAGAAATTCATCTCCTACCTTTTCTTGACCTTTATCCTGATGATAGCCTGTTTCAATGTCATTGGCTCCCTGTCCATGCTCATCATCGACAAGCGTGACGATGTGACTACTCTGCGCAATTTGGGAGCCAACGACCGGCAGATTGTGCGTATCTTCCTCTTCGAGGGGCGACTGATTTCGTTCATCGGAGCCGTGGCCGGTATTGTGTTGGGGGTATTACTCTGCTGGTTGCAACAGACCTTCGGACTGATTTCACTGGGAGCTTCCGGCAGTTTCATTGTCGATGCCTATCCGGTCAGCGTACACTGGGAAGATGTCGTGTTGATTTTCTTTACCGTTCTGGCAGTAGGTTTTCTTTCTGTGTGGTATCCGGTACGCTATTTGAGTCGCCGGTTACTGGCGAAATAAATAGTCTGTTGGGAGTCATATAGGCTTTGCAGGGTACTTTTCCCTTGTGTATCCTGTTGCTTTCCCTTCACCCATTCGCTCAAATTGTTTCAAATGTTTGCTGTAATCTATTTATTTTCAATTGCTTATCTTTTGTGTGCTCCATTATTATCTATCGCTTCTTTTTCGGTTTTATATTTGTTACGGTATAAGTCATATGTTCTATCTCCATAGACTGGAGAATTATAGGGAAGCATATATGAGTAGTAAATAAAAGATAAGCATAAAGGCTGTGTGCCGGTCTGGATGAACCGATGTCACACAGCCTTTATGCTTGCATGATGAACAATTATACATCTTCAGGCATGGGAATGACAAGGATAGACTCACTGCACCGGATTCCGTAGAATAC
>ULUN01054149.1_pt1 | contig 18399 bp, 14 predicted proteins | sample 1958531 | NCBI WGS metagenome assembly ULUN01 (sample SAMEA4835761, study PRJEB28245) | human gut metagenome | biome: gut microbiome; material: fecal sample | place: Denmark | collected 2008
ATCACCAATATGCAGGCCAAACCAAAAGTGTCCCGGATAAATCACTACGGCAATTAATGTAGCCCCGTATGCTTTCACAAAGTAATCCTGTGGTTTTGATTCATATTTATCCCGCATGGTAGCCGAGAAACAAGCCAACTCATCCGAGGTAAAAGGGCGTTTTTCATAATCTTCCCAGATCTTGGTACGCCAACGGTAAATGATAGCAGTTTCCAGTTGGCGCATCAGATCATCCGGATTGTGGAACTTAGATTCAGACAGCTTTTTTAATGATGAGGCCTTCAGGAAGTTTTTCATAAATTCTCCGATCGCTTCTTGGGTGGCTTCAACAGCTTTCTTAGAACCTATGTTACTCCGAAAATAATTGTTTCCACCATGCCCGTCACTGACTATTGCCACGGCATACCGGTCTTCTTCTCGGCAACGGGCAAAAGCGGCGTCCTGGCATACCTTACCCGTTTTCTTATGCGATTCTCCTTGATGGCATGAGCAAAATGCCAATAGACCTTTTTTTCTCTGTTTAGTTGAATTCATCTAAATCTACATCTTCTACATTTTGTGTATCAACAAAATTTTTAACCTGCGAAATTACCTTCTCTTGTTTCGTTGTGTCTTCTACTCCACTACTTTTACTGTTTACTTGAGAAGAAGTAACACTCACAAAACGGATGAATGCTTTCAACATGGCCCGGTTATGCACTTCTACAACCGACTCGCTATTCCCTGTAAAATCGGTCAATACGTTTTTATCCGCATCGTTTCCGATGGCTATGGCTATCTTAATGGCATGTTTGAACCAATTGTTCTTTTTAATCTCTTCTAATGCATCTTTATAAGCATCTGTTGGTCCGCCATCTGAAAGCAGAATTATTACTGGGGCAAAAGAACCCGCTGCCTCTTGTAAAAATTGGGATTTTGAAAGTTTCTGATTCAATTCTTTTAAGGCAGAACCCAAACTCGTCAAACCACCGGCCTGCAAATCATTCCATTGGAAATTTTCTGAATCAATGGGCTGTGGATAAAGCCAATTGACATCCGTATCAAATTGCATGGCGGCAATCTTAATCGCTGCATCCGGATTACCAGACGACAAATCTTTCAGATCGGGAACTGTCTCCCGAATTGCATCATTAACCGACCCGATCTTTTCTCCCATCATACTTCCCGATGTATCTACAACAAAGAACAATACCATTGTTCTACGGGCAATCTTTACTCTTTCTGTATTCATGTTATTTTATAATTAGCGAATAGTTACATATGTTCCATTTCCAAAAGCTATCTGATTGCCTACCAAAAGCGGGGCAAATTCATTGGGCGCAATCGGACGGGTATTACCACTTTTGGTAGTTAATATCCAAGTATCTGCTGTCTGATTGGATAAGGCAAACAAACCCGGAGTTTTTTTACTCTCAACAATCATACCTGTTTCCTTATTTAACAAAGGCTTGTTTTTATTGGTAATATATTGATATATAGTTTTCCCTTTACAGACAGCCACTTCATATTCCCCGCTTTGAATAATAGGCGGACGCTGCAATACGTGATGACAATCCGGGCACGAAAAAGTGTTATTCTCCATATCCGTAAAAATTTCTCCGCCACATGCAGGACAAACAATCAGTTCATGCCGCATCCGCAAGAGTACCTTCGTCAACCATTCCTTTTCGGTAATGCGCAAGTTCGGATTCATCAGGACTTTCTGGCTGAATTGCTCCTCAAACATTTTCCGGACGTAATCCGGGAATTGGTTCCACAACCCTATCACATTGACATGAATCCCGGGCACGGGGCGATTCTGATTATTATCAGGATCATAGATAAACAAAGGGGATGTCCCATAAAACTTTTTTTCATGTTTTTCCGTCATACATGGACAATTGGCAACCAATGCGCCTTCCAACGGATGATTGTTGAAGAACAAGAGGAACAGAATTACGGCCAGCGAAAAACGGTCCGATTGTGCATCCGGTTGCTTTTCTTTCCGGACAATCTCGGGTGCCATATAGCGGCATTTCCCCAAAATGCCGGTATTGGTTCCATACGGAGCGATGTTATCATTATCACAAATAAGCAAATCCCCATTTTCGGGATTGATAAAAAAGTTTCCGTCATTCAAATCCTGATAGCTGTATCCCGCATTGTGCAACTTGCGGAAGCTGGAGCAAATCTTAATGCCGGCCTCAATCATGGCAGAGACGGTTTTAAATTGTACTTTGGCTAATAAAAAATCGCTAAACTCTTTATAGCAAGCGTCTCGCAATTCCATCAAATAGCCATAACACCCGTTTTCGTCTTTTGCTGTCAAAAACAATGGCCAGAGGAAACAGGAAGAAGGTGATCCTTTCGCGATATTATTTTTCAGATTGTCATAAAACTCGGCCTTTCCCGGCTGATGATACCACTTCAAAGCATATTCTTTATGATTGAATACCACTTTATAAACCGTTCCCTGACCGCCTGTCCCCAATTCTTCCAAGATGGTAGCTTCTCCACCTGTGGCTATTTTTATTTGATCTCCCTGTTTTAGCATAATAGAATTTTTAATCATTACTATTCATACGGATTCCGGATGTATATCCTTTGTTCCTGTTTTTCTTGACAAAGATAATCGGAATAAATTTTTAAACACTTAAAAAGAGGATCTTATTAAACATCTATGGAGATTTATGGCTACAATTTTCAATCGTTCCACAAATGTTTTTTGTGCGGGGCTGCTGCCGGAGTTCTCGGACGATGCTTCCCGAGGAGCGGAAGCCTTGTCAGATACTCGGACGATGCTTCCTGGAGCGCGGAAGCTCTGTCAGACACTCGGACGATGCTTCCTGAAGCGCGGAAGCCCTGTCAGACACTCGGACGATGCTTCCTGGAGCGGGGAAGCCCTGTCGGACACTCGGACGATGCTTCCCGAGAAAAGGAAGCTCCGTCCGACGAAAAAATAAAATGATATGTTGCGATTTCATGGTGAACTTTATATATTTGTCTATGTTCAATTTAAAAAATGAGAGAACCATGAAGAAAGTAAAAAATTTTAGTCTCACCAATCTCCGTACAGAAGAGAATTTCGGGTTTCAAATGGATGTAAAAGCATTAGCAGAAAGTTTGCCTACGACAGGCGACTTGGATGCCGAAGGTTTGCCCGAAGCGTCGGTGGCAATCTTGACGGAAGCAGTAAATGGTCATACTGCTGCTGTGACCGCTCTGGATGATGCCCTGAAAGACTCCGCTTCTGTGCCAAGCAGCACGTTGGCCGCCGAGGCAGAGCAAGGACGCGATGGGGCGTGGCGGGGATTGAATAATTATGTGAAAGCCATGACAGCTTACCCGGAAGGGACAGTGGCCGCCGAGGCACTGGCTGCTAAGGCGTTGATAGACAAGTATGGGGATCCCACCGATAAACCGCAAACGGAAGAGAGTGGTATCCTCCATAACCTGATTCAGGATCTTGAAAACGGTAAAGAAGGGTCTTTCCCGAATTTACAAGTGGATGTTTGGGTAACAGATCTCAAAAACAAGAACCAGCGTTTCTTGGATTTTTCGAAAATGCGTACCGAAGAAGAGGCTGCCCGCCAGGTGGGTATCGTGAAAGAAAAGATCTTGTTGGTGAACGAGGCTTATCGCAAACTGATCGACACGGTCAATGCGATGGTCTTGCTCAATGGTGAAGCTAAGTTTGCTTCGTTTATCGACCAGATGAATATCCTGATCGACCGACAAAAAACGGTATTGAAGGCACGTGCGACCAACAGTGCCAAGAAGAACGATGAGGGCGTGATCAAATTCTGATCCGGATTGATAGAGAAAAGGCTTTCAAATGAAGGGAAAACTCATTTGAAAGCCTTTTTTCTGTGCAGTCTTTATACTTCGTGTAATTCATGTGTCCATCCGGGCAATAACTTCTTGAATTTTTCAAAGGTTCCGAGAGGTATGTTGATTCGCTTTAAATTTTCATGCCAGTAAGTATAAAAACCTCCAAAGATATTATCGCCTATGCTTGTAACACTAGAAGGAATGGTGATTTCTTGTAAATACCTACAATCTCTAAAGGCAAAATCGCCTATGCTTGTAACGCTTGAAGGCAGGGTGATTTTGCACAAATTCTTACAACTTTCAAAGGCGCTGTTCCCTATGCTCGTAAGTCCCGATGGTAAGGTGATTTCTTGTAAATTCTTACAATCTGTAAAGGCTCTATCTCCTATACTCGTAACACCCAAGGGGATTACAAAACTTCCATTTTCCTTTCCTTCAGGATAACAGATAATCGTCTTTAAATCTTTTGTATATAATACACCATCTATAGTCTTATAGAACTTATTACTTTCGGCTACATTGATTCTTTGCAAATTGCTACAATTACTAAAGATTCCATTACCTATGCTCGTAATACTAGAGGGCAGGATGATTTCTTGCAAATTTGCACACCCCGCAAAGGCATAGTTTCCTATATTTGTAACACTAGAGGGTAGGATGATTTTTTGCAAATTTGTACAACGAACAATGGCTTTGCTACCTATTCTCGTAACACCTGAAGGAATGTTGATTTCTTTCAAATTTGTACAACCACTAAAGGTTCCACCACCTATGCTCGTAATACTAGAGGGCAGGATGATTTCTTTCAAATTTGTACAACTACTAAAGGCACCGTTTCCTATGCTCGTAACACTGGAGGGCAGGATGATTTCTTGCAAATTCCTACAACCACTAAAGGCACGATTACCTATGCTCGTAATACTAGAGGGCAGGATGATTTCTTGCAAATTCCTACAACCACTAAAGGCATCATCACAAATCACAACTGTACCATCCAAGACACGATAATTTCCATATAGATTTTCCGGAGCACGAATCAACTTCATTCGATCTGCACTGTACTTCACTCCATATTCATCATACCACTCTCCATCCTCTTTTGTAGCTTTTGTTGAAATAGGCTCTACCAATAGCAGGTTCATTCCATGAAGAAACACATCCAATACCTGCCGGGCAAAAGCCTCTTCGTAAAAATTTGTCTCTTTAAACTGGAAAACTAAACGGTTATAAAAACCCTCCCGTTCTTGAATAGGCTTCAAGGAGATGGCATACAACTGCTGGCTTACGGCATCTTCCATCACCATACGCCGGTACAAGCGTTTCAACCGCTCTTCGCCCGTATATAAATCAGCAATCAGATTGCTCAGCCGTTGCTTTTCCTGGTATATTGCTACGCCATAACAAGCAACAATATACTGCAAAACCTCTTCTATCGAGGATGAATCTTTTATCGTTGGCATATTCATAATCATTAGCTACCTCTTGTTTCTTACTTAAAGGCAAAAACAAAGGTAAGAACTTTTTCCTTCCTTACATCCGTCAAATCAGGGGGATTATAGCACAATATATCAGACGGAGTGATTGAATCTTAGTCTCAGACCAAAGGGCAATGAAGCCATGTCCCAAAATTGACCGGCAAAAAACGGTATTGAAGGCACGTGCGACCAATAATGCCAGGAAGAGCGATGAGTGTCTTTATATTTCGTGTAATAAATGAGCTTCGTTAGGCAATAGCTTCTTGAATTTTTCAAGGGTTCCGTGAGGTATGTTGATTTGTTGTAAGTCACACACCCAAAAGCCTTCACTTATTAAGTTGCCCGTTAAATTAGATAGAAGGATAACTTCTTGTAAATTCCTACAACTATTAAAGGCATAATCTCCTATGCTCGTAACACTCGAAGGAAGGGTGATTTCGCGCAAATTATTACACCCTCCAAAGGCTCCATCCCCTATGCTCGTCACTCCCGGTGGCAGAGTGATTTCACGCAAATTACTACAGTGCGAAAAGGCTCCATCCCCTATGCTCGTCATACCCGAAGGAAGGGTGATTTTTTGTAAATTCCTGCAACTATTAAAGGCATCATCTCCTATGCTCGTCACACCTGGAGGCATGGTGATTTCGCGCAAATTACTACAGTGCGAAAAGGCAAAATCTCCTATACTCGTAACTCCCAAGGGAGTTACAAATTTTACATCTTTCTTTCCTTGAGGATAACAAATAATCGTTTTTAAATCTTTTGTATATAATACACTATCTATAGCCCTATAGAACTTATTACTTTCAGTTACGTTAATTTCTTGCAAATTACTACAACTACTAAAAGCGTTATTCCCTATGCTTGTAACACTGGATGGAATGGTGATTTCGCATAAACTCTTACAATCTCTAAAGGTATAATCTTCTATACTCGTAACACCTGAGGGAATTACAAAATTTTCATTCTTTTTCCCTGCTGGATAACAGATAATTGCCTTTAAATCTTTTGTATATAATACACCGTCTATAGTCCTATAGAACTCATTACTTTCGGTTACATTGATTTCTTGCAAATTTTCACAAAACCCAAAGGCCTGATCTCCTATGCTCGTCACACCTGGAGGTAGGGTGATTTCTTGCAAATTTTCACAATACAAAAAGGCATCATCTCCTATACTCGTAATACTAGAAGGCATGGTGATTTCTCGCAAATTTTTACACAACAAAAAGCTATTATTTCCTATGTCCATAACACCCGAAAGAATTACAAAATTTTCATTCTTTTTCCCTGCTGGATAACAGATAATAGTCTTTAAATCTTTTGTATATAATACACTGTCTATAGTCCTATAGACCTTATTACTTTTGGCCACATTGATTTCTTGCAAATTTTCACAAAACCCAAAGGCATCATCTCCTATACTCGTAATACTAGAAGGCAGGGCGATTTCTTGCAAATTTTCACACCACTCAAAGGCCTCATCACAAATTACAACTGTGCCATCTAAGACACGATAATCTCCAGATAGCTTTTCCTGAGCACGAATCAACTTCTTCCGATCCGCACTATATTTCACTCCATATTCATCATACCACTCCCCATCTTCTTCCGTGGCTTTCGTTGAAATAGGCTCTACCAATAACAGGTTCATTCCATGAAGAAACACATCCAATACCTGCCGGGCAAAAGCCTCTTCGTAAAAATTCGCCTCTTTAAATTGGTAAACCAGGCGGTTATAAAAACCTTCCCGTTCTTGAATGGGCTTCAAGGAGATGGCATACAACTGCTGGCTTACGGTATCTTCCATCACCATACGCCGGTACAAGCGTTTCAACCGTTCTTCGCCCGTATATAAATCAGCAATCAGATTGCTCAGCCGTTGCTTTTCCTGGTATATTTCTGCGCCATAACAAGCAACAATATACTGCAAAACTTCTTCTATCGAGGATGAATCTTTTATCGTTGGCATATTCATAATCATTAGCTACCTCTTGTTTCTTACCTAAAGTCAAAAACAAAGGTAAGAACTTTTTCCTTCCTTACATCCGTAAAATCAGGAGGATTCCCCCTCTTTATCGGCAAATATCTTTCACATCAATCTGCTGGAAGATGAGGTTCGCACCACTGCCTTCGTAGACGACGCCGAGAGTTTGTTCGTCGATCGACGTGAGGCAGGAATATCCGGCTCCGCCCCATTCGTCCAGTAAGATCCAGTACTTTTCGGGCCAGGTTTGCCCGTCGTCAAAGCTGAATTTGACGGTCAGCCGGTTGCGCTCGTTGTATGAATTGGGATTCATGAAGACTAACACCGACTTCGCTTGCCCGTCTTTCGTATAATGATGCTTGTGGATAGAAGCCATGCAGGTCGGTTCCGTAAGTACGGCGTGCGACGTCGGGTGTTCTTTCCAGGTCTTGCCCAGGTCGGATGTGGTACAGATTCTCCGTCCGTTGGGCGAGATGACGCCGTGATTCCGGTTGTCGCGCATATTGAGCATGATGTCTCCGTTTTCAAGCTGGACAGCCATGCATTCGGTTGTATTGGAATAAGCCGGATTGCTGGTCGTCCAGGTTTTTCCGCCATCCTGACTGTATGTGATATTGGAGAAAGGAAGGCCGTTCTCGTCTCGTCCCTGTGTAGGGAAGACCAGTGTTCCGTCTTTCAAAGTAATGCCGTGTCCCGGTGCCGGTGCAAACAGCCACCATTCCGGTCTTTTGGTGGCCGCGGTGATGTTGACAGGCTCACTCCAGGTCTTCCCGTCGTCGGTACTTTTCGTTATCAGGAACTGGGATGTCTCTTTGACACCCAAGCCCGGCTGTGAACCCTTTGCCTGCCACTGATGAATCCAGCGCGTACTGTCTTGCGTCAGTCCTTCTACCCATTTCCCGGTATTCCGGTCTAACACCCCATGCATCCACAAGCCGGCTACATATAAATCGCCGGTGTGCTCATCCAGCAGGATGCAGGCATCACTCACGCCGTTGTATTTTTCCGGAAGTCCGCCCCATTCGTGCAGGTCGAGTATCCGTTGCATGGGTTGCCAGGTTTGCCCGCCGTCTTCACTTCGGTTCAGGGCAATGTCGATGTCTCCTTGCAAATCCCGTCCGGATTCCCAGCGGGCGTCATAGATGGCCAGGAGCGTTCCATCTTTCGAGGTGATCAATCCCGGAATGCGACTGGTGTGTACGCCGTCTTGCCGGTGTTTCCGAAGGGCAATGCCTGTGCGCAATCCTTCTTTGAAAGAGCCTTGAACGGGATATGTCTTTCCGTTGAGAGTAATTTCCGGGCAGTTGACCAACACCCGATGCTGCAGAGAGGTTTCTTTCTTCAGCCGGACCGCCAGTCCAAAACAGGTCGTATCCGATTCTAAGGGAATATTCAATCGGAAAGATCCGGTTGGAGACGAAATATCCGAAAAAGCGAGTAAATCAGAAGTCTTGATCCGTCCGTCTTTCTGACAGGCAAACAATGACAGCTGTTCGATGTCACCTAAATCTGTCGTACCTGATAAGTCATACGCAAGGCTTGTCAGGCGCGTTTTCTCTCCCGGAGTCTGGATAATCTGTATATATCCAACCGGATTCACCGTTTCTCCGGCTAAAACCGGTACGGTGGTACGAAGAGAATGAGCCGTTATGTTAGGGCAGACTTCAAACCGGAGAATAGCAGGTGTACGGACACCCGGTTTGATTTCTCCACTGGTGATATAATGTGTTTTTCCGTGTGATACAAGGTTGGTAGTAACTGCAATTGGAACTTCAGAGATGGCTGTTGTGTTCTGCGTATTCGTGATTGTATGGTAGGCTAAAACCTGATGACTGAACCCCGGATGTGTATCCGAACTTGGTATCAGTTTTTCAACACCACCCAGGAAAAGGATATGATGACTGCCGACGGCAAGAGCAGTTCCTGCCATCACCGGAAATTCACCTGACAACTTTTTCCATTGTTGGAGGCGGGGATTGTAAACGAATCCGTCGGTTAGCACTTCCATTGCTCCGTCCGGTTGATAATTCCGTCCGCTGAACAGATAGAAACAATCGTCTGAGCCATTATTCTGTACGGCACTGACGGCATAACCCCGTGCTTTTCCCGGCCAGGATTCCAAGGTTTGCCATCCTTTTTCCGGCTGAGACAGATCGAGCATGAAGAAATGCGAAGTAGCCGCTTCCGGTTTCATTTGTTCTTGTCCGCCGGCCAGAAAAATTTTGTTCCCCAGTCTGGCTCCGGTCATATTCGCTAACGGAACAGGCAGTTCCGGCCAGTTCTTGTCTATTTCGACTTTCCCGTTCTGCATCCGGACGGCGAAGACTTCGCTATAACATTGCTTGGCATCACATCCGCCAATACATAAAGTACCGTCTGTCAACGGAATAGATACACCGTAGGCCCGGGCAGAAGGCAAGGCGTCTTTTATTTCTTTCCAAGCAGGTGAGGCATCGTTAAGGTCCTTGTAGTAGAGTGTGTTCCACCATGTTTTCGTGCCACCGTTCCAAGGTGTGGCATCCGGGAAATTTGCTCCGCCGGCGATGATCAGAAAATCGCCGATACACCCCGAAAAAGCTCCAGCTAGTCCGGGATGAGGCTTTCCGCCCGTGTCGGGAAGACAGAGCGATGAATCCCAGCGGATGGTTTCAGCCGGGCTTTGAGAAAAAACGGATTCGGGCTGGACCAGCAGGGTCAGTCCTAAAAAGATGGATAGAAATGCATTCAGATGTTTCATGTCGGAAGAATGATAAATTTGATAGTAAATGAACGGATAAAAATTCAGATTGGCAAATGAAAAGAAAAAATAAACCAGCATATCGTTTCCTATTCCTAAAAGTTTATTAAATTTGCAAACTATCATAGTATCATAAGATTGGAACAGATGAAAAAGATTATTGGATTATTCATGTTGCTGGTCGCTTTTACAGCTTGTGAAGGACCAATGGGCCCCGAAGGTCCGATGGGTCCGGAAGGACCTGCCGGAAGTGGCGACGGTGTTGTTGAGGGGTGGAAGAATATTACTTTTACTGTAAAAAGTGAAGACTGGCAGTTGATCAACAATATGGACGGAGATCCGTATTATATGTATGAATTCCAATGGGACGAATTAACGGATTATGTCTATGAAGAAGGTATTGTCCTGGGATATTTGTTTACTCAGGTAGGAGATATTGAAACTATGACTCCGCTGCCTTATGTATTGCATCGGCAAGATGCTAAGGGAAATCAATGGACTGAAACTTATACGTATGATGTAAGTCCGGGTTATGTGGCTTTTTATGCAACATATAACGACTTCAAGGTACAGGAAAAACCTGCCACAATGGACTTCAGAGTTTCTATCCTGTGGTAAAAGGGTATGAGATAATACTACATGGAAGCACAGCAACAGCATAGCAGCATAATCAGTCGTGCCGTTCTTGAATTGTCTGATGAGGCCTCTTATCAGGCGTTGTTTCACAGCCGTCGCGATGAGGAAGCCTTGCCTTCGGGAGAGACGCTGAAGCGCATTGTCAATCTGTGCCGTGCTATTTTGTTCCCCGGATATTATGGTTCAGCCCGAATTAACAAACAGACCATCCGCTATCATCTGGGTGTGCTGGTGGAGACGCTTCATGGCTTGCTGACAAAAGAGATTCAGGCAGGTCTGTGTTTTGCCGATGCTTCCTGCGAATCGTGTGGTGACCAGTTGACGACCGAGGCGGCAGCACTGTCAGAACAGTTTATTGCTGCATTGCCACAGCTGCGTCACGTGCTGGCAACGGATGCTGAAGCCACCTATAACAGCGATCCTGCCGCACAGAATCTGGGAGAGATTATTTTCTGTTACCCGGGATTCCGTGCTATCTGTAATTATCGCATCGCCCATCAGCTGGATCAGTTGGGTGTGCCTTATATTCCCCGTATCATAACAGAACTGGCTCATTCGGAAACGGGTATTGATATTCATCCGCGAGCCAGGATTGGTCATCACTTTTCGATCGACCATGGCACCGGAACGGTGATTGGCGAAACAAGTGTGATTGGTAATTATGTCCGTATTTTCCAGGGAGTAAGTTTGGCCGGAGAAAAGTTCCCTCCGGATGAGAATGGCAATGCGATTCGCGGTGTTGACCGGCATCCGATCGTAGGAGACCATGTAACTATCTATTCGAATGCAACGTTGTTGGGACATATTCATGTGGGCGATGGAGCAACGATCTTTGGTAATGTGTGGTTAACCCGGGATGTGGCGGCTGGCGAGTCGGTATATCAACAGAGTTGACAAAGCATAAGTGAACGGGAAACAAGATAATATTAGTTTAACAATATAACAGATTAACAACAACATGGCAGTGGCTCTTCAAGTCAAGAGTCCTGTTAGCCAATTTAAGTAATAAAATGGGAGAGACATTTGAAATGGTGGCCAAAACCCTGTATGGGTTGGAAGAGATATTGGCCGGCGAATTATTAGCTTTGGGTGCCAACGATTTGCAGATAGGCCGCCGTATGGTTTCGTTTACGGGCGACAAGGCTTTATTGTATAAGGCGAACTTCTATTGTCGCACGGCTTTGCGTATTTTGAAACCAATCTATCACTTCAAAGCAAAAGATGCCGATACGGTGTATAAGGAAGTGATGAAAGTTGAATGGGAAAAGTATCTGACTTTGGATAAGACTTTCGCCATCGATTCTGTTATTTATTCGGAAGATTTCAACCATTCGAAATTTGTTGCCTATCGAACGAAAGATGCTATTGTGGATTATTTTATCGAGAAATTCCATAAACGTCCGTCGGTTCGTGTGAACAATCCGGACCTATACATTAATATACATATATCACATAACGATTGTACCCTGTCAATTGACAGCTCTGGTGAAAGCCTGCACAAACGTGGTTATCGGGTAGATCAGACAGAAGCTCCGCTGAATGAAGTGCTGGCTGCCGGCATGATCCTGAAGACAGGATGGAAAGGCGAATCGAATTTCGTAGATCCGATGTGTGGTTCGGGTACACTGCTGATCGAGGCTGCCATGATTGCCCTGAACATTGCGCCGGGTATTCACCGGAAGGAATTTGCTTTCCAGAAATGGGTCGATTATGATGCCGATCTGTTCGATCAGATTTATAATGATGACAGCCAGGAACGCGAATTTACGTTTAAGTGTTATGGCTCGGATATCTCGCAGCAGGCTATCGATATTGCCCGCGAAAATATCCGCAGTGCTGGTCTGATGAAATATATTGAATTGGAGACCAAACCGTTCCAGCAGTATACAGAGGCGCCGCAACCGGGTATTCTGGTAACGAATCCTCCGTACGGCGAGCGTATTTCCAGCCGGGATCTGCTGGGCTTGTACAGCATGATCGGGGAACGTCTGAAGCATGTCTTCATGGGTTATAAAGCCTGGATCTTGAGTTATAAGGAAGAATGTTTCGACAAGATCGGCTTGCATCCGTCTGAAAAGATCAAATTGATGAATGGTTCGCTGAGTTGTGAATACCGTTGCTATGAAATGTTTGAGGGAACCAAGAAGGAATTCAAGGTCAATCAGGCAGAAGAAAAGAAACAAGGTAATAACAGCCAGCGCGAACATAAGCAGGCGGATTTCAAACATAAGAAAGTAGATCGTCCGGAACGTCGTTTTGCTGCGGCTCATCGGGATGAAGATGAGGATTATGGCAATCGGTACAGTGAAAAACGTCCGGCGAAGATGCGCTATCGGGATAACAGCGACCGGAAACGGTTGGATAAGAAATCGTCGTTTGGTGGTAAAAAGAAAGGACGTTTCTATGAAGATTAAGTATTGGCTTATCGGATTTCTTTTTCTTCCTATGGCATTGATGGCGCAGCAAAAGGATTTGACTTTGCAGGATTTGATCCCGGGAGGGAAGAACTATGCCAAGTTTGTTCCGAAGAGTTTGGCACAGTTGCAGTGGAATGGTGATGCTTATCTGTATGCAAAAGGAGATACGGTTTGGACAGGTGAAGCACCGAAATGGAAAAAGTCGGTGTTGCTGACGAAGACCGGATTGAATGAAGCTCTCGAAGCTGCCGGACAGAAAAAAGTTGGTTCGTTGCCTTACTTCTCTGTTCCTTATGCAGGACAATCTTTGTTGTCGTTTATGGCTAATCAGCATTTACTCCATTATAATTATGCAGAGAAGAAGATTGTAGCGGATTATGCCTTGCAGCCGGGTTGGTCGAATTATGATTTCTGTCCGGAGAACCGGTATCTGGCATTTACGGAAGGAAATAACCTGAAGATCCTTTCTCCGGAGAATCAGGTGACTGACGTGACGAATGAAACGGCCGATGGTATTGTCTGTGGACAGTCGGTTCATCAGAATGAATTTGGTATTCATAAAGGTATCTTCTGGTCGCCCAAAGGTTCGGCCTTGGCTTTCTACCGGATGGATGAAAGTATGGTAACGGAATATCCGATTGTCAATATCGACGCGCGTTGTGCCAAAGTAGAGCCGCGCCGTTATCCGATGGCAGGTATGAAGAGTCATCATGTGACGGTAGGCGTCTATCAGTTGGAAACCGGAAAGACAATCTGGTTGAAGACGGGTACGCCAAAGGAAAAATTCCTGACGAATATCTCTTGGAGTCCGGATGAACAACATATTTATATAGCGGAATTGAACCGGGAACAGAATGAGATGAACCTGGTTTGCTATTCGGCAGTAACAGGACAGAAAGAAGGTGTCTTGTTCACGGAAAAGGATGAGCATTATGTAGAACCGCAGCATCCGTTGCTTTTCTTGCCGAATCAGCCGGATCAGTTTATCTGGCAGAGCGAACGGGATGGTTATAATCACCTGTATTTATACAATACGAAAGGGGAATTGCTGAAACAACTGACGAAAGGTGAGTGGGTTGTCATGGACGTCCTAGGCTTTGATGAAAAAGGAGAGAACTTGTTTATCTCTTCTACTCAGCCTTCTCCGCTCAGTTCTTTCGGACCAGATCATGGACCGCTAAGCGTAAAAACGTGGTCATTAAACCTGAAGAAAGGTAAATCTACTTGTCTGGTCAAGGATGCGGTACTGACAGGAGTACATAATACGCAGTTGAGTAGTTCGGGTAAGTATTTGCTGGATAATTATTCATCTTGGGATATCCCGCGTAAGATCGTATTGGTTGATACGAAGAAGGATAAGGAAATTGCGACTTTGCTAACGGTTGAAAATCCGTATAAGGACTATGAGATGCCGGAAGTGGAACGCGGAACGATCAAGGCTGCCGACGGTGTGACCGACTTGAATTATTTCCTGGTGAAGCCGTTGCATATGGATTCTACGAAAAAGTATCCTACTATTATATATGTATATGGCGGACCTCATGCACAATTGGTAACCGGAGGTTGGATGGGCGGCGTCAGTGGCTGGGACATTTATATGGCTCGTCGCGGATATGTGGTCTTTACCGTAGATAATAGAGGTTCGGCAAATCGCGGACATGCATTTGAAAGTGTTATCCATCGTCAGCTGGGTGTCAATGAAATGGCCGATCAGTTGAAAGGTGTGGAATTCCTGAAGTCGAAACCGTATGTGGATGCTGACCGGATTGGTGTTCATGGCTGGAGCTTTGGTGGATTTATGACAACGAACCTGATGTGTTCTTATCCGGATGTATTTAAGGTTGGTGTTGCCGGTGGTCCGGTAATCGACTGGAGTAATTATGAAATCATGTATGGTGAACGTTATATGGATAAGCCGCAGGAAAATCCGGATGGTTATAAGAACTCCAATCTGAAGTTGAAAGCCAAGAACCTGAAAGGGCATTTGCTTCTGATTCATGGAGATATTGATCCGGTAGTGGTTTGGCAGCATAGTCTGGGTTTCTTGAAAGCCTGTGTAGATGCCAATACGTATCCTGATTATTTTGTTTATCCGCGGCATGAACATAATGTGATCGGAAAAGATCGCCCACATCTGCATGAGAAGATAACCCGTTATTTTGACGACTATTTACGATAAGATAAGTTGGAAAACTTAAATAACTCAGAAACTAATAAACTTAAAGAAATGAATATACTGTTATTAGGCTCTGGCGGCCGTGAACATGCAATCGCTTGGAAAATAGCTCAAAGTCCGAAAGTAGAGAAACTGTTTATTGCTCCTGGTAACGCAGGAACAGCACAGACAGGAACGAATGTGAACATCAAGGCTGACGATTTTCCGGCCATCAAGGATTTTGTTTTGGCAAATGATATCCAAATGGTTGTCGTTGGTCCGGAAGATCCGCTGGTAAAAGGTGTTTATGATTATTTCAAGAACGATCCGCAGTTGGCTGCCATTCCGGTGATTGGACCGAGTAAAGCCGGTGCCCAGCTGGAAGGAAGTAAAGATTTCGCCAAGGCATTCATGATGCGTCATCAGATTCCGACAGCTCGTTATAAGAGTATCACAGCCGAAAATCTGGAAGAAGGCTTTGCTTTTCTGGAATCACTGCCTGCTCCTTATGTCCTCAAAGCGGATGGTTTGGCAGCCGGAAAAGGTGTATTGATCATTGATTCTCTCGAGGAAGCCAAGAAAGAACTGGCAGAAATGCTTCAGGGAATGTTCGGAGATGCCAGCAAGACGGTTGTCATCGAAGAATTCCTGGATGGAATTGAATGTTCTGTATTCGTTGTAACAGATGGCAAAGATTATAAGATTCTGCCGGTAGCCAAAGATTATAAGCGTATCGGCGAAGGAAATACAGGTCTGAACACCGGTGGTATGGGTGCCGTTTCACCTGTTCCGTTTGCCGATCATGACTTTATGCAGAAAGTGGAAGAACGTATCATTCGTCCGACAGTAGAAGGTTTGCAGCAAGAAAACCTAGATTATAAAGGATTTATATTCTTGGGTCTGATCAACGTGAAAGGTGAACCGCTGGTTATTGAATACAATTGCCGAATGGGTGACCCGGAAACAGAAGTTGTGATGTTGCGTATTCAAAGTGACTTGGTAGAACTGTTGGAAGGAGTTGCTCAAGGTGATTTGGCATCTCGTATTCTGATTCAGGATCCGCGTGCTGCTGTAACAGTTATGGTAGTTAGTGGCGGTTATCCGGAAGCCTACGAGAAAGGCAAAGTCATCACAGGTTTCGACCAGGTTTCTCCTGAAAATATCTTGTTCCATGCCGGAACCAAAGAATCAGACGGACAAATAGTAACCAGCGGAGGTCGTGTTATCGCCGTAAGTTCATATGGGACGACCAAAGAAGAAGCCCTGGCTAAATCATTTGCCGGAGCCAAAGCGCTTCAGTTCGATAAAAAATACTTCCGTTCTGATATTGGATTTGATTTGTAAACGTCGGTTGTCTATTGGATTTTTATAGATATAAGAGTGAATAGAAAATGAGAGGCAGGATTGAATCTTGCCTCTCGTCTTTTATAAGGATAATTGGGTAGAATGTCTGTGTTAACTCCAATAAGCCAAGAAAGAAGTTATTGTAATGGAAAGCGGAAAGATATAGGATAACAACAAATAGTTTTTCCTATGTTTTGATATTTTGCATCTTAGTGCAAGATACAAACCTAGACAAAAACATCCGATGGATAGAAATAAGCTGGGCAACATGCCTATAGCGTGGATTTCGTCCATTAGGAGAAAAATCACGAAAGGAAGAAATCCATAGGTGATAAGGAAAATCAGACTAGGTTCTTCTTTTATTTTATTTATAACCGATTTTATCGGTTGAATAGATCTGTTGAACAATGAACTGACAAGTAAGATTGTAAGCAATGGAGTCCAAGCCCAAATCCCTAATTTGTCATCCGAAAATGATGGAATCCGAATGAATGAAAAGAATAAACAGAAGAGCAGGCAGAATCCAATGGCAGGAAAACTCCATCGGGGAAATTCCTTTATCCAACCAATTCCTAAAGTTATAAACATGAGTGTGATAGAAATTAAGAACATCGTGATATATACTGAATAAGATATTGTACTTACCATATCTGTGGCAAGTGTTAATCCGAACATTACAAAAGGGAAAATAGTAAGTAAAGCAGTACGTGTTGAAAAGGAAGTTTCCATATTCAGTGTTTTTAAAGTAAATAATTCGATTTCTTTTAACTGATCAATAGGATATTGCTTGAGAGTTTCATTTAAAGAATCCTTGAAAGATTTTTCGTTATTCATTTCATCTTCTACTTGACAAGCGATATGATCAACCATGTCTTGAAAAAACAAGTGATTTTCTATTCTACATTTTATAAGGTAGTTTTTAATCAATTGAATCTGTTCTTTAGTTAACATCATATAGGATTTGTTTTTATGTCAAACAATTGAGCCAAGATCTGTATGGATTGTTTTATTTCTTCCAATTTAGCGGTAGCCGTTTGATCTTGTTGTGGTGGAATCGAATAGTACTTTCTTTCCCGATTACCAATCTGCTCTGTTTCCACATGCAGAATGCCATCTTTTACTAATTTGTGGAGTGCTGGATAAAGAGCTCCTTCTGTGAGGATAATGGTATCAGACGAAATCTCTTTTACTTTTTGAGTAATTTGATATCCATACATACGACCATTTTCTTTGATTAATTTAATAATAAGAGGACGAATAGATCCTTTTAGAATTTCATTAGAAAACATAGATTTAATGATTTATGGAATGAATAAATTCTTTAACTACAAATATAACGATTATTACATAAGAATATTATGTATATATTCCTTATGTATTTAATTTATCTTTTTTTAATAGTTAGCAAAGACTGTTTGCTGAAATAAGTATTGTAGATGTCATTTCCAATTCTAACGGGAATCGAAAACAGATCCAGTGAGGATCGAAATCGATTCTCGTTTATTTGTTTTTAGAAGGTAGGCTTTTTGAGAATTGAGAATGGAGAATTGAAAATTGAGAATTAGGAAAGGTGAAATAAAAAAGAAAGAGAGGAAAGTAAAAAGAGGAAGAGACTGGCCAAACGGAGACGACGTAAAGCAAATTGCGAGTGAAGTTTTTGTTTCTTTTGGGTCAAGTCAAAAGAACGGAGAAACAAAATCTAAGGGAAAGAAAAAGTGTATTTATAAATCGCTGACAATCAAGGAGAGTAAAAAATAGTTGTAAAAAAGATGGCAAAACATTTGGAAAATATGTTTTACAGCAGTACTTTTGCACCCGCAATCGAGAGAGATGCGGTA
>ULUN01070832.1_pt1 | contig 18337 bp, 9 predicted proteins | sample 1958531 | NCBI WGS metagenome assembly ULUN01 (sample SAMEA4835761, study PRJEB28245) | human gut metagenome | biome: gut microbiome; material: fecal sample | place: Denmark | collected 2008
CTTGGAAAATTTTTCCGGCAGTTTGTTGGGTCCGTCCCGCCGGCCGCCCCGCTCCACTGCCTGCCGGAGATACCGTAGCCCCCTTACAAAAGCACCGTCGGCGAGGCCTGGGCCCCGCCGACGGTGTTGTTTTTTTGAAGGAAAAAATTAATGGGTTAATAAATATGACCAGTCGGATTTATCCGTAAATGATTTTTCCGTTCTCGTCTGTATAGTCACTCATATCGCGGCTGTACTGGTTCATGGCGCGCAGACTCATACCCATGCTGGAGAATCCGCCGTCGTGATAGAGGTTCTGCATCGTCACCTTGCGGGTGAAATCGCTGAACATCAGCACGCAATATCCGGCACACTCGTCGGCCGTAGCATTACCCAGCGGGCTCATCTTGTTGGCAAAGTCCATCAGGTTGTTCATGTCCTTGATACCGTTGCCGGCCGTGGTGGGCGTAGGCGACTGCGAAATGGTATTGACACGTACGTTCTTCTCACGTCCGTAGATGTAGCCGAAGCTACGGGCAATGCTCTCGAGCATGCTCTTGGCGTCAGCCATATCGTTGTAACCGAAGAAGGTACGCTGTGCAGCCACGTAGCTCAGGGCTACTACCGAACCGTATTCGGCAATGGCATCCATTTTCTTGGCCACCTGCAGCATCTTATGGAACGAAATGGCCGAAATGTCGAGCGTCTTGTTCAGCATATCGTAGTCCAGATCGTCATAGGTACGGTGCTTGCGCACGTTGGGACTCATACCGATAGAGTGGAGAACGAAATCAATCTGCCCGCCCAGCACTTCCATTGACTTGCTGAATACGTTTTCAAGGTCGCTTACGCTGGTAGCGTCGGCCGGAATGATGGTGGCGTTGAGTTTCTTGGCCAGTTCGTCCAACTCGCCCATACGCAAGGCCAGGGCCGTGTTGCTCAGTGTAATGGTTGCACCTTCTTCCACCGCACGTTCAGCTACTTTCCAGGCAATCGATTTGTCATTGAGGGCACCAAAAATAATACCCCGCTTTCCTTTCAGTAAATTGTGGGTCATAATAAATAAATAAAGTTTACAAATAGATGTGCAAAATTAACCATTTTAAATTTTCCGCACAAGCTTTCTTGCATAAAATCAACCTTTTAGCCCTCAAAAGGGCTTTTGCGCAGCCCGCTTTTTTGCTTATCGGCGGCAAAAGGGTATGTATGTCGGCAAAAATCCGTAATTTTGCACAGTACAAGAAACTTACAAACATTTTATCCAATGGCAAACAAACCCGGCATACCAAAAGGTACACGCGATTTCTCACCCGTAGAAATGGCCAAACGCAACTATATTTTCGATACGATTAAGGAAGTGTACGCCCTCTATGGTTTCCGGCAAATTGAAACGCCGGCCATGGAAAACCTGTCGACCCTCATGGGAAAATACGGCGAGGAAGGCGACAAACTCCTTTTTAAGATTCTGAATTCAGGCGACTTTCTGAGCGGCGTTACCGCTTCTGAAATCGAAGCCCACAATACGGCCCGTCTGGCCGCCGCCTTTTGTGAAAAAGGCCTGCGCTACGACCTGACCGTGCCCTTTGCACGCTACGTGGTGCAGCACCGCGACGAGCTGCAGATGCCCTTCAAGCGCTATCAGATTCAGCCCGTATGGCGTGCTGACCGGCCGCAAAAGGGACGCTACCGCGAATTCTACCAGTGTGACGCCGACGTGGTGGGCAGCGACTCACTGCTCAACGAGGTGGAGCTGATGCAGATTGTAGACACCGTATTCAGCCGCTTCGGCATCCGGGTATGTATCAAAATCAACAACCGCAAGATTCTCAGCGGTATTGCCGAGGTTATCGGCGAGGCCGACAAGATTGTAGACATCACGGTGGCCATTGACAAACTCGACAAAATCGGTATCGACAAGGTCAACGAGGAGCTGCGCGCCGTAGGCCTGAGCGAGGAGGCCATACAAAAGCTGCAGCCCATCATCAACCTGCAGGGCAGCAATGCCGACAAGCTGGCCACCATGCGCCAGGTGCTGGCCGAGAGCGAAACCGGTCTCAAAGGCATTGACGAGTGCGACTTCGTGCTCAGCCAGCTCGAGGACATGGGGCTGAACAATGCCATCGAGCTAGACCTCACCCTGGCCCGCGGACTGAACTACTATACCGGCTGCATCTTCGAGGTGAAAGCCCTCGACGTGCAAATCGGCTCCATCACCGGCGGCGGACGCTACGACAACCTGACGGGCATCTTCGGTCTGCCCGGCCTGAGCGGCGTAGGCATCTCGTTCGGCGCCGACCGCATCTACGACGTGCTCAACCAGCTCGACCTCTACCCCAAGGAGACACAGTCGGGCGCCCAGCTGCTCTTCATCAACTTCGGCGCTACCGAGGCTGCCCACTGCCTCAAGCTGGCCGCACAGGCCCGCCGCGCCGGCATCCGCACCGAGGTCTATCCCGACGCCGTAAAGATGAAAAAACAGATGAGCTACGCCAACGCCCACCAGGTGCCCTACGTGGCGCTGATTGGCGAGACGGAAATCAAGCAGAATGTGGTGGCCCTGAAAAACATGACCACCGGCGAGCAGAAATCGGTGAGCATGGAAGAGGCCATAGCCGAAATCACGGCAGCCCGACCGGAATAGCACGACAAACAAACCGGCACTTCATAGAAACTCCCCGGCACCTTGCAGCTGAAAGGTGCCGGGGAGTTTTTTGCAGACGGCGCATACGCACACGTCCTGTCCCTGTATACCAACGCCGGCCGTACGCGTCAAACGTACGGCCGGCGGTACAGGAAATGGCCCCGCCCCACGCCAAGCGGGAGCCGGGCTCAAAAAAAATTCAAATTATTTTACAACACCCTCGCGGTAGAGATATTCGGCAATCTGCACGGCGTTGAGCGCTGCGCCCTTGCGAATCTGGTCGCTCACAATCCAGAAGGTCAGGCCGTTGGGGTTGGCCAGGTCCTTGCGGATACGACCCACGTAAACGGGGTCCTTACCGGCCAGGAACAGCGGCATGGGGTACTCCTTCTTCTCGGGATTGTCCATGAGCACCAGACCTTCGCCTTCCTCAACGGCCTTGCGGGCCTCTTCCACGCTGATGGGGCGCTCGGTTTCAATCCAGATGCTCTCCGAATGTGAGCGGAGCGAAGGCACGCGCACACACATGGCGCTCACGTCGACATTGCTGTGCATGATTTTCTTCGTCTCGTTATACATTTTCATCTCTTCCTTGGTATATCCGTTGTCCTGGAACACGTCAATTTGCGGAATGACGTTGAAGGCCAGCTGGTAGGGAAACTTTTCAACCTTGACAGGCTCGCCGGCCAGCACCTGGCGATACTGCTCGTAAAGCTCGTCCATGGCGGCAGCACCGGCTCCGCTGGCAGCCTGGTAGGAGGCCACATGAATACGCTTGATGTGACTCAGTTTTTCAAACGCCTGCAGGGCTACCACCATCATGATGGTGGTGCAGTTGGGGTTGGCAATAATGCCGCGCGGACGGTTCAGCGCATCGGCCGCGTTACATTCGGGCACGACCAAAGGTACATCCTCGTCCATACGGAATGCACTTGAATTGTCAATCATGATGGCGCCATATTTGGTGATGTCAGCAGCAAATTCCTTGGAGATGCCTGCTCCGGCCGACGTAAAGGCCACGTCAACGCCCTTAAAATCGTCGTTATGTTTGAGTTCCTTGACTACGATTTCCTTACCCTTGAACGTGTAAGTACGTCCGGCGCTGCGGCTTGAGCCGAACAGCTGCAATTCGTCAATCGGAAAGTTTCTCTCTGCCAGGACACGCAAAAACTCCTGTCCCACTGCGCCACTGGCGCCCACAATTGCTACATTCATTTGTCTGTGTGATTAATTAATTTTGGATAACGAATACAAACATATGGCTGCTCACGCAGCCCTGTCATGGTGCAAAAATAGAATTTTCCGCCCGAAAAGCGGGTAAAATGTCAAAGTTTTTCGTTTCTTTGCAGAAAAATAACATAAAGCCCATGCTCCCAGAACCATTTGCCAGCTATTTCCCCATTACGGACCCCACGTGGATATTCTTTACCGTACTCAGCATCATCCTCCTGGCGCCCATGCTGCTCGAGCGGCTGCGCATTCCGGCCATCATCGGCATGATTTTTGCCGGTGTACTTATCGGGCCGCACGGCCTGCACCTGCTCAACCGGGACAGCAGTTTCGAGCTGTTCGGCAAAGTGGGGCTCTACTACATCATGTTTCTGGCCAGTCTGGAAATGAACATGCAGGACATCCGCTCCATGCGCGGTCAGGCTCTTACGCTGGGCGGTCTGTCGTTTGCCATCCCCATGATAGTGGGCTGGCTCACCAACCACCTCCTGCTGGGCTACGCCATGGCAGCGGCGGTACTGATGGCCTGCATGTATGCCTCGCACACCCTGATTTCCTACCCCATTGTCATACGATATGGCATTGCGCGCACACGCAGTGTGGGCCTTGCCGTAGGCGCCACCATCGTGGCCGACACGCTCACGCTGCTGGTACTGGCGGTTGTGGGCGGCATGTTCAAGGAAAACGTCACGGGATGGTACTGGCTGATGCTGGCCTTCAAGGTAATCCTGCTCGGCGCCCTCATCACGTTCTGTTTTCCGCGCCTTTGCCGCTGGTTTTTCAGGCGCTACAACGAGAGCGTGGTGCAATACATCTTTGTACTGGGGCTGGTGTTCCTGGGCGCCGGTCTGATGGAGTTTGTAGGAATGGAAGGCATTTTGGGCGCTTTCCTTGTAGGCCTGGTGCTCAACCGGCTCATTCCGCCCGGCTCACCGCTGATGAACCATATTGAATTTGTAGGCAACGCCCTGTTCATACCCTACCTGCTGATTGGAGTAGGCATGATTGTCAACATCAACTCCATCTTCAGCAGCCCGACTACGTTCTACGTATCGCTCATCATGATTGTGGTGGCCATGCTGACCAAGTGGGGCGCAGCCTTTATCACGGCCCGTGTGTTCAAGATGAAGCGGGCCGAGGGGCAGCTCATGTTCGGGCTGACCTCGTCACGCGCTGCCGCCACGCTGGCCGTGGCCCTGGTCGGTCACGAAATCATCCTGCCCGACGGTTCGCCGCTGCTGGACGATACGGTGTTCAACGGTGCCATGATGCTCATTCTCTTCTCCTGCCTCATCAGCTCGATGCTCACCGACCGCACCGCCCGCAAGCTGGCCCTGATGGATGCCGAGCGCACTACGGCCGACCAGGTGCCCAACCTGCGCAAGATGCTCATTGCCCTGTCCAACCCCGACATGGTAAACCACCTCATACAGCTGAGTATCATGCTGCAACGCCCCAACCAGCGCATTCCGGCCATGGCCCTGAACGTGGTGCTGGAAGACCGGCCCGAGGCACGCGGCTACGGCATGCGCCAACTGGAACAGGCCGTCAAGGTAGCAGCCTCGGCCAACATGCCCCTGCAAACGCAGAGCCGGTGGTCGGTCAACGTAATCAGCGGTATTTACCACACCATGCTCGAAACCGACTCCACCGAGCTTATCATCGGACTTCATCACAAGCAGCGCACGTCAGAAGCCTTTTTCGGGAAACTGACAGCCGACCTGCTCCAGACGGTACACCGGCAAATCACGATTTACCACCCCACACTGCCGCTCAACACCATTCAGCGCATGCACATCCTCGTGCCCCGCAAGGCGGAATTTGAGGCAGGTTTCGCACAGTGGGTCGAAGCCATCGGTATTCTGGCCGAAAACCTGAGTTGCCGCGTGGAGCTGTACAGCTCACTGCTGACCATGGAAAAAATCAAGACCATCTGGGGCAAGAAGAAGTTCAACTTCATATACAGTCTTAACAACTTTACCGACTGGACCGACGTGGCCTCACTGGGCGACCAGATACGCCCCGACCACCTGCTGGTAGCCGTAGGCGCACGCCCCGGCACCCTCTCCTATCACAACGAGATGGAGCTGCTGCCCAAACTCATTGAGCGCCACTTTGCAGCCAACAGTCTGCTCATCATCTTCCCCGACCAGTACGAAACCGACAAGAACAAGACGGCCGTACCGGGGGCCTGACGGTCCGGTTCATCATCAATCACCACCACGCTCATGACCAACGACGATTTTCTGCAACGCACCGCCCTGCTCTACGGCTCCCAGCGCATGGAGCGCCTCGAGCAGGCCCGCGTGCTCGTGGTGGGCGTAGGCGGCGTAGGCGCCTGGGCGGCCGAAATGCTCTGCCGCGCGGGCATAGGCCACCTGACCCTGCTCGACGCCGACAACGTAGCGCCCACCAACCTCAACCGCCAGCTCTGCGCCCTGCGCTCCACCCTGGGGCAGCCCAAGACGGAGGTGCTGGCCCGGCGCTTTGCCGACATCAACCCGCAGCTGGAGCTGACCCTGCGCACGGAGTTCCTCACCCCCGAAAGCGTGGAGGAGGTGGTCACGGCACAGCCCTACGACTTTGTGGTGGACGCCATCGACACCATTGCCCCCAAGGTGGCCCTGCTCAGCTGGTGCCTGCGCCACAAGCTACGGGTTGTATCGTCCATGGGAGCAGGCGCCAAGACCGACCTTTCGCTCATCCGCCAGACGGACCTGTGGCAAACCTACCACTGCGGACTGGCCAAGGCCGTGCGCCACGGACTGACCGCACAGGGGTTGCGCGGACGGAAACTGCCGGTGGTGTTCTGCGCGCAACAGGCCGACCGCAGGGCCGTAATCAGCATAGCCAACGAACGCAACAAAAAAACCACTACCGGCACCGTAAGCTACATGCCCGCCACCTTTGGCTGCTACCTTGCGGCCTACGTGCTGGAGCATCTGTAATCCGCCGGAAAAAGCCGGGACTTCAGCGCCACGAGGTCGGACTCTGTAACAACAAAGTCCGGCCTCGTGGCGTTTTCAAACCATCCCGGTATGAAAACCACCCTTCGGCAAAGGGCCTAACCGGTTGTTTTACAACCTTATCCGACCGCACATACAAACGTCTTCGGGAATTTATCGACAAAATCCTGCCATTCGTCGAGGTGGGACAAATTTTTTGACTTATGGGTGATGCCATTTCGCCACCAATCGCTTAACTTTGCGGTATGAAAACAAAGAAAATCATACTCACACTGGCACTGGGCAGCCTCATGATATGGCCGGCCACTGCTCAAAACAGCCGCCGGAACGCACAGAAACAGCGCGTACAGCAGATGAAGGAAATCGTAAAGGAACTTGACCTCGACGATAACCAGACGGCCCTGTTCACGGAGTTGTACACCAACTACCAGACGGCTCTGGACAGCCTCAGCCCCGCTCCCGCCAACCGCGGAAAGAACCGCGAAAAGCAGGAGGAACTGACCGAAGAGCAAGCTTCCGAAAAACTGACACAGCAGCTCGACCGCGAACTGCAACGGGCTACGCTGAAAAAGGAGTTTTGCGAAAAGCTTCAGAAAAACGGATTCACCTCCGTTCAGATACTGAAAATCATTAACCGCCGGCCGCAGAGCGGACGCAACAACCAGCAGTTCGACAGCCAGAACGGCGGATTCATGCCACCACCTCCGGGCGGCGGATTCCCCGGCGGATTCTGATACTTCCACAGATTCTTTCCAATAGGCATATTTTCATGATGTAGATTATATAGAGGTAATCATTTCAAAAGAGAATGATTGGACGGGGCTTAACGAAGTCCCACATTTTGACCCGCACAAGTAAGTGAATGATTGTTTATTTGGGGGCTCCTCCGTTGCGAAACGCAGGAGTCTTTTTTTTGCATTTTTTTACCCTGCAAAATTGGCACTCTCCACGGAAATACCTTATTTTGCCCATACAATAACCTTACCGTATGAAAAACCCGGAAACATAAATCTGCCCGGCTCAAGACTTTATACGCAACTGCCCCTCAGCCGCAACGTGCGGTTTGAAATTACCGCAACCGAATAAATTCAACTGAACCAACCTCATTTTTATCCGATTATCATGAAAATCATTTTTTCAACCGTCATGTGTACACTCCTGATGCTTCCGGCCGCCGCCCAGCGCCCCACCATGGGCTGGAGCTCATGGAACACCTACCGCGTAAACATCAGCGACAGCCTTATCCGCAAACAGGCCTTCGCCATGACACAAAACGGCCTGAAAGAGGCCGGGTACGAATATATCAACATTGACGACGGCGCCTTTGACGGCCGCGAGCCCGACGGCCGGCTGCATGCCCACGCCACAAGATTTCCGCAAGGACTCAAGCCCGTGGTCGACTACATCCACAGCCTCGGCCTGAAAGCCGGCACCTACTCCGACGCCGGGCGCAACACCTGCGGGAACTACTGGGACAACGACAAAGGAGGCGTGGGCATCGGGCTGTACGGCCACGAAAAGGCTGACGTGAACTACCTGTTCAACGACCTGGGGTTTGACTTCATCAAGGTAGACTTTTGCGGCGGCGACCCGGCGCAGAACACCGAACGGCTCGACCTTGACGAACAGACACAATATACGGCCATCAGCCAGATTATACGTGCCGAAGCACACCGCAACGTGCGTCTGAACGTATGCCGGTGGGCCTTTCCGGGCACATGGGTTACGGAAATTGCCGGCTCATGGCGCATCGCTCCCGACATCCAGAACAACTGGGCATCGGTCAAATCCATCATCGACCGCAATCTGTTCCTCTCGGCCTACGCCTCGCCGGGACACTATAACGACATGGACATGCTCGAAGTGGGCAGAGGGCTCACGGCCGAACAGGAACGCACCCATTTCGGGATGTGGTGTATGATGAGTTCGCCACTGCTCATCGGGGCCGACCTGACCAGCCTCAGCGCCGAAACGCTCAGTCTGATAACCAACCCTGAACTCATAGCCATCAATCAGGACCCCCTGGGACAACAGGGACACGTGGTAAGCCGTCAGGGCGCGGCATACATACTGGTAAAAGACCTGCTCTCGAGCCACGGGCGAACACGCGCCGTAGCCTTCTACAACCCGTCGGACACGACGGCCGACATGAGCATTACGCTCTCACAACTGGGCTACGCGAAAGGCAAGGTAAAAGTGCGCGACGCCATGCAACGCTGCGACATGTCACCATGCGAGTCAGCCCTCAGCGTCAGCCTGCCGCCGCACGCCACACGCATTTATGTACTGAAAGGGAAACGCGCCGAAACGGTGCGCTACGAAGCTGAAAACGCCTGGCTAAGCCTCTATTCGGCCATCAGCGAAGCCGACTGTGCCCGCGTAGGGTATGAAGAGAAAGGGCTGTCATGCGGCGCGAAAGTAGGTCATCTGGGCGACGGCAGCCTGAAGGGCAACAGCATGCAGTGGCGCCACGTATTCAGCCACAAAGGCGGCCGCTACCGTCTCACGTTCCGCTATCTCTGCAAAAACGCATCCACACTTGAAGTCGGAATCAACGGTAAGCTGGTCAAGCGCTTCATCCATCTGCCCTCATCCCCGCAAGGTGCAGAATGCAGCGTGACCGTAGAACTGAAAAAAGGCAACAACATCATCGAGCTGGGCAACACCAACGGATGGGCACCGGACATTGACTATATGGACGTGGAACAAATGTAACGTTCCCCCTCCATTCTTCCCCCCGCCTCATATTGGCGGCACAGAAAAACGGCTATGGAAACCGGAAAAACAGTTCAAGACAGAACTGCTCCGGCACCATAGCCGCTGATTGTAATAATGAGAAACGAACTACTTATCCTTTCATGATAAGAAGTTATGAATTTACTTTACCATAGCCTTACGGACAACCTGCTGGCGGTTTCCGGCAGTAGCCTTAATGAGCACCACGCCCTTGTCCACACCGCTCAGGCGCCATACGCAGTTGGACTGCGACTGAACCACCGGACTGAGGCGACGGCCATCGGCCGTGAATACCTGTACGGACTGCAACGTAGCGTTGGACGAAACAATCAGTTCGCCGGGACGTACGGAGTAAACCGTCAGTTCGGGATCCGTGGTGGTGGGGGTCAGTCCCGTCAGGGCACCGCCCAGGCTGCGCAGGAAGTAGCGGCCGTGTGAAGAGCCCTTAACCGTCAGCTGATAGCCCTCGGAGAGCGGCGTTTCGGTGTTGAGTTCGGCATCGTACAGGCGCGGTGAGCGGAGAGCGCCAAGTCCCGTAAAGGTCAGGGTAACCTCGTCATCCTCGGTAGCGGCAAACACACCCAACGGTATCTGCTGGGCATCTTTCAGCCAGTTAACGCTTACGGCAGTGTTGCCGGCCACGGTGTACACCTGCGGGGCGGCAGTGGCATTGCCGCTCAGGCCGGTGAGCAGGGCGGCGTCCTCCGGCCCGTAGGCATCAGTGGCCCGGCTGGAGTAAGCCACGGCGGCGCGGCTGGGGCGGCCCTGGTCGTCAACAGCCGTGAGCGTAAAGGCCTGCGTGGTGGCATCATCGCCGGCGGCGTTGTCAGCCAGCTGCTGCATGTCGGCTGTAAACCGTACCGTCACATCGGCGGCAGCATTGGCGTCAGCCACCTGCACGTAAGCCACACCGTAAGGCGGAATGAGCACGTCGGGCTGCGTCCATCTGTCGGTTTCATCGTCATACGTATCGCTCAGCACACTGCCGTCAGCCTGCTCCACCCAATAGGCGGGGGTAATGGCGCCGCTCTCCAAATTGCCCTCCACAAAGGCCTGCATGCTCATGGGCGCCATATACGGGTTGCCCACCATGAGGTAGCGGGGGCCGCCCGCCGGGGTGGCGGGCGAGGGGGTGAGCGTGGCCGTCACGGCCTCCTGCGGATTGTAGTGCAGCGGATTGCTGCGGTTCAGCAGGCCGGTAACGAGCAGGCGTCCGGCGTTGGTGCGGCTGGGGGCAGAGCCGGTGGCCACGTCATAGTCATACTGCGCATCGGCCTTGGGCAGGCGCACCAGCAGGTTCTGCTCCGGGTTGACGGCCGCGGCCTTGAGCGAGAAGCCCGAACCTGGCACGTAGGGCACATGGGCATCATTGTACACGGCGCTCCACGCGGCTTCAGACGACGCGGGCGTAGTGCTGCCGCCCTGCTTCACGATTTTGGCCTCATCAGCCCAAGTGCGCTGGTAAATGGCGGGATTGAGGCGGTTGTTAGTGGTGGAGCTGAACGTAATGTCCGTAAAGTATTCCGCATCCTCCTGGCCCGTCTGGCTGGGCACGTACCAGTCGCCGGCCACCACATCGCGCAGCGGGGTGCTCAGGGCCGTCCACCGGCCGGGAGTAACCTCCACATCGGTTGACGCCTTGCCGTAAATGAGCTGCTCGGCATGCAGCAGTTGCGCGCCGGTCTCAAAGTGAATGTCGCGGCAGATGTTCACGCGGTAGCGCTCGGTGGTGTACTGGGCGTCAGCCTCATCGCCCTTGTAGGTCATGAGGTCATACTGGATGTATTCCGTGGGGTCCTCCATGCCCGCAGGACGGTTATGGCTGCCCGTCCAGGCCCCGCCGTCGGTATAACCGGCCATGTAGAGCTGGGCGCGGCTGCCGGCGGGCATCAGCACATTGCTGAAGAGCATCGGCACAAAGCCCTGCGCGGTGGTATTTTCATCGTTGGTGGGATAGCTATCGGAAGCCTCCTTTTTCAGCTCGGTCCGGTCGGCACGCTGCCAGTTGGCATCGTTGTTCCAATTGGACAGGGCGCCACCGCGCCACACCACGTTCTCGGGCACCACCTTCATGGGCACTACAAACGAGCCGTAGCAGGTGTTGGCCTGCTGGCTATCATTGGGATATTTCTCCTCAAAATGCACGGCAAACGTGTACGTATAGCCCTCCCTGGGCTGGAAGCGGAAGGTCCGGCTGCCGCCCAGGTCAACCGTGCTTTGGGTGTCGAAGTACACGTTCATGCGGTCATCATACTTTGACCCCGGCCCATACGGCTGGGCGTGCAGATAGGTGATGGTGCCGATGGGCAACGAATACTCGTTGAAGTCCGTGCCGAACAGGTCGGTATAGGCCGGGTCATCCGTATTGACCAGATAAATCTTGTCATACACGTCGTCAGCCTCGGTCGAGGTGATGAGGCCGATGTGGTCGGTACCTGGGGTGACGGTTTTGGCGCCGCGCAGGCTGATGCGCAGGGTGTTCTCCTTATTGAGCGCCTCAATCTGCTTCAGACCGATGCGCAGGGCGGGGCTGAAGTCTTCTTTAGGATACTGCACGTTGTTGAAACCGGCATGCAGCTGCGGGGCATCGCCCGAGGCCTTGAGCTCGAGGGGCACGTAGTCCCAGCAGATTTGCTGCCACAGGTCGTCGATACTGCCCACTGACTCCGGCGGCGTGAGGGTGGGAATGGGCTGTACCACCAGGCTGAGCGTGTCGAGCAGGGTAATGTCGAGGCTCTGGCGGTGGAGCACCAGACGGTGGTTCACACCGCCCGCGGGGCCCGGCAGTTCCAAATAGTGCCGTATCAGGGCAATCTGTTCCTTCGTGAGCTTTACCCGCTGGCCGGTAATGTCCTCGTGCTCACCGGCCGTTACGCCCTCCAGTGTTTCGTCCACATCGGGATAAATGTCGCGCAGGCGGCTCAGCGCCTCCATGAGTGAAGTGCCGCCAAATTTATCCTTATCCTGCGACATAAGGTACTCGGTTTCGGAGCCGAAGAACCAGTCGAACCATACGCCGTCCTTTACCTCAATATATTCTTCAGTAGCGCTGTCATCGCCCACCACCGGCACACGCACGTTGGCCGAGAAGTTGAAAATCTGGCCGCTGCAGAAATCGCTGCCCGGGTCGACCACCTCACCGTTCACGCGCAGCAGCGTCTGGGCCGTAACGCGGAACTCCGTCTTGATGGCGCAGGGGTCGGTGAAAAAGCCCGTAAAGTCATCGGCCTTGGGCCACTCGTCGTCAGCCTCCATGCGGGGCTTGATGAGCATCACGTAAGCACGGTTGGGCGAGAGCTGCGAATAAAAGTCAACCACCAGTTGGCGCAGGCCCATTTCGTCGGTATGGCCATAAAAGTAATACTTGCCGGCGGCTTTGTCATTATTGGGGTTATCAATGGCCAGATTCGGATGGTGGTCAGGTTCATACGCGGCATTGCCTTTAAATTGCTGTTTGAACCACAGGCGGGTGAACTGCCCGTTATAACCGCCCTCGCCGGTTTCATTATTGCCTACCAAGGCGGCAGCGGCCGCAATGGCGCCGGCCTCATCACCGGGATGGGCGTCGAGGTACTCTTTATACATCAGTTGGTCGACAAAGCAGAAGTCAATGGCATCCTCGCCCGTATCACCCTCCTGCACGCCAAGACGCGAGGTGAGGCGCTCCCAGTCGAACTGCACGTTCATGAGCGTGCGCTGGTTGGAGCACGTGGCTTCCAGTTGTTCCACCTTGGCCGTAGGCTGCATGAGATACACGCGAATGTCATCCAGATACATGTCGCCGCCGCTGGTGGAGGCTGAATTGTTTTCAATTTGCAACACGTAGGAGTCATAGTTGGCGGCCGTGGCATCGGAGTTGATAAACGAGCAGTAGAGCTGGAACCACTCGTTGGTGCCCGCGCCCATGCCCCAGTTAGCATTGGCGGGCAAATAACCCGTACTACGGATTTGGCTGCTGGAGTAGCGGTGGAGGGGCGTACGCTCGGTGGTGCCGTCGGGCAACTGCCGGATGCCATATACCGTGAAGAGCACACCCGCATCATCGGATTTTGCAGGATTCGGGCCGCCGCTCTTCATCCACGCCGTCACGTACAACTCCGAACCGCGACAGAGTTTTTCACGGAACGGCAACTGCGCGATAACGCCGGGTCGGTCAGACGCATCGACATACAGAAAATAACCGCTGCCGCCGCCTGCCACATCTTTGGGCGGGCGGGCCGAATTGCTTTCTCCCGGATACCAGTCGCCATAAGCCACGTAATCATTGACAATGGCATACTGGCTCCACTCCGGATAGGGCTGATTATTACGTAGGGAATTATACGTGGCATCGTCTGTTGTGGCGCCATCAAAAAAACCATAACTGGAGTAAGCCCAACTGAGAGGGAACGGGAAGTACCCCTCCTTTTGCCCATACATCTCAGCCACATCGGCATCGTAGTCAAAACTCATTTGGGTGAGCAGCTGGAGGTTGGCGTTCATCCACTCGGGCGAACGGTAGAGATGATTCCACGGCTCCCCCTCGGCGACATCCGTGCCCAGCGCCGCCACCTGATGCTGTGTGAGCGGCGTGTTCTCAGCCTTAAAGGTGAGACGGTAGCGGGCTATGTTGTAAGTTTTTTCATCGGCGCCCTTCTTGGTCACCAAGATGGTGGCCGTAGAGCCGTCTGTTACCGTCCACGGCGTGTTTGCATCCACCCCCTGCTTGCGAAACTGGATCACGCGGTTTTCGCCCGTGAGCGTGCTTTGCAGCAGCTGGAGGCCGGCCGAGTTTTCATTTTCATCCAGCCGCACATCAAGCGTCTGCTCCTTGCCCGCGGCATCGTCCACATCGGGGATGGCATACCCCCACGCATCCTTTGACAGCGCCACCAGCTCGTCCGTTCGGTTCGACCAGTGGGTGGCCGGAAAAACAATGTCGTAGTCCTCCAGGTATTTGCCATCAGACTGCCCGCCCTGATAATTCGAATCCTTGAGCCGGGCGTGGCCTGCCTTCCAATCAGGACGATCGTCTACTCCCACAATGTAAAACAGCACGCGATGGGTGAGCGTAGGCTCACAGTATTTGCTGCGGAATGCGGCGGCAACATCCGACACACCCGTGGACGAGGTGAACGTCGGGCTGAAATCCTTGTAGCTCGACACGTCGCACGCCACCACGTACCAGTCGTTGTCATAGCCATCAGGATTGTTGAACCACGCTTCGAACTCCGCATCCGTAGGATAATAAAAATCCGCAAACATGTAGCTGTCACCCAACGGATAGCCCACATAGCCATTCTTCAGGCGATACCGCGTTAAGGGGATAATATTATTATCCTTATCCACAATATTAGTTGGTGTGAGCAGGTCATAGGGAGCGCCGTCCGCACGGTTGGTCTCGAACGTGCCGTCCGTACGGTAGCTGTACCACCGCTGATAGGCATGAACGCTGTTTATACCCTCATTAGTATCCATACGGTCGGGCAGGCTCAGCTTGATGGTGCTGCCCTTGTGCACGTAGATGGTGTCGATGTACGTGTGAGCGGCCTGAATCTTGCCCCTGGGGTTATTGGACATCCGACGGGTGAACATCGGTTCGTTCACGCTGAATGAGCCCACGGAGGCGTCGGGTAAGTTCAAAGAGCTTTTCAAGTCGAACCACTTGGCCTGCTTATGGATGATGGTGGGCAGATGCTCCTCGTCCGTATAGCGGTTTTCCATTACCCGCTGTGCGGCAACCGGCCGTGCGACGGCAAGCAGCAGGCAGAGCAAAACAAAAAAGAAACCACGGAATGCTGAATGATATGACATGATGAACGTCCTCCTAAGTTATTTGTAGGTTTGCATAAGGCTGAGAAATTCCGGGCGGAGCAGGCGACTGCTGGAAGCAAATTCAAAGCCGGTGATGTCGCCCACCGTGAGGCGCACGGTGTAAAAGCGGCGATAGGTTTTTCCGTCGGCCTTCCAGCTCACTTCGGCGCCCAGGTCATAGGTTTGGCCGACCGTGGCGGAGATGTGGCCCTGCACGGTTTGCACGCCGGTGGTGGCGCTGCTGTCAAAGGCGATGCCGGGGATGGTGGACGACTGGATGGTCCACGTGCTGGAGGGCGTGGCCACAACAGTGCCGTCCGATGTTTGCACGCCGTTCACCGTAAAGGCGAACTGGCAGCCCTCGGGCACCTCCACCTCATACGTGTCCGGGTTCAAACTCACCTTGACGGGCACGGGCACGTGGCCGATGGGGCTCACCCAGCATTTGGCCGTCAGTTCCAGCCCGTACTGGTTGAGTAGGAGCGTAAGCGGAAAGATGCTGTTGCGCGGCAACTCGCTGCGCGACGTCACAGCCTCGTAGGTGGTGCCGCTGTGCTCATTGGTGGTGAGGCGCACGGTGTAGGGATGGCCCGCCTGCTCGGTGGCGTTGACGTAAAAGTCAGGCAGCACGCCGTTCTTGGCCTCGGCAAAGTTGCGCGTTACGGAAGCATTATACGTTATGCCCGCCGGCGCCGTTCCGCCCGCCGCGGGCGACAGCAGGCTTACGCTGTCAGCACAACCCGAGAGCGTAACGCTTTCGGCCCCCACCGTTTTGGGGTCGATGCTGATGCGCACCTTGCTCACCAGGCGGTCGAGCCCGATGGAGAGGCTGCGCGTGGCGGACGTTACGGTGATGTCCTGCCGCGCGCTCATGGGAATGAAGCGCGTGGTGAAGTTATCGTCGCGGAGCTTGGTGGCGGGGTCTTTCAGCACCCAGCCGGCCACGTCAGCAGCGGGGAACTGATCGTCCACGCCGAGATTGGAAATCTTGTTCCACTCCGGCAGATACTCCATATCGATATTGGCAAAGGCATACACGGTGTAGCGGCCGGCCGCCAGCGTGAACGGCTCCGAAAGGTAGCTGTGCAGGTTGCCCTCGCGCGCCAGGGCGTTGTCGGTCAGGGTGGGCTGGATTTTATGGGCCACAGAGCCGTCGGCACCCACAATGTACACCGTAAGGGTGGAGATGAACTCGTGGTCACGCCCCTCCTCGGTTTTTTCAGTTTGGCGCACACTGGCTTCCTGCTGCGTGGTGAGGCGCACCTGCAGCTGCGCGGCGCCCTGCGCACAGTCGGCACACGGGCCCTCGTCATCAATCTGACAGCCCGACAGGGCGGCCGGAACAGCCAGCAGGCAAAGCCACAGCCGAATGGCCCTGCCGAGGATTTTATGTAAACGGAAGTTCAGCTTCATAACAGTAAGAATTCATTTCTGTATGGAAAAAAGGAGGGACTACATGGGCAGCTCCTCAGTGGGGAGCAGGCGCCAGTCGTTCACGTACACCTCAATGACGAGGTTATGGTCGTCCTCACCCGGCACATCGCCGCCCAGCGAGTAGATGCTCGTGACGTCGACCTTGTACACATTGTTGCGCACCACGGCGTACTCCATGGGCGAGGCCTTAGTGGCATCGCCGTCGGCGGCATGCCGGAGCCAATAGGTGTAGTAACACTGGCCGTCGGCATACGTGCGCACACCGCCGGTGTGTCGCAGCACGGCGCGGGTGTTCACGCCGCCCTGGTTGATCGCTACGCGGTCAGCGCCGCCGGCCTCGGGCGTATTTTCGTAGCCGCACTCGGCGCGCATGTAGGCTTTCCAGCCCAGGCGGGCGGCCTCATCGGCCGTCAGCGCGGCGTTGGGGTCCTGGTCCGCGACCTGCGCCGTCAGCCATTCGGGATAGCCGGAGGGGTCAGACGGGAGGAGGGTGGCGGCGGCATAATTACGCACGGTCTGCCACGTGTCAGCCGTGGTAAAGGTTTTCTTCACGGGCGACGCCGTTCCGTACACGGCCGTCATCAGGCGCTCCACAGAGGCGTAAATCACACCGCCGTAGGTAAAGAACGTTTGGCCCGGGGTGTAGCCCGTCACGCCCTGCGGCGCGAACTGCGCGCGGAACACGATGCCCGTGCGCGCGGCGCTGTCAGCAGGGGCGGCGGTATTTTCCAAGGTGTAGCCAATGCGGAGGTAATCGGCGTTGTCCGCCCCCTCCAGTTGTGTGCCCGGTCGGGTAAGGCCGGACCAGAATGGGGGGTCAACCTCAGGCGTGGCATATCCGGCATACCACGTTCCGTAATATTTGCTTACATCAGGGTCTGACTTTTGCGTGGTATAGGGATCTATCACGTAATTGGTGCCGGCGCCGGTAACGTCATCGGCAGTTTCAAGGCCAAGGTAGTCAACGGACGCCCCCGTAGCCTCGGGGCTGACGCGCTTGAGCACGTAGGAGCCCGCCGTCAGGTTGTTCACGAGCGCTGCGCCCACGATGCTCACCGTGGCGTCCTTGTACTGCTCATCCTTACAGGTATAGGAACCCTGCGCCTTGTAGTCCACGCGGGCGGCCATGCGCTCTACATATACGGTGGCCGTGGCGGGACTGGTGCGGGGGTTGTTGTTCAGCGCAACGCTGGCGTCACGCTCCGACGTCATCACAAAGTCAGCCGGCGCGCCGGTGTCGTCAGTGGTCCACGCCGACGTCTGGATGTGGTCACGCACCGCGCCCAGCGTCAGCTGTCCGCCGCCCTGCAGGGCTGACCACCAATCCGTGCCGGGATTGGCGATGAGCAGCACCTGGTACGTGCCGGGCTTCAGGCTGACGGGCTGCGGCTGGGTGGTGTAGGTGCGGTCAACATCGGGCTCGGTGCCATCCGTGCTGCTGCCGGCCGTAAAGGGAAAGTCGGCAATGTCCAGAATGGGGGTATCGGCAGGGCTGTTGGCGCCGTCCGTACCCTGATAAAAGAAAGCCACGGCCCGGTTGATGACGTTTTCTGCCTGC
>ULUN01029979.1_pt1 | contig 17993 bp, 10 predicted proteins | sample 1958531 | NCBI WGS metagenome assembly ULUN01 (sample SAMEA4835761, study PRJEB28245) | human gut metagenome | biome: gut microbiome; material: fecal sample | place: Denmark | collected 2008
GATTTACAGACGATTAAATATTAATTTAACGCAGTATTGATGAAAAGAATCGTTTATTTAATGGGCGTTGCATTCGCCCTCATGTTGGCGTTGGTATCCTGTAATCCTGATGAAGACGATTTCTCAGATACCATCACTGTTAACCAGGTTAGCAGAACCATGCTCAAGAAGAATCTGGAGTACAAGCATATTGAGATGCCGCAGCAGTCGCAAGCCAAGGGAGATTGATGGGGGATTAACATCCTTTATTGCTCATCAAACAATAAATTCCCGAAACTTCGTTTATTTATTAGGGTGTCCAGTTCCATGTTCTCGTTTTTGATTATGTTTTAGCAACTTAGCACACTGTAAATCAGCAAATTAAGCACAAAATATAAGACAAATTTAACTGTCAAAAAGTCTGATGTAGATTCGCACAAGATTATAGTTTATTTAGCGAATGATTATCAATGACTTAGATGGTTATTACATTGTTTTTGATACTAAAAACTGGAACACAGAACTGGACACCCTATTTATTTATATAAAATGTAATATAAACAAAAATTTGAATCATGGTAATGAAACTGTTGGTAATCGAAGATGAAAAGAGAATGTTCAATCAGCTCAGAAAGATGCTGTTGAAGATAGAACCCAATGTGGTGATAGAGGGTCCGGTGACGAGTGTGGCTGAGCTGAGAGAAATTCTCGAAGACGGCAATCGTTACGACCTCATCCTTTCTGACGTGAGAATCAACGGAGGTACCTGTTTCAATGCCTTTGAAAAGCAGAAGCCGACGGTACCCGTCATTTTCATTACCGCCTATGATGAGTATGCGCTGAAGGCATTCAGAAATAATGGCGTGGCGTATGTCCAAAAACCCGTAGAGGAAGACGAATTGAAGGAAGCGATGGAGAAAGCCAGAAAAATGCTTTCTCCACAGGAGGATATCACCCGGCTCCTCTCCATGCTCCAGCCTCAGACCCCAAAATACAGGGAACGCTTCTTGATACCAAAAGGCGACCAGTTTCAAATCGTCAACAGTTTTTCCATCAGTCATTTCGAGGTTGATGGCAAGAATACGATTGCCTATCTGGAAGATGGCACATCGGTTCATATTTCTGAGAGTATGAACGAACTCGAAGCCGAATTGGATCCCAAGATGTTCTTCCGCTGCAGTAGGCAGCATATCATCAACATCGAAGATATCGTGAAGATGGAGAGCACTTGGAATGCCAAGCTTATCCTCAGGCTCCGCCGCTATCCCGAGAAAGATTTCGAGGTGAGTAGAGATAGAGTGAAGGAACTGAAGGAGAAGCTGAACCAATAGTAGGGGAAGAGGGCTTTTCTTGCTTTTAACGAATGGGTAATGATAAGGTTATATTTTGTAGCCTTATCATGACCTTATACTATCTATTTTTTATCATTTTTCCTTTTTTTCTTACTAAAAATATGAAATATTATCTTTTTTTGCAGATTTTATGTAAAAAAAGATAATATTTCATATTTTTGTTGTAATTTTGCAGCCGATATCATATTATTACATAATAATTTTAAAATTAAGACGAGAAATTATGGAAAAAAGACTCTCGCTCTTCTTTGTTTGTCTCTTGATGAGCATCGGAGCTGCGTTTGCCCAGATTGACGTATCTGGAACCGTAATATCTGCGGATGACAATGAACCGGTTATCGGTGCCTCTGTCCTGATTTCAGGAGGAGCTGCCAGTAAGGGTACAGTCACGGATATTGACGGTAAATTTAAGCTGAATGTTCCTAACGGAACTAAACTCGTGTTTAGCTACGTGGGAATGAAAAGTCAGACATTGGCTGCTACTGCCAACATGAAGGTGGTGCTTCGTCCTGAAGCACAGTTGCAGGAAGTGGTTGTGACTGGTTTGCAGAAAACTGACCGACGTTTGTTTACCGGTGCTACCGACCGCGTAAACGCAGAGGAAGCTAAATTGAATGGTGTTGCCGACATCAGCCGCTCTCTTGAGGGTCGTGCTGCCGGTGTATCCGTGCAGAACGTGAGTGGTACCTTTGGTTCTGCTCCGAAGATCCGTGTGCGTGGTGCAACATCTATCTATGGTTCATCCAAGCCTCTTTGGGTAGTAGATGGCGTTATCATGGAGGATGTTTCCGACGTGAGTGCAGATGATTTGGCTTCCGGTGACCCGGAGACCCTGATCTCTTCTGCCATCGCAGGATTGAACTCTGATGATATCGAAAGCTTCCAGATTCTGAAGGATGGTTCCGCTACATCTATTTATGGTGCGCGCGCGATGGCAGGTGTCATCGTCGTTACTACCAAGAAGGGTAAGCAGGGACAGGCTCATCTGAACTACACCGGTGAGTTTACTACCCGTCTGATTCCATCTTACGGCAATTTCGATATTCTCAACTCTCAAGACCAGATGGCCATCTACAAGGAGCTGAAGGATAAGGGATGGCTCAATCTTTCTGATATCCTCAATGGCAGCGACTATGGTGTATATGGAAAGATGTATGAGATGATCAACACCTACAACAGCACCACTGGTATGTTTGGTCTCGCCAACACCCAGGAGGCTCAGAATGCCTACCTGCAGCAGGCAGAGTATCGCAATACCAACTGGTTTAAGCAGCTTTTCTCTTCTGCCATCATGCAGAACCACTCTGTTAGCTTGAGCGGCGGTACTGAGAAGAGTAACTACTACGCTTCACTTTCTGCCATGGTTGACCCAGGATGGTACAAGGATAGCAAGGTGAACCGTTATACCGTGAGCATGAATATGACCCATCATATTCTGGATAATCTTTCTGTCAACCTGATTGGTGGCGGTTCTTACCGTAAGCAGAGAGCTCCAGGTACTCTGGGACAGGACGTGGACGTGGTATCAGGTCAGGTGAAGCGTGACTTCGATATCAACCCATACTCTTACGCCCTGAACACATCACGTGCGCTGGATCCTTATACATATTATCATGCCAACTATGCAGCATTCAACATCCTGCATGAGCTGGAGAGCAACTACATCGACCTGAACGTGGCTGATGCCAAGTTCCAGATGGAGCTGAAGTGGAAGCCTTTCAAGGATCTGGAGCTCTCTACACTGGGTGCCATCAAGTACAGCACTTCTTCGCAGGAGCACAACATCCTGGAGGATTCAAACCAGGCGTTGGCTTACCGCGCCATGGACAACTCGCTGATTCGTGATGCCAACAAGCTGCTCTTCACTGACAAGGACGACCTCTATGCCCTGCCAGTATCCGTATTGAAGCAGGGTGGTATCTATCAGCGCACAGAGAACCGTATGTTGGACTATGACTTCCGTGCCACAGCCAACTACAACCATACTTTTGCGCAGAAGCACATCGTCAACCTCTTCAGTGGTCTTGAGACTACCAGCATCAGCCGTAACCGCAGCTGGTTTAACGGTTGGGGTATGAACTACCGTGGCGAGACTGCTTACTTTGAGTATCTCTACTTCAAGAAGCTGGATCAGGAGAACTCAAACTACTACAGTCTGCGCAACACCGATTCACGCAGTGCCGCATTCTATGCCAATGCAACCTATTCTTTCAATGGCAAGTATGTAGTGAACGGAACATTCCGCTACGAGGGTTCTAACCAGATGGGCCGTACCACCAAGGCACGCTGGATGCCTACATGGAACGTATCCGGTGCCTGGAACGTACACGAGGAGAGCTTCTTCCCTAAGCTCAAGCCATTGTCAAGCCTCACCTTCCGTGTGTCTTACAGTTTGACAGGTACTCCTCCTGATGCATCTTACTGCAATGCGCTCACCAAGCTCTCTATGAATACTCCTTACCGTCCTACTACTACCGACAAGGAGTTGGGATTCGTGGTAGCAGCACTCGGTAACGACGAGCTTACCTACGAGAAGAAGCACGAGTTCAACTTCGGTGTGGATGCAGGTTTCTTCAACAACCGTCTGAACGTTACATTCGATGTATATCAGCGTCGCAACTTCGATGAGATTGCTCCTACCGTTACCCAGCTCTATGGCACAGCCTATGCCAATGTGGGTTCCATGAAGTCATGGGGTGAGGAGTTGAGCATCTCTTCTACCAACGTGAAGACCAACGATTTCAGCTGGCAGACCAGTCTGATTTACTCTCACAACCGCACAGAGATTACCAACCTCTACAATCAGGGTCGCGTCATCGACCTGGTTCAGGGTAACGGTTTTGCGAAGCAGGGTTATCCAGCCCGTGCCTTGTTCTCTATCCCATTCGTGGGCATCAACGAGAAGGGCAATCCTGTATGCATCAACGAGAAGGGCCAGGCTACCGTGGGTGACCTCAACTTCCAGGAGCGTAACAATACCGACTATCTGATTTACGAGGGTTCTACAGACCCTATCTACAATGGTTCCCTGGGTAACACCTTTAACTATAAGGGTTTCCATCTGAACCTGTTCCTTACATACGCCTTCGGCAACGTGGTGCGCCTTGATCCGGTTTTCAAAGCCAAGTATAACGACTTGACATCTATGAACCACGATTTCAAGAACCGCTGGATGCAGCCTGGTGATGAGAATGTTACCAATGTGCCTGGTGTAGTGAGCCGTTATGAGTATGAGCAGAACCGTACATTGCTGAACACTGCCTACAATGCTTACAACTATACTTCTGTTCGTACAGCCAAGGGTGACTTCATCCGCCTGAAGGAGATTTCACTGGCATACGACTTCCCACACCGCTGGTTGGAGAACTCACCAGTGAACAACATCTCATTGAAGCTTCAGGCTACCAACCTCATGCTGCTCTATGCAGACAAGAAGCTGAACGGTCAGGATCCTGAGTTCATGAATGCGGGTGGTGTGGCTTCGCCAATGCCAAAGCAGTTTACTCTTACATTGAAACTTGGACTTTAATTATTGTAGAAAATAAAAATGAAAATAAAGAAATTATATATCGCCATTGTAGCGTTGGCACTGTCGGCTGGCATGACTTCCTGCAACGATTATCTGGACAAGCAGCCAGATAGCCGTCTGGACCTGCAGAGCCCTACCGATGTGTCGAAGCTCCTGGTTAATGCCTACCCACAGGTGCATCCAGCCTATCTGCTGGAGATGTATTCTGACAATACCGATTGTAACCTGAACACCGGTTGGGATGCTGCCGACCGCTTTCAGCAGCAGGCATACGAATGGGCCGACATCACTGAGACCAGTGCTTACGAGGCTCCTGCTACTTACTGGTCTACCTATTATGATGCCATTACCACAGCCAATATCGCTTTGGAACACATCAACAGTCAGAAAGACCAGAGCTCTTATTCTGCCCAGAAGGGTGAGGCTCTCCTGTGCCGTGCCTATGCCATGTTCCAGTTGGCTAACGTATTCTGCATGGCTTACGACGAGACCACAGCAGCCACAGACCTGGGTCTTCCTTACCCAGAGGTGGTTGAAACCAATGTACACGTGAAGTACGACCGCGGTACCCTTGCCGAACTCTATGCCAAGATTGACAAGGATTTGCAGGAAGGCTTGAAGCTGGTAGGTTCTACCTACGACAAGCCTAAGTTCCACTTCACATCTACTTCTGCTGCCGCTTTCGCAGCCCGTTTCTACCTCTATTACCAGAAGTATGACAAGGCTGTGGAGTATGCCAACAAGGTATTGGGCAGCAACGCCAAGGGTATGCTGAGAGACTGGAACACCTGGGGTGCTCTTTCTGCCAACAAGCAGATTCAGCCTAATGCCTACATCAACTCATCTGTGAAGGCAAACCTGCTGCTGCAGGTGGTTGTTTCTGAATGGGGAGTCATCGGAGGTCCGTTCCAGTATGGTGACAAGTATGCACACAGTGCCATCGTAGCAGCCAAGGAAACCGTTCAGTCAGAAGGTCCTTGGGGCATCAGCGACAAGGTGTTCAACTACACCGTGTTCTCTAATGCATCTCTTTCAAAGTATATCGTACGTAAGGTTCCTTACGATTTCGAGTATGCTGATATCCAGGCAGGTATCGGTACTCCTCACGCAGTATATACAGAGTTTACAGCTGATGAGACCCTGCTCGTAAGAGCTGAGGCACAGGCATTGCTCGGTCATTATGCAGAGGCTCTGAACGATTTGAATACCGAGTTGGCTGCCTTCTCAAAGACCGGCGTGCAGCTTACCCTGGATGATGTGAAGAAGTTCTACAGCGATGCAGTTACTGCTTATTACACTCCTGATAAGCCAACTCCACGCAAGGCATTCCACACCAGCTTCGCCATCGACAAGGATACAGAGGAGCCTATGCTGCAGTGCATCCTTCACCTGCGCCGAATCATGACTGTTCACGAGGGCTTGCGCATGCAGGATGTGAAGCGCTACGGCATCACCATCTATCGCCGTGACGTGAAGAGCAACTACAAGATTACAGACATCACCGACACCATGGAGGCACGCGACCCACGTCTCGCCATCCAGTTGCCACAGGATGTAATCACTGCAGGTGTTACACCAAACCCTCGCAATAAGTAAAAAAACATAAAGTAATAGTAAGAAATGAAACATAATATATATATATTAATGTTGGCATTGGTGATGGGCCTGGGCTTCGTGTCTTGCTCAGACAATGACCCGGACGATCCAACCATCTTCCCTGTCACCTCTCCACAGAGAGACAGCCTGGACTTGTGGTTGCAGAAGAACTACACCAGTCCTTACAACATCGATTTCAAGTATAAGATGGAGGACATCGAGTCTGACTATACTTATACCCTGACTCCAGCCGACTCGGCAAAGTCTGCCAAGCTGGCTATCATCATCAAGTATCTCTGGCTCGATTCATACGCCGAGGTGCTGGGTCCTGATTTCGTGAAGCACAATGTGCCAAGAGTGATTCACCTGATTGGTAGTCCGGCTTACAACAGCAACGGAACCATGGTTCTGGGTACTGCCGAGGGCGGCTTGAAGGTAACACTCTACATGGTGAACAACCTGACCGATGCCATGCTTGAGAGCTATGCATCGATGACTCAGTATTACTTCCACACCATGCACCACGAGTTCACCCACATCCTGAACCAGAAGAAGCCTTACGACACATCTTATAACAAGATTACCGAGTCGGGCTACGTGAGTGGTAACTGGTATCAGATAGCAGATTCTGTGGCTCACGGCAAGGGCTTTGTTACCCCATACGCCATGTCAGAGGGTTTGGAGGACTTTGCCGAGATGCTTTCTACCTATATCACTTATACTCCTGAGCAGTGGCAGGCTATCCTTGACGATGCCCAGAAGGTAGGTGGCGACGAGGCTGTATCTGCATTGAACCAGAAGCTTAACATCGTGAGAAACTACATGCAGGATTCATGGAACGTGGATATCGATGTGTTGCGTGCAGCCATCCTGCGCAGAGGCAGTGAGTTGAGTTCTTTGGATTTGGAACATTTAAAATAGAATAGATTTATGAAACATATATTTATAGCTATCGTTTGCTTGTTGGGCAGCATGAGCTTGCAGTCGTGTCTGCACGATGACAAGGAATTCTTCGACGAGTCGGCTGCCAACCGCATCGAGAGCACCGTTGAGAATACCCAGAAGATTCTGGAATCTTCTGAGAACGGATGGCAGCTTCATTATTTCACAGGCAAGGGAATGACCGGTGGCGGCTATACCTTCCTCATGAAGTTTGCCAATGGCAAGGTGACCGTGGCTGGCGATACAGCCGTTGCTGCACCTACCGAGCGCGCCACATCCAGTTATACCGTTGACCGCAGCATGGGACCTGTGCTCTCTTTCAACACCTATAACGACATCTTCCATTTCCTGGGAGAGCCTACATACGGCAATATAGAAGGTGAGCAGGGCGACTGGGAGTTCGTGATTACCAAGCTTACAGAAGACAGCATCTTCGTAAAAGGTAAGAAGTGGGAGAACGAGATGGTATTCACCCGCATGGCTGACGGCGTAGACTGGACTTCCTATCTGGACAGCATCGCCGACGTGCAGAAGCGCCTGGGCGTGAACTACAGCGTGGGCAATTCTTCGGATGCCAGCAAGATGGTGGAGATTAATTCCGCCACACGCCGCATTCTTTCGCGCACTGCCGACGGACAGATGGTAGAGCAGCCTTTCTATGTTACTCCTACCGGTATCCATGCCGTTAACGAGCCTGTGGCTCTGGGTGAGGATAAGGCACAGGACTTCCTGGTAAGCAAGGCAGGTGTGTTGACAGCAAAGGACAACGAGAATCTGACCTTGAATTCCTATGCTCCTGGCATCGATACCTGGGTAGGCAACTGGACACTCTCTGCCATGCAGGGTTCCTGCGATATGACCATCTCGAAGGTGGAAGACCAGGAGAACATGCTGAAGGGTACATTCACCACTGGCGGATATACCTATAATATCGGCTTGAGCTACAATCCGGAGACGGGTGCCCTCAACCTGCCTTCTCAGCTGATTGATGACCCTAGCGGCAGATATCCTGTCTTATGGCTGATGAACGCCGACCTGAATCAGGGAACATTGCTCGGACAGGGTGGTATGAACGTGGTATGGCACGGCGTATCTCAGGAAGGTGACTTCGAGGACGATGGCACACTGGCTTCTGAAGGCTATGCTTCTGATGCATTCATTGCCCTGGCTTGTACCGCAAAAGGAGAGCCTATCAAGGAGAATGGTCAGTATGTGTTTGTCATCGAATGGTATTATCTTTCTAATTTGACTCCAAACAAATAATCAAGTAAGATGAAGAATTCTATATATATAATAGGTATGGCTGCCATGGGGCTGATGGCCTCATGCAGCAGTGACAGCGATTATCAGGCTGTGGCCGAGAGCACTATCAACGTGCTTTCTGCCCAGACTTCGCTCGGACCTAATGCCAGCGAGGGTGAAGTAACCGTGGACTGTACTCCAGCCAAGGCTTACACCGACGAACCTTCATGGCTCAGCGCCAGCATCGAGGGCAGCACCGTGAAGCTGGCTGCTCTTGCCAACGACTCACGCCAGTCGCGCAACGCCAAGCTGGTTATCAAGAAGACAGAGGCTGACTCTGTGGTAATCAATGTTTCCCAGTATGGCCTGGTGCTCGAGATGAACAAGGCTGATATGATTTTCAGCAACGACGAGGCTACGGAGTTCGTCAAGGCATACAATTCCAACGCTGATGTCAGGATTACCTATGCTCCTAAGTGGGCAAAGGCTTCGGTTGATACCGTGAGCAAGGAATTGAAGGTATCGCTCAGCGAGAATACTACAGGTCATCTCCGTGCCGACTACATCAAGTTTCAGGTGGCAGCCGTTACCGACTCTTTCGTAGTGAAGCAGTTTGACTTCGACAAGGATATTGCCGGCGAGTATGTTTATTCTTACTACGATTTCAACGAGGATGACAAGCTGGAGCAGCAGACCGTGCATGCTACATTGAGCCGCACAGAGCTTTCTATTCCTGAAATGGGACTGGTATTCCCAATCACTGTGAATGAGAAAACAGGTAGCGTGGAGACCCGCAGCAGCCAGTGCCTGGGTAAGGTGGGTAAGTACTTTATCTACGATACCTTCCTCGACGAGGAGGGCGCTTACTTCATGGGTTCAGAGTCTGGAGTTATTTCTGCCACATTCAAGTATAGTGAGAAGTATGGCACTTACGGATTCTTTGGCGGTACTGCCTATAATGTCAAAAACCAGTCGGGTAACTTCCTGGCTATGATTCTGCAGGTGTTCAAGGCGAAGAGTCCTTCCAAGTCTAACTACGTGCTCGATCAGGGTTGGATGGTACAGCCATTCCTCATGGATATACCAAAGGATGCTGATGCATCTTCTGCGAAGCGTCAGGCTCCAGCCTTGGCCCGACAGATGGGACCATCTGCCAGCAGCATGGCAGCCAAGCTTGCAGTATGGCAGTCGTATCGCAAATCATCTATCATAAAATAAACTTGATAAAATAAGTAATTATGAGATTATTATCTACACTTTGCCTCTCTTTGCTCCTGGGAGCAAGCGGCACAGCGGCGATGGCCTCCAGCAAGGCATCGTTTGCCAAGAAGTTTAAGAATGCTGATATCCATCGCCTGGTTTCTGTGCCAGGCATGGTGGATCGCAGCAACAGTGCTTACCAGATGCGCCAGGCTGGCTTTGCCAATATCAGCAATGCTCCTACACGCGTAGGCGATACTCCTACCAATTCGGCTTCGGGTGAGGCTTACGGATGGGTTACCGGTTCTGACGGTGGCAACTGGTATTTCACCCAGAGCATCGTTTCTAGAGACTCAGTATTTAGCGAGTATTATACTGCTCACTTCCATGAGTCTTCAGAAATCACGCTGTTCGATAACAACCACAAGCAAGTGGGCTCTTTCAGCGTCAAGGTTCCTGAAGGATGGAAGCATGTACAAAACATCACTCCATACGGTCCTGTTACCAAGAAACTTTTCGATAAGGACGGGAAGTCTAACGAAATCCTGGTGGAGTTCCACGATGCCTTCAACGGTGAAAACAAGTATTTGACTCGTGCCTACGATGTCAATACCGGTGAAATCAAGTTCGAGATGGAGGGTACCGGTCTGGTATTCGATGCATCTAAGGGCTGGAACAGCTACCAGCGCCTGATCATGACTCACGAGTCTGACAGCCTGTATAACATCGATGTCATCGCTCCTCCTGCCTCGGGACAGGACAAGTGGTACGTGGAGCATACCTTCAGCTTCAACATCGACAATAAAATCAGCTATCTGCGGGGTTCCTGCTTCAACTGTATGAACGTGGATGGCACTCCTTACTATGTTCTGGCACAGTATGAGAAGCCATATACCGATACCGATGCTGGTGATGGTAACCAGGATATCGTACAGAATCCAGACAACTTCCTGGTGTTGAAAACTTTGAACAAGAACTACAAGCAGGTGGATAGCCTCCGTGTTTCCATCAATGCTCCTGAGGGCGTTCCTTACCGTTCTGCTGCCTTCGGTCTCTTCGGCAACAACGACTTGTCTGAGGGCTACTTCAGCAACACCGGCAAATTGAACTATGTGGTAGAGCTTCTCGACTATACTCCTTCTCTGGATGCCGACCTGGTTTCATTCGCCGTTTACGATTCAGAGCACGGTAAGTTGAAGGATATCTGCGACAAGGTGACAAGCAACCAGTGGGCTTTGCTGAACACCATCCATGGCAAGTCTGACCAGATGTGGTTCCTGCAGACCCTGGGTACAGGCGAGAGTGCTGGCCAGCAGATTCAGCTGGTAGATGTTCCTTCCTGCGAGAAGGCAGGTGTGTTGCCACAGAACATCGACGGTAACAACATCTCATCTAACTTCGACCGTTACCCAACTTCTGCCAATGCGCAGGGCTATCAGTATGTCATCGCTTTGGCAAATGCAGAGGGTAGCGAGGCTGGTGAGGTTCTGGCTCCTATCGCTTGGGTGAACCCTGATTGCACTATCGATCACGTAGACAGACTTAACCTGGGTACAAAGGCTGAGCTCTTCACTCCATTGCTCAACAGCACATCACTCAACCCATATCTCTTCAACACAGATGATGATATGGAATATGTATACCTTGCCAAGAAGCGCCGCGAGGATGGTAGCAACAAGCTCGACAACGTCTTGGAGATTGCCAAGGTTGACGGAACCGTCCTGAAGTCATGGCGTGGTGATGATACTCATTCTATCTCACAGGCAGGTTTCCCAGTGATGAACGAATTGGGCAAGTATCAGATGTTCGTTGTGTTCAGCGATACTAAGAACAACAAGTATGACATGAGCTTCTACGACCTTCCTTTCACCAAGTTTGAAGAGGGTGGTAAGGGTACTGTAGAGGATCCATACCTGATTTCTACTACTGGTGACTTCCAGCAGATGGCTCTGGAGCCAACCAAGAGCTACAAGCTGGTGGCTGACATCGATATGGCGAAGGCTGCACAGTGGTGGACTCCTATCAAGAGCTTCACTGGTTCTTTGGATGGTGATGGTCATACTGTATATAACCTCGGTATCAAGACTACAGATGGTCATGTAGGTTTGTTTGGCTCACTCGATACCAAGGGCGTTGCCAAGAACTTGATTTTCGTGAACCCTACTGTTGATGTAACCAATACCAACCAGTATATAGGCGTGTTGGCTGGTGAGACCTATTCTACTAATAGCAAGGTTAAGGGTGCCAATGTGGATAGTGTATTTGTTTATGGTGCCAAGATTGCCGGCGAGGATGCAATGGTTTCTGCTGCGGGTGGTCTCGTAGGTTGCGCTAATCTCTATACCAATATTGCCAACAGTTCTTTCCAGGGTGAAATCTCTTTGCCTAACTCTGAGAATGTGGGTGGTATCGTTGGTCAGACTCGTACAAGTTCTGGCGTAAATGCATGCTATGCAAATGTAAATGCCACAGCCAAGAGCAATCTGGGTGGTATCGTTGGTATTGCAGGTTCTGTTCAGGATAAGTGTGCGTTCTCCAACTGCGAGGTTCGCGGTAAGTTGACTGCAGAGAATACTGTAGGTGGTTTCATCGGTGATAATTACTTCAACAATATCTCTAATGTTATCAGCCATGCTGATATCGTAGCAACCAAGAAGTCTACCTGGAACGGATATGCTGCAGGTGGTATCCTTGGTGTGATGGAGAGTGACTGGTCTGGTAAGGCTGCCGGATCTGTAAAGAACTGCGTCTTCGACGGCTCTATCAAGGCTTTCGAAAATGGTGAAGAGGTAAGCACTCCTGCTACTACTCATCAGATTGCCGGTAGAACTATTGCTGATGAGGACTATGCTGCGGGTGAGACTCCTAAGACAGAGACTCGCCTTTCTAACAACTATACTGCCAACAATGTGGGCAACACTGATGCTGCCAGCGTTGAGGGTGCCTACAAGGCAGCCAAGGAAATGAACAAGGACTTCTTCGCAGGTTTGGAGTATGCTTACGGAAGCACTCTCGCTGAACCTTGGAAGGAGGACGGAAGCAAGGTTCCTACTCTTTACTTCAACAATATCGCAAAGGCTCTCGCTGTTAGCGCAGATGATGTAACTGTAGGTACTGACGATAAGGGCGCTGTTGTAGTTCAGGTTTCTGTATATGGTATGGAGAACGCAGACCTGGAGTCTGACCTGGAAGTTTCTGCTACTGGTAATGCTACTGCTACTCTTGGTGAGGCTCATGGCAACAGTATCGACCTGGTTATCAAGGGTACGAAGGCGGGTATCGGTGAGGTTACCGTTAGCTTCGGTGAGTTCTCTGCTACAATCAATGTAACAGTTCTCAAGAACTATGTAAGCGGTATCGAGAACGTAGAGGATGCTGCGGCTTTGGTTATCAAGGCAGCTGACGCTCAGATTTCTGCCGAGGGTGCTGACGCTATCTATGTTTACAGCGTAAACGGCAAGCTGGTAGGCAAGACTTCTGGTGCTGCATTCAGCACAGCAGGTTTGACCTCTGGTCTCTACATCGTAAAGGCAACTGATAAGGCTGGTCATAAGGCTACAGCCAAGTTTGTTATCAAGTAAGTATGAAAAAATTAATCATATTCAGTTTATTGGTGGTCTGCTTTGTGCAGGCCACCTTTGCTATTCCTGCTTATCCGAAACCTTTGAAGGTGAAGCAGGCTGATGGCTCTTGGATTACCATCCAGATGCATGGTGATGAGCATGGCCATTATGTGATGACTTCCGACGGTATTCCGCTCGTGTTCAATGCCCAGCTGCGAAACTACGAGTATGCCGACTGGAAGAATGGTGAGGTGCAGGCTAGCGGCATCAAGGCTACAGAGGCTTCTGACAGAAGTGCTCAGGTCAAGAAGTTCATCGAAAGCCAGGACAAGTCTGCCATCTTGGAATCTTTCAAGCGTGCCCGTCTGCAGCAGCTGCAGCAAGCCTTTGCTGCCCGCCGCAATGCTGTGTCCCCGCTCCCAGCGGTTCCATCGCAGGTCTCCCGTTCCAGCAGCAATCCCCAGGAAGAAAAATTAAATAATTTCCCTACCACAGGCGAAGTTCATTCATTGGTCATCTTGGTGCAGTTTGCTGATACGAAGTTCTCTACCGTGGGTAGCGATGCGCATCAGTTCTTCAACAGTATGCTCAATGAACCGGGATTTACTTATAGTAATGGTGCCAACGGAAGTGCGAGAGATTTCTATGTGAACAGCTCCAATGGCAAATTCCAACCTCAGTTTGATGTCATCGGCCCTGTAACATTGCCAAAGAAGTATTCTTATTATGGAGCCAACAAGGGTTCTTCTACGGATAATCCGGTAGCCCTGGAGGAGTTCGTGAGAGAGGCTTGTACCCTTGCCGACCCGTTGGTGGATTTCTCTCAGTATGATCACAACCAGGATGGCTTCATCGACAATATCTATTTCTTCTATGCCGGAAAGGGTGAGGCTGATTCGGGTGATGGCAATGCCATCTGGCCACATTCTGCCTATTATGCTGATATCGCCAAGGAAGCTGGGGCTACCCAGAAGTCGCTGAAGCTGGATGGCATCGAGGTGGGCAACTATACCTGCAGTAACGAAATCAATGGTTCCATCATCACACCGCAGCCTGCGGGCATCGGTACCTTCGTACATGAATTCGGCCATGTGCTCGGTCTTGCCGACCATTATGATATATATTATGGCATGGCAACCTTTACCCCTGGTTCCTTCGATACCATGGATAGGGCTTCCTACAACAACAACGGCAATACGCCTGCGGCATTCTCTGCCTACGAGCGTGCCTGCCTGGGATGGCTCGACCTGACCGTATTGAACAGCGGAGTGGATACCCTCAACGTCCTGCCTGATCTGAACGACAGCAACAAGGCATACGTGGTGCCTGTGGGTGGAACCAACGATGAGGAATACTTCATCATGGAGAACCGCCAGCAGAAGGGATGGGATGAGTTTATTCCTGGCCATGGCATGCTGCTCTGGCATATCGACTTCGATGCCAAGAGTTGGGAAAAAAACGAGGTGAACATCACGGGCTCTCATCAGCGCATTGATATTGTTGAAGCTGATAACAAGCGCACCGACAATACCCGTACGGGAGATCCGTACCCTGGAACTTCGAAGGTAACCCAATGCGATTTGACTTCCTGGTCGGGCGGCAAGGTGATGTCGCTGGATGATATCGAGGAGAAAGATGGCATCATCAATCTTATGCTCGGCGGACTGGACCTGAAGCTGAATACGCCGGAAGTGAAGGTTGCCGAGGTGAAGGATAGCAGCGTTGTTGTAGGATGGGCAGATGTGCCTGTTGCCAAGAGATACGTATTGAACATCTGCTCTGTGGTGGATGGCAAGAAAGAAGTTCTGCCGCTCTATGATAATAAGGTATATACCGAGGCGCAGTCTTCTCTCCCTATCGAGGGCTTGAAGCCTGAAACCACCTACGAGATGACCTTGAAGGCTGATCGCGGATCTTATTCTTCTGACGTCTACACCCAGCAGTTCACAACCACCGCAATACCTTTCAGCAAGTATTATGTGACGGACGTGAAGACAACAGCTGTGGATGAAACGGGCTTCACGGCTTCATGGACAGGTATGGATGCCGTAGACGATTACGTGGTGACCTTGCATAAGCTGGTTTATGCTTCAGAGGCAACCCAGAAGGGCTATGACTTCGGCAACGAACTGGAGGGCATGCCGTCACTTTGGGAAACCAATGGAAACCTGAGCATGACTTCGTATGGCGAGGAAGTGCCTTGTCTCCGTCTGAACAAGATGGATTCCTATCTGAAGATGGCATCTGCCAAGGAACGTATCTCTTCTGTGAAGTTCTTCGCCAAGTCTTCTTCTTCAACCAAGGCAACCTTGGCAGTAGAGGCTTATCAGGATGGAGAATGGAAGCAGATTGCCGCCTTGCAGGGTGGTGCCGACATGGCTTCGGGCAATACTTACAGCTATGAATTGCCGGAGTTGGCTGATTCAGTGAGACTGAAAGTCATCCAGCGTACTTCCGGTGCCTTCTATATCGACGATGTTCTTTTGGGATGCAATGCCCTAAAGCACGAGCCTGTGGCTGCTTATCAGAAGGTTTCTACCAATGGTAAGACGGAGTTTGCATTCTCCGGTCTGGAATCAGGATCCACCTATGCTCTGGTTGTAAACGCCAAGAAGGAGGGTGAGCTTTCTTACGATTCAAAGGAACTCATCGTGGTACCTGCAAGTTCTACGGGCATTGGCTTCATCACTACCGACTACTCTGGTAATGAACAGATAAAATGCTACGATATCAACGGTCGCCTGGTATCTGCCAAGGAGATGCGCCACGGCATTTACATCGTGAAGCAGGGAAACAAGGTATATAAAATCGTGAAATAATAAATAGGGTGTCCAGTTCTGTGTTCCAGTTTTTAGTATCAAAAACAATGTAATAACCATCTAAGTCATTGATAATCATTCGCTAAATAAACTATAATCTTGTGCGAATCTACATCAGACTTTTTGACAGTTAAATTTGTCTTATATTTTGTGCTTAATTTGCTGATTTACAGTGTGCTAAGTTGCTAAAACATAATCAAAAACGAGAACATGGAACTGGACACCCTAAATAATAAATATTAGTATTAACTTTTTAAAAGAGAGTAAAATGAAAAACAACTACTTTTTGCCGCTATACTCATGTTGAGCGCAGCGCCAGCAGTTTCAGTATCAGCTGCCCAGCCATTTGCTGCTGCAGCAGAAGAGAGTCAGACTCTTGCAACAGAAGTGCAGTATAATACACTGCAGGACTCTATTTATAAGTTGCGTCAGAGTATCGAGGCCATGTTGAAGGAAATCAACGAGAAGTATGCGGATGCAGAAGATACCAAGAACTCGTTGGAATTTAATAAGAATTCCCTTGATGACATGGCTGCTGAAGTGAAGGATAAGTTTGCTGCAGGGACTCTTACTGCTGCAGAGGTTGAAAGCTATCAGGCTCAAGTAGCAGAGATGGCTGAAGGTCTCAAGGATGCTGTGAAGAGTGCAGAGCAGGAGATTTATTCTTTCCAGGTGAATACTCACTATCAGAATGCTTCTATGCATAAGTCTGAATGTTTGGGTCAGGTTCCTGAGAACGTGCAGAATTATTATGCGCCTTCTTTCGATGACCTGGATGCTGAGATGATGCAGGTTTACATGCCTGTCATGATGGGTGGTCCTATCGAGTCTGCAGAAAAGGCTAAGGAGATGTGCAATCAGCTTGATGCCATCAGTGCAAAGGCTGATACCCTCTTGGCTGCATCAAAGAAAGCCAGCACTTTGCTGGATGACATCACTGCAACGCTCGCTTCATTGGATGCAGAAATAGCAAAGATAAAGAAGGATTTCCCTGAGTATGACCTTTCTGCGGTAAATGAATCAGCAGAGTATTGGAAGAACCTTGCTGCTGAGTTTGCTCAGGCACCAGCCGATCCTACGGCTCCTTATACAGAAAGCAAGATCGATGGTTTTGTAGAGAGCTTTGGTTATTTCAAGGTGAATATCTCCGACTTGTATGCTCAGGCACAGAAGGATGAGTGGATGGCTCAGTTTAACGCAAAGTATTATCCAGCTTCTCAGAAGATGGATGAATACATCTCTACCCTTGATACTCAGTGCCCAACTGTAAAGGATCAGTTCTTTACTAAGTTGGATGACCTCAATGTAGAAATGAGCCAGATGTTCACGAAGCTTTATATGGGCGAATTGACCCAGGAGTCTTTCGACGAGATGATGGCTAGAATTGACGCTATCCTGCTTGAGGCTAAAAATATCGTAGATCAGGCTCTTGAAGCTGAGAAGGTAGCTACTGGCATCAGCGACATCACAGTCAACAAGGCTGTTAAGGCTGGCAATGTTTACTCTCTTGATGGCAAGCGTGTAAGCAAGTCTGCCAAGGGTCTTGTCATCATCAATGGCAAGAAGGTGGTTTTGAAGTAATTCAAATCTCTCGTTAACCCAGAAAAATGGGTTTAGAATAAGCTTTAGATAAGCTCCCTCGGCAAAAGTGCTGAGGGGGCTTTTTTATTGCTCTTCATGAGTAATAAAGCGTAAATTGAGTTAAAGATTCATAAAAGATGGGGTGCAAGACTCGTAACCTACACATAATCAAATAAAAATGTGTAATTTT
>ULUN01021894.1_pt1 | contig 17669 bp, 29 predicted proteins | sample 1958531 | NCBI WGS metagenome assembly ULUN01 (sample SAMEA4835761, study PRJEB28245) | human gut metagenome | biome: gut microbiome; material: fecal sample | place: Denmark | collected 2008
ATATTTATTTCTTTATTTCAATTCATGCATCCCGTGTGGGATGCAACAGGTAGCTACTATCTTCATAGAATTAATATGTTAATTTCAATTCATGCATCCCGTGTGGGATGCAACGTGGTTCTGACTCCCTCCGGCCGCATCCAGTTGATTTCAATTCATGCATCCCGTGTGGGATGCAACTCAATCGTCCATCCGGTTTTTATAAGCCATTTGCATTTCAATTCATGCATCCCGTGTGGGATGCAACCGCAAGATTTAGACCTTATCTTGCTTTATAAACTATATCTTGTATTTATACATTATTTTTCTATACAATCATTTCTAATTATCACCTTAGCTTTCTTTCATTTCAGTGTGAATCTTTCAGTGTTTTTATGTATGCTTCATATTCGCACTTAAACTATAATTCCTGTTTCTTTGCAATATCTGCCATCATCTACCAAATAATAAATACCATTCTTTAAAGCAATTACATTTTCATTTAATAACTTATCTCTTTCATTTTCAGAAATCTGACAAGTATATGGTTGTAATTCCCGTAAATTATAAGCAGACTCTGTTTCGATTGCTTCCATTAATGTTCTGCTCTTTTCATCTTCCGGTATAATTACAGAACAAGTTTTGGAGTCAATATAAGCAAATTCCTTTGCATAAGTATTAAAAGGAATATTATCCAAACTGTCTGTCATACTATGAATAGTATTGCCTTCAAAATCCTCTTGTCTTGTCACAGATGCATAATATTCTTCATAATACTCTGCAATACATTCCGTAGACTGGATATCCTCATATTTTTCTAACAGTTTGTTTGTAAGTATGTTTTTATGATCGCTACTATTTCCAGGTAAATCGAATACAAATACATTTCCACAACTTCGCTTTCCTTCACGATTACATCTACCCGCTGCCTGCAAAATACTATCTAATCCTGAAATCTCACGAAATACTGTTTCAAAATCGAGGTCTACTCCAGCTTCGATTAAGGAAGTAGATACTACCATAATTTTTTCATCATCCGGAACATTTTCATAATCAGGATATTTCTCTTGCAATGTTTTCAAATAGGCTTTTATTTCTATAATCATTGCAATACGGTCTTTTGGGGTCTGATAGGTAGTTAATACAAAACAATGTTTATAACGATTTTGTAAATATCTATAAATATCAATTGCTGTTTTCTTTCTATTTGTAATCGTAAGTGCCGCATGAAATTCACACATCTCATCTGCCAAGTCTTTCTCTGTCTGCGCGGGGGAACTTGCAAATTTACATTTTTTAAAAACTCCGAACTTTGTTTTATCTGGAATTAAATCTTTTATCTCACTATTTGGTAATGCATATTTCCGAATGAGTTCTTCAAAATTCGGCATGGTAGCAGATAACAAAAATGCCTGACTATTACAGAATTTTGTTAAGTAGCTAATAGATTGTAAGCAAGGTTGTAAATACTTGTCTGGTAATTTATGAATTTCATCAAAAACTAAAATACTATCGCCCATGTTATGTAATCTGCGTAATTTATTTCTTTTGTTGCCATAGATAGATTCAAAAAACTGAGCAGATGTCGTGATAATGAATGGTGCATCCCAATTTTCGATCGCATCATAAATCCATTTTGTATCAGCTTCCTCCGCATCTTCAACCGCATAAGTGGATTGATGTCGTAGAATAGGCACATCCGAACCAAAAATACTCTCAAAGATAAACGCTGTCTGGTCAATAATACTATTATAGGGAATGATATAAATGATGCGTTTCTTATTGTTTTTAATCAGATTCTCCATTGCTAATTTCAAACTGCAAAGTGTTTTTCCAGAACCTGTCGGCATAGATAACAGATTGATTTCTGTTGTCGTACTTTCATAAGCCTGAGCCTGAATTTCAGATCTTACTTTTTGCAGTTCTGTCTCTGCAGAAAAACTATTGAGGATGTTATTTACTTTTTGTAATGCAGCTTCGTAATTCCCTACTCTACTTTCCAAAACCTTTCCCTGGCAGCACAAAGACTGGGTGGCATTGTATCTATGAAAAAAACGTGTATCTAAGGAGTCAGCATCTACAAGACAGGAAAAAATATATCGTGTATCAAATGCAAATTGGTCAATAATTGCTGCATCTTTTTCATTCTTATTTAATGTCTCATAATTTTGCAATAAATACTGTTTATATGCTGCGTCATCCACTGGAGGTATCGATAATTCTTCCTTATAGTGCTGATAATCCGATAAACTATTTTCTACGATAGCTTCCTTTACATTATGTATTCCATCAGGAAGTCCTATATGATGTCCATAGATGATATAGGAAAGCAGTAAGGAAATAAGTTTATCTTTTGGATATAATTTATTGGCTTCTACTGCTCCACAAATGGCATGATGTGGTCCCTTTATTTTCTTTTCTGGATATAAGGAACTTTTTCTGATATAATTTTGAAATTCCTCAGAATATTTACCAATATCATGTAATAATGCAGCAGTGCCAGCAATATCCCGATAAGGCTCCAACGCAAAATTACGTGCCAGTTTTTCTGTGTTTAAACTATGTGTTTTAATGGTTTGTACACTAAATTTATTTTCTGCGTTCTTTTTGGTATGTGCAATATAATTCATAAGAATCTGTTCCTTTCTTTTGGCCACTCTTATCTATGTCAAAATAAACCGTAAAAGGGCATAAAAATAGAGCAAATTTTTGAAATCTGCTCTACTTTTCTCTTATTAAATTGTGCTACCAAGTGCAACTGTCACATATGTAAAAAAATTTTCAAAAAGTGCTTTCTTTTGCCTGTAATTCTGAAATTTCTGTCTCTAAAATGCTCTGATAGATACTCATCAGGTTCTCTTTTTCCTGTACTAATCTCATTTTTGAGACGGTCAGCTTATCATCCAAATGATAATCCTTCAGAAAATCTTTCTTTTCCTGCTCAAATACGATACCATATACGTCCCGCATTTTGACATAAATATGTTTCATCACAAGAGAAGTGCTGCCATATTTTTTGTTTAACAGGTCTTTATTTTTCTTCACCAGTGACGTCATACGGCCACACCATGCTTTTGCTTCATTACTTGCTTCCGGTAACAGCTTTGCATCTTGTTCATAGGTATTGTATTTTCCACGACCATGATCTTTCACTAAAGGTGTTGTGCCGGTAACCATAGGAGTCTGCTGTTCCACAGTATACTTTTCTACCAAACTCTTTAAGTCACACAGGATTTCATTCGAAGTATCTTCAAAGTACCGCCCTAGCAGAGGTAAAAACTTCACACAATCTCTGGGTTCTGCCAGCTTATGATACAGATACAGTGTACCTGCTGCACTTACATAAACTTCCCGTTTTCCATCCTCTGTAACTTCCACAAAATAATTCTTGCATTCTGCTTCTCTGTTTTTGATTACATTGATAAAACCTTTGACAGATACATCCGGCATATCCAATGCCTTTGCTACTTCCTGTACCGGTAATACCTTTTCTCCGTTAAATGTCATAATTCTTTTTCCTCTCTTTCCTGTTCACGTTCCCAAATGGTAGGGAAAACTTCTTTTATTTTGTCTGCTGTATAATAATTTTCAGCTTCCTCATTTTTAAATTTTAAAATACGCCAGGGAATATACTCTTTCGTTTTTACATCATAGGAAAACTCTACGAATGCTTTACGATGCCAATACGCATATTTTTGCATGAAACCTATTTCGAGATAATAATGTATTTCCATCAGATAAATATCTAATTCATAAAAAGTTTCAAGCAATTTAGACTGTTCATATTCCTTTGTGACATGTTTTAGAGCATCATATTGCTGATAAAATGCATAATCATCTTCTTCAATACTATTTGCAAAATTTCTTACCTTCAGATTAGCGGCATAAAGATCATGAATAAAATTCCACGATATTTTTCCCAAAGGATTATTTGGGTCTGTCTGAGCGTCTTTTACCTGTTCCCAAAAAGCTTTCGCCAGTTGCTCCATCTGCTCATAATAACCCTTCGCATATTTTGTGTTTAAGACCGGATTTTCCCTGAATTTATTTTCCTTGATCTTATCATGTAATTCTAACATTTCTGTTCTTGTCATAATTACTCTCCTATCCGGTCAATACCAAGAATATAATAATTCACTCCTGCTACGGCACCCCAGTCTGTATTCCCTGTTCCAATCCGCAGATTAACAGTAACCTGTGCCGTCCTTGCATCTTTCGCATATCCATTTTTTAAAATAATCGGACACGCTTTATCTGTTGGATTTCCATCCTGATCTAACAACCCTATGGTCTCGAATCTTTTCGTATAATATGGCTTGATATCACGGTATTCTTCTTTTTTTTCTTTTGCTACAATCATATCAAACCATTTTCCCTTAATCGGTAATGTCAGCATATTATTTCCTCGCTTTTTTATATTGCATCTTTCGATACTGAATATAATCCAAATCAGAACAAAACTGCACTGTACTACATTTCGGACAGCCATACAAACCAACTATCTCTCGGTCTGTCGTTTCAAATGCAGTACCCAAAGTAAAAATACCCGGGAAAAGATTTTCTTCTGTTTCTTCATTTCCACAATTCGGACAAACTAAATGTTTCATTATTATTTCTCCTTAAAATAAACATCTGCATTTTCTTTATATGCTTTGCCATACAGTCCCCAGCTACTTACTGTTATAGGAACTTCAGTTATTTTTGCTACCTTATTATGTAATAGAAACATACCTTCATTTATATTTTCAAGACATCCAAGATTTTCCTTATCGTACATTTCCATTAATGTTGCACAAATGCATTCCGGTAATTCAAAATATTCATCATCCCTTGGTTTGAATACATTGACAATATTATTTATTGCAAGCTTAATTTCAGGTTTTGTGAAATTTAAACAACCACAAATACCATAGCTCATTTGCTTATTCAGGTATGCAAAATATGTAGATAGTGAAGAAAAATCACCTGTCTCTATACCAAGCTTGATTTCTTCTTCTGTTAAGGGTAATCTACAATATCTTGCAATCGCAAACTGTTTTAAAATCGGTTCGATTATGATGCAGCAAAAGGAAAGGATGATTAGTATTGTAAATATTACTAAAATAAGTCCTGTTAGTATGTTATCGAGAAAACCCATATATCCTTCTTCAAACAGCCAGTTTAATATGGAAAACTTAGATATATGATATACAACAGCACCAATTGCGTAAAAAACGGCAAGTACCGCAGCGCCAAGTACAACACAAATAGGTCCAGGCTGTAAATCATAGGTCGTATTCCAAATATTTTTCTTCTTACTATATTTATTCATTCTTATTATCCTCCTCTAATGACATCTCTTCCGGTGTGACTTTTGTGATTCCTACCTGATACCAGATATTACTTACGGCAAAGCCCAATAAAATAAAAGGTAATACTCCATTTATTACAAAACCAATTACTATATTTACTGCTACGCCTAACTCAATAAATCCAGAAAATATGGTAATCGCAAAAGCCAATAACAATTTTATTGCCGTGATATTCCGTAATAGGATATTCTGTATCACATCGATCACAATATCTGTAATACCCATTACTATGGCTACAGTGACCATACATTCTACATTTGTAAACTGAATCTTTCCTTTACTTAATAGAACAGCTAGTGTTAATATACCAATTCTTGGTAATAACTTTTTCCCAAATTGAATAAGTCTTTTTATTGGATTCATAGATTTTCCTCGTTTAATTTTCTTTTCCTATTGTTATATGTAGAAAAAAACCGCAAAACAAAGGTATTTTTTGAATTTTTTTATAAAAAAAGAGACTTTTTTCAAGTCTCCTTTTTTGTCTCTTATTCGCCTATTTTTCCGAATGTATCAAATGGTGTTACTCGAAATACTACTTTCCCGATTAAATCCTCTTTTTTCAGATTACCAACTTCATCAAAACGGCTGTCCAAAGAATTATTTCGGTTATCTCCCATTACAAAATATTCATCTTCCCCTAGCAGCAAAGGATCGGTAGCCCTCCCCTCATATCCCTCCAAAATAGGTTCTAAGATGTAATCTTCTTCTAATAATTCTCCATTGATATATACGGCACCATCTTTGATCTGAATGGTTTCTCCCGGTAAACCAATGACACGTTTAATGAAATATACATGAGAATGATTATAAGGAAATACAATAATATCTCCTCTTTGGGGATCGTCTTCGATATAACTGATTCTGCTCATGATCAAATCACTGCCATCGGTAAAAGTGGGATTCATGGATGCTCCCTCAACGACTACCCGCTGTGCAATATGTTGTGTCACAAAATAACAGGTAAAAATGATAAGACAGAAAAATAAAATATCTTTTATAAAAGTTTTTATTGTATTATTCACGCTTCCGTTTCCTCTTCCCTAATATTTCAATTCATGCACTCCAAGCGGAGTGCAACGATATAGAGTTTAATATATGCCAAGATTCTAAGCCATTTCAATTCATGCGCACGCGATGGGCGCAACTGCAAAATTTAGACATTATCTTGTTATACATCATTTCTTTATGCAATCATATTTAATCGTCACCTCTATCCCCTACTTTTTGTTTGTCAAAATAATCAAAGCTATTTGTTATAAAAATTGAATCGAAAGATGTTAATAATCAGTCTTGATAAATTTCATTGGAAATTATATGATATACAAAAGCGCACAAAAATGTAAGTATCACAAACCACCAATCAATAGGATCCCCGAGTAAAAGGTCAACCAACACAACCGATGCCCCAATTAAAGAATAAAATAATTCCATAGTGTGCCTCCATATATTTCAATTCATGCATCCCTTATGGGATGCAACAACATTTTTTAAAAAAATCAGTCATAATAATTATATTTCAATTCATGCATCCCTTATGGGATGCAACTTATTCCATTTGCCAACAGCGTAGATAACAATACTATTTCAATTCATGCATCCCTTATGGGATGCAACATATGTCAGAAAAAGTGGTCACAAAGTTTTTGGATTTCAATTCATGCATCCCTTATGGGATGCAACTCAGTTGCTCTGTGCTGTAATGACTTTAGAGGAATTTCAATTCATGCATCCCTTATGGGATGCAACCGCAAAATATAGTATTCATATTCCCATTTATACTATATTTTGTATATATTGTGTTATATTATCTTCCTTTATATCCTTTACACAATCATATCTATCAATTCACCTTCCTTTATTGGTGCGAATCTCCCAGTGCTTTTATGTGCGCTTAAGATTCGCACCTGCATCTTATTCTTCGCTTGTCCAAAAGACGTAGGTATCCTTACTAATTGTTTTTGCATGTAAAGTCTGTTCTTTTTTCTTTTCCGCAGTATGAGATTCCTGTATTTCTTCCTGCATAGAGGAATATCCATCTTTCTTATAAATATCCTCACATACATCTGCATTACAATCCATATCCATAACGATTTCACCTGCTGCCTTTTTTACCTCTACATTGGCGACTTTATAGGATAAATCTACAATTTTTTCATAATGCTTTTTTGCTTCTGCCGTCATTTCTTTTACATGAAAACTTTTTACCTTCTGATACTGTTCATACGCCTGCATAATTTCAGGGATATAATAACTTTCCAGTTTCCTTGTATAGCTTTCTTTTCCTTGATCATTTAAAAACTTTACAGACCAAACAATATAAGCGATTTTAGAATCCTTTTCTGCTAATTTATCAATATTGATTCCTTTTTTCTGTTTTGGCGTAGGAATCTTTTTGATAAAAGGATTATCTTCTGAATTTTCATTTGTTTCTCTCACAAATTTTTCAGTTTTGGTTTCTTTATTCTTTTTTGAAAAACCGATTTCAATAAGATCGACAATAGAATCGGTAATGCCGTCTATTAGGTCTAATCCTATAAAAAGAAGTACCGGACTAAATATAACAAGCATAGCGATTATAGTTATTACTATGCTGGCTCTTTTTGTTTCTTCGGAGGTCTCTGAATCTTTCTCACTTTCTACAGCGTCCTCTCCTCTGAAAGAAGTTATTAGATTTTCCACAGCTTTGTCAGTTTCTGTTGTTGTAGATTCTGTTTCTATAACTTCTGTTTCTGTATTAATAACCTCCTCATTATGTATACCTGCTAAAAAAGTTATTGCTAGTATTAAACCACAAAAGAAAATAATGAGGCCAATATTACTATCAAAGTCGGTAAGCAATGATACCGAAAATCCAATAAGAAGTAAAACAATTGATATTATACCTACAAAAACTAAAATTGTACTCATACCATTTACCCCCTCAGTGGAATCATATTAAGCAGAATCACACTTTCACAATGCTGTTCCTTTTTAATCTGTTCTTCAATAAAATAGACACCTTTTTCTGTGAAAGCATCCACATTTTGTAATGTTACAATTGCTCTTCCGGGCTGTTCATCGGCATTAAAGTAAATCAAATATTTCATATTATCCTCCTAACATTTGTTGTACATTTATTAGATAATGTCTCCTCTTAAATACATATGTATAAAAAAACCGTGAATCTGATATATTTTTGCAAAAAAATATCACCCAACATAAATATATGTCGAGTGATATGGCTTTTAACGATTATCCAGACTATCATTTTTTATCTCTATCTCTTCCTGCAGGTCCTGTGTACTCTCACTTTGTTTTTTTACAGCATCCTGATATATCGGAGAATTCCATTTACACCATCTGTCCGTATAAGTAATTAATGGCATTTTTACGCCCCCAATTTTTCTTTTTTCCAGCCATCGGATAAAGTACCATCCTCATATAATACGATTTGAGATCCACAATATTTTTTAGTCGTCTGTTTTATAATTGCTTTGCATAAATCAGGTAATGTCGCTTTTAATCCATCATTTACACAAAAACAGGCTCTTTTTAAAGTAATGCGAAGATCATGCCCTGGCAGAGAAATCGTGTCCTGACATCCATGTGAAAATGGGGATGGCAATTCGATACCGTATGCTTTCTCAAAAGAGATATATAAATCATTTGCATGTTGTAATTCATTGATTTTTACATGTTTTACACCAAGATTTTCCATTGTCCAAAGGAAACTTTCGATTTTCTCTACGGTATCAATACTTCCTTTTACCAGATTAATAGATACGCGAAATTTATCTGCATAACCCATATCACATAGTTTTTTCAAAGTCTCCGTCCGTTTATAAGGTCTGCTGGCGTGCATAATTTCATTATTTTTTTCATCATCATAATGTTGAAAAGAAATATTGATGCCGGTTACCATATCTGCTATCTCGCAAAACAAATCTATATTTTCCTGTATGGTAATTGGTAAGGAAGTCGTAATATAGATTTCTTTCACGAATAAATAGATACCTTCGATATATTCTTTGAGTTCCGGCAACAAAAGAAAAGGTTCTCCACCAAGGATTAATACGGTTGATTTTCCATATGCTTTCGTAGCTTCTATCATTGCCGGTACATTCGTGGACTTTCCAGTAATTCCATCTTTCTCTATACAAAAAGGACAGTTATTATCACACATTTTTGTAAAACGAACGTCTAAACTATCCTTATAATATCCATCACAGGAATTTGTAAATGTCATTCCCTATCTATATCCTCCTCTTTAATTATTAACTGGTTTGTTTTCAATATCTGAATTGCTTTTATTACATGTTCTCTATGTAATCCGCCATTTTCATCATACCAGCTTGGTTGAATCCAATAATCTGCCAATCCATAATCTTCCCAGTCATGATCTTCATCGTCCAAAATTACAAAACTCTCTACCGTATGGTCATCTATCCATTTTTTTTACTTCGGCGGCTCTACCAGTTCCATACTGAAAATGGATTTTCTCATATTCACCTAACGATATCGGATTATCCTCCTGCCAGGGCTGTTCTTTTTCTTTTATCATTATTCCAGGAATATCCTCTGTGATATCATATATAAATAATCCCATAGCAGATAATATATTTTCCAAAGTCCGATAAAAGATCTTTTTTTCTCCGGTTATTCTATCATATCCGCATTTCCATGATGATGAAAGCACAATTTTAGCATCAGTAGTTTCTACAATTTCTTTTAATAATGCTACTTTTTCAAGATCTATATTTTGCGTTTTTTCATTACGATAACCTGTATAAGTAAGCTCACCATCTATATCCAAAAATATAACTCGCATTACTTCTCCATACTTATCTGTCTTTCTCTTAATATTTCACGGACTTGCATCAAGATTCTACCAAGATTATTGGCACCTTTTCGCTTATCCGCTTCCAGTGCCCTTTGCATTTCTTTTCCCCCGAGTGGCATGGCTTATCTCCTATCTTTCATATCCATTATGACAGTCGCTACTACCATGACATCCACAAAAGCCTAAAATCCATTTTGCTAACTTAGTAATCATAATTTTCTCCTTTCTAAAATTATCTTTCAAAATCTTCCTCTATTCCCTTTTCATTTAAGCCCCATTTTTCCTCAAAGTGTTTGACAATGACAAGTCTTAAACTCTTTTGTGAAAGTGTATCTTTTAAAGTTTTTAAACAATCAGAGTCATTTAAAAATATAGAATAATTATCAATGAAAATTTTATTTTCATCTATGATTTTTAATGTGAAGTTTTGACCGGATTGATCATAGATATAAAAATCTCCATTATCTTTCGCTATATAAGTAAAAGTACCTCCGATCAGAGACAAAAAATCAAATACAAATTCTTTTCTATCTGTTAATGTTTTTATGTTTCGAACTTCGGGGTCTCGTTTTTCTTTTTCCTCTATTTCTTTTAAAGCATCCCATACACAGGAAACTAAGCTAGTCTGATCTAAATCAAAGGCTTTATTGATTTCTTTACAAATTATTTTACTCTTTTCTTTTCTTGTCATTTCTCTAACTCATCCTTTTCCATAATAAATGTATAAGGAATTCCTTGATTATCTGCCACCTCTATAAGTTCCAACAAATCGTCTCTTCTATAAAATGCAACATCATTTATCATAGATATAGGTACTACATTTATTATAGATTCCATCTCATAATTAGATTTCGGACGCCATATTTCTATTTTTGAATCAGGACTATAAATCTTTGCTTTATTAGGATCAGAAGCTACAATAATTCCAAATAAAAATCCACCAACTCCATGATTATAAAAAGAAACAACATCTCCAATTTTTAAATTTGTCCTATTTTCTACAAAAATATTATTCATCTTAACTAACGCTCCATATCCTCTAAGTCATTTTGTACCCAGATTTTTGCATGTTCGATTCTTTTTACCAACTGATCAATTTCTTTTGCAACTTCTCTGGGTGTTAATTTCTCTGTATTGATGATCACATCATAATGAGACTGGTCAAAATAATCGACTCCATACATCTCAATGAAGCGTTCTCTTTCCAGTTCTGCTCTTTTTTGCAATTCCTTTTCGGTATATTCGCAGTCTGAGTTAGCGTATCTTTCTTCCCCTTTTCTGAGTTTATCTGCATATACTCTTTTGGCTGCTGTCTTTGCATCTACCGCTAAAAAGATATTTAAGGCGTCCGGTACGAAATACCATGCCATCCTGCTATCAAAAATGGTATGATCAACTTCTGTGCCGAGTTTCTTTGTACGCTCGTCAATCTGTATATCTACGCTGCGGTCTGTTTTTGCCATCTCATTTAGTTCCACAATGGTGATGCCGTGCTCCTGTGCATAAGTCCGATAAATATCTCCACCGGATATTACATCATATCCCATTTTCTTTAATTCGTTACATACACTGGTTTTCCCAGCTCCTAAATTTCCTGTAATTGTTACGTTCATAATATTTTATAAACCTCCTAAGCTTTTTGTTTAAAACTATAAAATATTACAGGACGCATCGTAGCTAAAGCTGCGGTGCGTTTTTCATAATATTTACTCCTATATATCTATTTCCATTTCACTCAGTATTTCTTTTGTCTCTTCCTGTGCCTGTTTTAATTCATAATCCCGCATATGTATAATTGGTGCATTTAAGTTTTTCATTTTCATGCTTATCTGCTGCATAGTTTCATACAGTACACCTGTATTCTGAATACGGTTTTCTTTTGAAATACCAAGCGTCTGTAATCTCTCTTCGGAAAAATCCTTACTATCTGCATAAAATCTACGACAGACTTCTGCATAATTTGGATTTGTTCTTAAAGATTCCCGCTGGATGGTCCTTAATAATAACTGTTTTTCAGGGACTTCCAGATATAACAGATTCATATTTTTTGCCCCGAAATAATTCATATAAGATTGATACATATCCAAGCTGCCTGTTACAAGATAATCTTTATGCTCCAAATCAAATTGGCCATCATTTACTGTAAAATAAAACCATGTGCCCTGTGCAGTATGATAAATACGTTCCTCTACAATGTTATTTGTATCTCGATACCAATTCAAATTTTCTGTATCGCAAAAATGATACTCTTTGCCGTCTATTTCCCCGGGTCTCATAGGTCTTGTTGTATAAGTTACAATCGGCTGCAAATCAGGATATTTTTCTAATAATTCTTTTGCTATGGTATCTTTTCCAGATCCACTTCTTCCACAAATAAAGTTAATCATCTATTCTCTCCTCATCATGTGGAAATGTTTTTTCCACTTCCTCTCTCTGCCAATCTTCAAAATCTTTTAAATTTTCCACGATTCTTTTCTCTGTATAATCTTCTTCCATTGCATCTCCATAGGTATAGACACAAAGTTCTCCAAAGTTATCTTTATCAATGGAGTTCTCCGGATTCAGATAATTTACCTGTGCAACATCAATAAACTCTCCACTGATATTACTCTCTAACCCAATATAAGTACTTAAAGTATCTTCATCTTTCTCCAATACTAACTTGCCTCTTGGAGTTTCCATTTCTAACTTTGTGGGATGTAATCTGCCTTCAATTACATTCTGAAATTCATCTCTCTCCACATCAGAAAGTTTCAAAACATTTCTTGCCTCATCATAAGCTAATAAGTTATGTACTAATTCCTCAAATCTTTCGTTTGTCATAATCTTTCCATCTCCTCGTTGTTTTCAGTGATTTCCTCATTTAACATATGCAATGTCTCTACGATACCATCTGGATATCTTCCATTTTCCTCATAATCATCGATAGCTTTTTCTTTCATCTTAACTAGATAAATTGCTAAATCGATGGGTTTCATATTTCGGATTTTATCGTAGTTTGTCATTGTATTTCCTCCAAAACTTCCCTTTGCCAGTCCTCAAATTCCTTTAAATTTTTTACAATCTTTTTATCCGTGCAATCTTCTTTCATCGCATCCATATATGTAGATACACACAACTCTCCGTAATCCTTTTCATCTGTGCAATTTTCCGGATTCAAATAATCTACTTCTGCTAGGCAAATGGTCTCATTATCTACATTGCTTTGAAATCGAATCATGGCAATCTTTGCATCTTCAAATTTTTCTAACAGTATTTTTCCTCTTGGAGTTTCTATTGTTATTTCATCTGGGCATAATCTTTTTTCTAATTCCCGCTGAAATTCATGTTTCTCTGCTTCTGGTAAATTTGAAAGCAATTTCTGTAATGTATCATCAAATTTCGCCATAATCATTTCTCCTTTTGCGTTCTTATTTATATATGTAAAAAAAATCCGGAAAAGTTGGTATTTCCACCTCTCCGGATTAAAATTTTAATGTATCTGTGGCAAATAATCTGCCTTATTGAAATCCATTACTACACGAAGAAATGCTGCAAACTTACCATATTCTGAGGTTAGATTCTTTTTCGGATCCATAACCTCTTCCGGTAACAAAGCCTTATATTTGTAACCTTTTTCCGCAAGATAATATGCGATAAAAACAGGTACATCGGCTTCCTTACACAGATTTAACAATTCCTTTGCTTTTGCATTTACTTCTCTGGGAGATGTGTCTTCCATCTCTTCATTTTCTACATAACCCAAGTTTAACGTTTTTTTCTCCATTGGTCTTACTCCTGTCATTTTTATCCCAGGAGACCTTCCAGCATGGCTAACATATCATCCTCTTCATTTGTTCCACCTGCATTTGTCTCTGTCTGGGGGGCTAGGTTTGCGGTGTCATCAAAAGTAGGATTCGGTAAGTTAAAGCTGGGTGGAGCAATATTCTCTGTATTTACAGGGGGAGCAGGAATAACTTTGGTTTCTTTTGTCTTTGTTGTATCCTTTTTTACAACATTCTTGGTATGTACTGTCTTCGTTACGGTTACCGTCTGTCCTAATGAAAATACCTGTACGGGTACTGCCATTTTTTGTAATGCAGCTTGACATTCTTCATCCAAAAATGCCTGCATCGTTAATGCCGGACCAATATAAAATCGCACTGCCTGTTTTACTAAAAAACCTAATTCTCGTTTTCTTGCATGACTCAAAAATACACGAACGTCCTCGTCACCTTCAGCCGTGATTACTAAATCCACCTTTACATTGACCGGTTTGGGGTCTCTATGTAGAGTAGCCCCTTCCGGTATTTTTGTGCGGGGGATATAGCCCCCACGTATCGCCATGCGCAGGGCGTCCTTAATGATTCTTGAAAACTCTTGTGTACCAACAGTACGATATAGAGAAATTAAATCTGGATCTCGTCTGCCGGATAGTATGATACTCCCACGCATAAGCTACCTCCTACTGTGTCATACCTAACTTACGTACTTCCGCAGCAAGCTTTGCGTGTCTTAACATGTAGTATCCCATAACATTGGAATAACTAAATGCCAGATCCTGCGTATTTAAGTTACCAGGCAATACCTGCAATGTGGGTAGTCCGGAAAGCATCTCCTTAATCTGCTCGAAACGGCTCTCACCAGTACCGCCTGTTACGATCAGATAGTTATAGCCTACCAGGTTTCCATAATCCTGCATCAGTCTACGGATAGACTTATCACAGATTTCTCTATTCTTCTCTTCCAAAATATCTGCAAAAGGCAGGTTATGCATCTGGAATTCGTCTGCATCAAAATACGGTACCTCACCATTTTCCATATATCTCTGCAACTCAAAAATCTTGGTTTCCAGGGCATAATTCTTATGGTCTGCCTGCAACTGCTTAATCACAGCTTCAAATACTGCTCTCATACCGGTATCGGAATACGTCTGATGTGCATTCTTATATCCACTACGGATAGAGAAAATATCTTCGGTACCAAATCCGATATCCAAAATGATGGAGTTGCTGCGCAGGATGTCCTTACCCATCTGAGATACGACACCATTATCGTATGCAGTTGCACAAAGCGTACCCTGTGGCTGTTCCATTACATCGATATGGTTTTCATCCAGAGTAAACTGGAACGGTACCCAATCTCCACTACCTACCTTAATAGATACGGCATAATCTCCGCAAAGAGCAGATACAATCTTACCCTCATCACGGTCCTTATAGGTTGCAGGTAATCCAGTCTGCAGATAAATATCATTTCCACTACCAGTACCCCAGAGTCCCAGTGCCATACCAGTCATAGCCAATACCTTAAATACCTCACTATCATAACGATATCTGGTATACAGGGAAGCATCTGTCGTAGATTCAATATCTACCTGGTCCATCATAGTTTCAGCAGCCTGTCCTACTAACCAGCATTCACCGGTCTTGTCATTTCGAAGCTGAATATCACTGGGTCTTACCTTACCTACTACATCCAGATCCTTGGGTGTCTTCTTTGCATAGCTGGGGAAGGTAAACACTCTGTTCGGGCTTGCTCCCTTTACTCCGGAATATCCAATATCCAGTGCTACAATGGTCTTACCCTTATACTGATTATTCCCATTGATACGTGGCAGCTTCTTTTCGATGATTTCACTACGAGTTTTAAATGCTTTTGTGTTAATCATTTAGTTCTCTCCTTTTTATATTTGGCATGATTTTTATGTGTTTTCTTTTATCTATATGTTTATGTATAAAAAAACCGCCAAAAGTGATAAAAAGTTGAAAAATTTTTATTTTTTTTGAATTTTTTTGAGGTAATAAAAAAAGAGACTATAAAACAGTCTCTTTCACTTGGGGATACCCCAAACCCCATCCCCTGGCAGATGAGAAAATCAGCGATTAGGTTTATCGTTCATAATATTATGAATTGGATTTTCCTTTGCATAGTCAATTGTTAATCTATGAATCGTTGGCAATCCTGAAATCGCACCACATTTAATCAGCTTTCCTAATTCCACGGGCTGGTATCCAACGACATCCGCTGCAATATTTAAGTGTCTACCACCCTGATGATCTGTATAATCATAATGATAATTATGACAATGACCATGAATATTTAAGCAAAATAGTAATCCATTTACCGGCTCATGAGATAACAAAAGCTTTTCTCCGATAAATAAAGGTCCACTATATACCTCATCAAACAGGTTATTATCAATTTTCACATTCCATCTATGAAACGGAGCATGGAATTCATGACTTTCCCAGATAGTAATAAGATGATTAGGATTTTCCTCTTTTACTTTTTTCATCAATTCAGCTCTTGTGATTTCATCTGCATCATAAATTTCCTTCTTAGTTGCTCTTTTATAAAAATAATCACCTTTATCGTCATGATTACCTTTAATCAGAATTTTATAACCTGCTTTCATACGTTGAAAATAATTTAAATCGCCACAATCTCCCAGACAAATTAAAGTATCTGGTTTATGAATCATTTGATTTATCCGCTCCAAATAGTCTTCCGGTGCTATCCAATTAGGATTCATAAGTTTTGTATCACTATCTTCAAAATGTGGGTCTGAAATTAAATAGACTCCTCCTGTTTTGGACCATCTTTTATAAGATTCATATAAACTATTTATCATAATATATTTCCCTCGTTAAAATTTACATATTTTCATAATATTATGTCAAATTATTTTTGATTTTTGTATAAAATTAATTTTTTTTGTATAATAAAAGAGTCGGAGTATTCATCCAACTCTTTATTTTATTAATCTACATATTCATAAGTTTGATTAGGTTCATAAGTTTGCTGTATAACTTCTGATAAATCTGGTTCATGTAAATAGCTTAATAAACTATGTTGTCTACTTACATTTGTTACATCCAATGCTTTGATACAGGTTTCTGCCCAGGGAAAAGTATTTCTTAAATCTTCTACCAAATCAATAATATCTGTCTCTAAAATTTTCTGCATGGAATTATATACAGAGCCTTGTCTATGTTCAAATCCATGTCGTCGCATAAATCTGCCTATATCATCATACGCTTGTGTGTAACTAGCATAGTACTCTCTCAACCCATTGGTATCCAAATCAAATTCAATGGATTTTTGATATTTTCTAGGTCCTAAAACCATATTCTCACCTCAAATGATATCTTTCTAACAAATCTTCTGCATTATTATCCATATCATAAAATATCCACTTTTTAGCGTTTTTATAAAAAAGAGGTTGTTTTTTTAAACTGGTAATAATATTTCCTACATAGGAAAAATCACTTGGTAACCCAGTTCCTTCGATTTCCATTTTTGTATCTTTTAATTTTACTATAAGTTTTCTGGATAAAGCATAATCAGAAAGTATTGTTGCGACATGTTTTACCTCATCAGAAAAATCTTTAAATTCGATTACAATTCTATAATTCATATCCATTTTGTAATACCTCTCTTTTTGATTTATATATAGCATGAAGAGTGATGGTTTGTAAAGGAATCCCCTATAAATTATATTTTTATTTCCTTACATCTTGATTCTGTCATCATGAATA
>ULUN01069364.1_pt1 | contig 16482 bp, 17 predicted proteins | sample 1958531 | NCBI WGS metagenome assembly ULUN01 (sample SAMEA4835761, study PRJEB28245) | human gut metagenome | biome: gut microbiome; material: fecal sample | place: Denmark | collected 2008
GTTCATACAGCGGCAGCGCGTGACAGAGGGTGCCGAGGATGCCCAGCGGCAGGTGCAGTGTGTCCAGCGCGTACAACACGCTGACGACGCCCGTCCCGGCGACAACAATCGGGTAGACATAGCGGTTTTTCGCCCACACGCGGTGCGTTATGCCCAGCAGAATCAGCACAATCGCAATCGGATAGATGGCGTTCAAAATCGGGATGGAAATGCTCAAAATGACCGTCAGACCCAGATTGCAAATCAGGAAGGAAAAGCCAATAATGAGAAAGACCCACTTGCGGTAGCTGATGCGGGAGAAAAGGTGCGAGAAATACTGCGAGATGGAGTTAATCAACCCGACACACGTCGTCAGGCAGGCGAGCGTGAAGATGGCGGCGAGCAGATACGCGCCGGGTTCGCCGAAGAGCTGGAAGACGATGCACCGCAGCGTCCACGCGCCGTTCTCCTGAATGTCGTACACGCCGGAGGAGCACATGCCCATGTAGCTGAGCATCATGTAGACGGCGGAGAGAATCAATCCGGCGAAAAGCCCAGCCTTGACCGTGTGGTGCAGTACATCCTTGCGCTGTGTCAGCCCGAAGCTGCCCAGCGTCGTGGCAATCACTAAGCCGAAATTCAGCGCGGCAATCGTGTCCATCGTCTGGTAGCCTTCGGAAAAGCCCTTGAGGAATGGGGCAGCGCTGTATTCCGTCTGCGGCGCTGCAATGTTGACCTGCCCGCGGAACAAAAAGCTGATGAAGAGAAACACGAGCAGAATCAGCAGCGACGGCGTGAGAAAATTTCCAATGCGGCTGACGAGCTTGCCCGGCGTCATGCACAGCCACAGTGCAATCAGGAAGAACACCAGCGAATACACCACCATCCACACGCGGATGTTCGCGTCCTGCGGCAGATACGGCGCGACCGCCATCTCAAACGGCACGGATGCCGCGCGCGGAATGCCCAGCCCCGGCCCAATCGACAGGTAGATGAGGACGGTGAAAATCAGGGAGAACTTCTTCCCCGCGTGCTGCGCGAGCTGCTCCAGCCCATCGAACCGCGCCACAACGATGACACCCAGCACTGGCAGAATCACCGCCGTCGCGAGGAAACCCAGCATGGCGCTAACGGTGCTGCTGCCCGCGTTCTGCCCTAAAAAAGGCGGGAAAATCAAATTTCCCGCGCCGAAAAAGAGTGAAAAGAGCATGAAGCTGATGAGCAGCATTTTCTTCCGGTCGAGTTTCATGGGCTGCATCCTCCCTGCGCATGACAAATTGGCGAAAAACAAAGAAAAAACATGCGCGGATGTTCCAAAGTATAACACCGTGCCGACTGCGTGTCAAGATTGCAATGCGAAAAAGCTGAAGTCGCGCAAATACGGGAAACTACTTGCAAAGTGCGGCGGGACGTGGTATAATAAATTTTCTGAAGGGGAGGGATTGCCGGATGCAGAGCATGACCGGATATGGCAAGGAGACATCTCGCCAGGGCGACTGGGAGATGACCGTGGAGCTTCGGGCGGTGAACCATCGCTTTCTGGACTTGTCCATGCGGCTCGGCCGCGGTCTGACCTTCCTGGAGGAAACGATTCGCAAGACGCTTGCGCCGCTTTGCCGCGGACATGTGGACGTGCAGCTGACACTCCGGCGCATCAGCGGCTCTGACAGCGATGTGACGGTGGATGAGACGCTTGCCGCGGCGTACATGCAGGCGGCAAAGACGCTGCAAACGGCGACGGGCGCGGTGAATGACCTGACTGTCAGCCGCCTGATGCAGCTCGACGGCGTGACGACTGTGACGGAACGTGCGCTGGATGAAGAAGCACTCACCGCGCAGTGCCGCGAAGTGACGGCGCTGGCGATGCAGCACCTCACGGACATGCGCATCCGCGAAGGGGCACATCTGCGGGATGATTTGCAGGTGCACTTGGATGCGGCGGCGGCGCTGCGGGAGCAGATTGCGTCGCGTGCCCCGCAGGTGGTGGAGGAATACCGGCTGCGCCTGACCGAACGGCTGGCGCGTCTGCCGATTGAACCCGTTGACCCGGCGCGGCTGGCACAGGAGGTTGCGCTAATGGCGGACAAATGCGCCATCGACGAGGAGCTGTCGCGCCTCGAAAGCCACATCGCGCAGATGCATGTGTATCTGGACGTATCCGGCGAAACGGGCAAGAAGATGGATTTCCTGATTCAGGAAATGAACCGCGAAGCCAACACCATCGGCAGCAAATGCTCCGACGCGCAAATGGCGCAGAACGTCGTCAATCTCAAGAGCGAGATTGAAAAAATGCGTGAGCAGATTCAGAACGCGGTGTGATACCAGCATGAAGGGGAATGGCAACATGAGTGAAGCACGAAAGGGTATGCTGCTGGTCATTTCCGGCGCGTCCGGCACCGGGAAGGGCACCGTCATCAAGGAATTGATGGCGCATGACGATTCGCTGGTTTTTTCCGTCAGCGCAACGACCCGTTCGCCCCGTCCGGGCGAGGAAAACGGGCGCGAATACTACTTCATCAGCGAAGAGGAATTTGCGCGCCGCGTCGAAAACGATGAGTTCATCGAGTATGCGCCGGTGTTCGCCCACCACTACGGCACGCTCCGCAGCGAGGTCAGCCGCCGCTTGGCGCAGGGGCAGAATGTCGTACTGGATATTGACGTGCAGGGCGCGGAGCAGGTGATTGCGCGCGAGAAGGACTGCGTGAGCATCTTCATCCTGCCGCCGAGCATGTCGGAGCTGCACCGCCGTCTGGAAGGGCGCGGCACGGAATCCCCGGAGCAGATCGCCATGCGGCAGAAAATTGCCGTGCGCGAAATCGCCCTCAAAAATCACTACCGCTACAATGTCATCAACGATGACGTAGCCGCCTGTGCCGCGCGGATTGCCGGCATCATCGAGGCGGAGCGCTACAACACGGCGCGCTATACCGTCGAAATCCCGGAGTAAGATAAAAGCGTTTCCTGCCGCAATTGCGGCTGAACATAAAAGGAGGAACACCCTATGTCGATTGTCGAACCCTGCGTTCTGGAGCTGCTCAAGCACGCTGATTCCCGCTATACCCTCGTGGTGGAGGCGAGCAAGCGCGGCCGTCAGATTATCGGCGGCAGCAAGCCCCTGCTGGACAATGAAGGCATGAAGCCGCTTAAGACGGCGGTGGAGGAAATCAACCGCGGTCTGATTACCTACGACGAACCGAACGACGAAAACGAGGATCAGGACGTCGATGTGCTGTGACCTTCCCGACGTGCGCGGACGGCATGTGGTGCTGGGCGTAACGGGCGGCATCGCGGTTTACAAGAGCTGCGAAATTGTCTCCCGTCTGCGCAAGCTCGGCGTGGAGACGCACGTCATCATGACGAAAAACGCGGCGCAGTTTGTGCAGCCGCTGACGTTTGAAACGCTGAGCAACCATCCCGTCGTCACGGACACGTTCGCGCGCCCGGAAACGTGGGAGGTGGAGCATATCGCGCTGGCGAAACGCGCGGATGTTTTTGCCATTGCGCCCGCGACGGCGAATATCATGGCGAAGATGGCGTGTGGCATTGCGGACGATATGCTGTCCACCACCATCTTGGCAACGAAAGCGCCGATTCTGCTTGCCCCTGCCATGAATACCGGTATGTGGACGGCAGCGGTGACGCAGCAGAACGTGCAGACCTTGAAAGCCCGCGGCGTGCATTTTGCAGGGCCGGAAGCGGGCTTTTTGGCGTGCGGCGATACGGGCGCGGGCCGCATGAGTGAGCCGGAAACCATTGTGCGCGCGATTGTCTCCCTGCTGTGCCCGAAGCGCGATTTCGCGGGTCTGCGTGTGCTGGTGACAGCAGGGGCAACGCGCGAACGCCTTGACCCTGTGCGCTACATGACCAATGATTCCTCCGGCAAAATGGGCTTTGCCCTTGCCGAGGCGGCGAGAAACCGCGGCGCGCAGGTGACGGTGATTGCGGGCAGCACAACAGCACCCGCGCCGGACGGCATTGACATCCGCCGCGTGGAAAGCACACGGGATTTGTTCGACGCGGTTACGACGACTGCGCCAGACATGGACGTTGTGATTCAGGCGGCGGCTCCGGCGGATTACCGCTTTGCCGTGACGTATCCGCAGAAGCACAAGAAGGCGCACGACGGACAGCCGCTTGTCGTCGAGCTGGTGGAAAACCCGGATATTGCCGCGGCGGTCGGTGCGGCGAAAAGGCCGGGACAGGTGCTTGTCGGCTTCGCGGCGGAAACGGAGAACCTGCTCCAAAACGCGCATCGGAAGCTGGAAAGCAAGCATCTTGACCTGATTGTTTTGAACGACGTCAGCCAGCCTGGCGCGGGATTCAATGTTGATACGAACATTGCCACGCTCATCACGCCGGACAGCCAGACAGAGTACCCGCTGCGGACGAAAAAGCAGCTCGCTGAGGATATCCTCGACGCGGTGCTTGACATTCGCAAGCAGAAAAAAGCATAAGAAAATGGACTGCTCTCAAATGCGGAGCAGTCCATTTCTTTTACATAATCGGCGTCGTCAGAATCCGCTTCTTCATCCGCACGGTTGTGCCCTGACCGGGCGTGGACGTGACGCGCAGGTCGTCCATGAACGTCTGCATGACGGCAAAACCCATGCCGCTTCGTTCCTGTTCGGGGTGCGTGGTAAAAAACGGTTCCATCGCCTGCGGAATGTCGGCGATGCCGCGTCCCTTGTCGGTGATTTCAATGGTCAGCAGCGTGCCGTCAATGCTTGCGCGCAGAATAACCGTGCCGCGCGTGCCCTCGTAACCGTGGACGATGGCGTTCGTGACAGCTTCGGAGACGGCGGTCTTGATGTCGGCAATTTCGCTGACGGTTGGGGAGAGCTGGACGGCAAAGGCGGCAATCACGACGCGCGCGAAGGCTTCGTTTTCGGGCAGGGAAAGGAATCGGACTTCCATTTCGTTGTGATGGCTCATGCTTGCGCCTCCTGATGCTTGTCCAGCTGGCGGATAATCCGGTCAAGCCCGGACATGTGGAATAGCCGAGCGATGTGCGGGTTCATGCCCACAATCGCGATGTGCCCGCCCCGGTCGCGCAGCAGCCGATAGCGCCCCAGGACAACCCCGATGCCGGAGGAGTCCATGAACGTCAGCGACGAGAAGTCCAGAATCAGCGTGCGGACGGAGCGGTCAAGCAGCAGCGCGTCTAAGTCGCGGCGAACACTCTGTGCGCAGAAGTGGTCGAGTTCGCCGTCGATGCGCACAATCAGCCGATCGCCATCGCGGATGGATTGCAGCATAAAAAGTACCTCCTGTTTTTCTGCGCAGGAGGTTTCGCCATTTGATTGCCTGTCTCCTGCGAAGAAAAATGGCTGTGTTTGTCGCAGGGGTCAGAAGCGTTCGCGGAAAATCGCCCGGAATCCTGCTGATTTCTGCGCGTTTGCCGTATCACGTCTTGATTTTCATCAGGATGACACCGCCCACCATCAGCGCCACGCCGACCCACTTCTCCCACGAGAACGGCATCTTCTCCGCGCCCAGCCAGCCGAATACGTCAATCAGCGCGGCAACGGTCAATTGTGAGAGCAGAATTGCGGAAATCGCGACCGTTGGTGTCAGGCTGCCAATCGCCCACATCACCGTCAGCGTGATAACCGGCGCGAGTACACCGCCCAGCCACGCATACCACGGCGCTTGCGGCAATAGTCGGATGTTGCCTTTGCCGAAGAAAACCGCGATGAGCAGCGCCAGCAAAAAACCGACCAGCTGCACGAATGCGTTCGTCTCCAGCGTCCCCACCTTTTCGCCAAGCCGCGTGTTCATTACGCCCTGCACGCTCATCGCCGCGCCTGCCAGAATTGCAGAAAGAAAGCCCAGCATCAAACGACACCTCCTGTTGATACGGATAGTATGGCTGATTGCCGGGCTTTTATGCACTTTTTACTCTTCCCGATAACGGGTCATCATCGCTTTGAACAGTTCCTGTGCGGATGGCGGCGTAAACGTAATCGCGTTCGCGCCTGCCGCAACCGTCGCGGCGATGGTGTCCGGCTTGTTGCCGCCGGTGGCGATAATCGGAAAATCCGGGTACTCCGTGCGAATTTTTCGCACAATCGCCGGGGTATTCGCCCCGCCCGCGACGTTGAGAATCGATGCACCGGATGCAATCCGCTGTCCAATGTCGGTCGCTTCGTCAATCACGGTGATGATGACGGGAATGTCCACCGCCTTCGAGACCGCGAGCAGATTCAGGTTCGATACGGGCGCATTCAGCACAACGCCCATTGCCCCTTGCGCTTCGGCATCCTTCGCGAGCGAAACGGTGCGAAGCCCCTGCGTCGTGCCGCCGCCCACGCCGCAGAAAACGGGGATATAAGACGCTTTGATAATCGCATCGCTGATGGACTGCTGCGGCGTGAATGGATAGACGGCGAACACCGCGTCCGCGTCGCAGTTCTTGATAATCGCCAAATCGGTCGTAAAAACAAGGCTCTTGATGCGGCGCCCGTAAATCACGATGCCGCTTGCCTTGCGGATTTCTATGGGCATTTCAAGGATACTGTGCCGCAGACGGCTGTCCACCTGCGGTGGCAGTTTCTTCGGGTACTGTTCCATGCCTTCACCTCGGGAAATCATATTATGTGGCGTTGTCACTGCGCGCGTCGCTCAGCTCGTCCACCTGATCGTGAATCGCCTGCATCCGCTGGTCAAGGGATGCAATGTCCGTCGCGACGCGCTGCAATTCGTCGGAAATGTGCTGCGGAATATACTCCTGCGCCTTGTAGCGGAGCGAATGCTCCAGCGAAGCCCAGAAGTCCATGGCAATCGTGCGAATCTGCACCTCGACGGGTACAAGAATCCGCCCTTCAGAGAGAAAAACAGGAATTTCAACAATCAAATGCAGACTGCGGTAGCCGTTCGGTTTCGGCTCGCGGATGTAATCCGCCATGCGCACCAAATGCACGTCGTCTTGGCTGACCAGCAGGTTCGCAATGGTGTACACGTCCTGCACATATGAGCAGATAACGCGGATGCCGGCAATATCCTGCAAGTTCTTGACCGCGCTGTTGATGCTGACTTCGTAGTTCTTGCGCTTGAGCTTCTCCAGCATCGACTGGATGGTTTTCAGCCGGCTCTGCATGTGGTGGATGGGATTGCGGCGATGACGCATCTGGAACTCGTCGTCAAGGATTTCCAGCTTCGTCTGAATCTCCTTGATTGCGGCGGAGTAGCGCGACTGCACCAGAAAAAATTCCTCCACCATGTGCTGAAATTCCTCGCTGACCTGCTGAAGATGCTGCGAATCGGTGTTCATGGGCTTTTACCCTCTCTTTCGCCAGTGTGTGCGGCCTCATCATATTTGGGCCGGAAGGGGACGTGGATGCGGAAGGTGGAGCCTTCGCCGGGGCGCGAGTCAACCGATACTGTGCCGCCAAGCATATCCAAAATCCGCTTGACGAGGCATAGCCCTAAGCCGACACCCTCCTGCTTGCGGGATCGGTCTGCCTGATAGAAACGGTCGAAAATGCGCTTCACGGTCGCGTCGTCCATGCCGATGCCGTGGTCGGTAATCTCAACGGTCGCCGTATCTGTGGCGAACACGCGCACCTCGATAACTGCATTCTCCGGCGAAAACTTGATGGCGTTTTGGATGATGTTCATCCAGACGTGGCTGAGCAGCTCTTCGTCCGACACGACGGTAACGCTGTTCAAATCCAGCTGCCAGCTGATGCCGCGCGCGCTCCATGTCGGTTCTAAGCGCAGGATGACCTGACGAAGCTGCTCATCCAGCGAAAACTCCGTCAGCGACGCGGGCGCGGACTGCTGCTCCAGCGCGGACAGGCGCAGCAGCGTCTGCGACAGGCGCGACAAGCGGTCGCTTTCCTGCGCAATTAAGTCCACATATTCCTGCCGCTGTGCCTCGGTCAAGCCGGGCATTTGCAGCAGCCGCGCAAAGCCTCGGATGGACGCAATCGGCGTTTTGAATTCGTGGCTGATGGAGCTGATGAAGTCTTTCTGCAGGTAGGACGTTCGGCTGAGCGCGTCGGTCATGGCGTTAAAGGAACGCATGAGTTCCCCAATTTCGCCCGGCGCGTGGGCGGCATCCAGTTTGACGGTGAAGTCGCCCTCTTTGACCTTGCGAGTCGCATTCGTGATTTCATGAACGGGCTTGGAAATCCAGTAGGATGCCAGCGTCACCATCAGCGCAAAGACTGCCAGAAAGCTGGTTGAGCCGAAGATAATGCGCGCAAACGCGATGCCGTAGCTGCTGCCGTCGCCGCCAGCGGTAATTGCAAGGACGCCTGTGCGCATCTGCACATACGTTACCGGATTTCGCTGCGATTTCCACGTCGTCGATTCGTAGGCAATGCCCGCGCGTTTCAGCTCCCGCTGCGTGCCCGCGGACAGGGCAGCGACATCCTCGTCCGACAGCACAGCAACTTCGATGCCGTTCTGCTCCATCAGGCGGGCTAATTCGTCTGTTCTCAGCTCCGTGCGCTGTTCCAGTTCCATCAGGTAGATGGCGACGGCGCGCTCACGCACTTTCAGTTCCTGCAAGAGGTTGATGTGCGTCACGCAGAAGGCGAGAAACAGGCTGATGACGGTGGCCAGCAGCGAGCCAATCATCAGCGCCGCAATCATGCGCCCGCGGAAGGAGTATGGTTTGCGGATGATGCGGCGCTTATCCATTCTTGACCGCCTTGTAGCCCAAGCCGCGCACTGTTACGATGCTGAAATCGGGGAAAATCTCGCACTTTTCGCGCAGACGCTTGATGTGTACGTCCACCGTGCGTTCGTCGCTCTGCGCATCCATGCCCCAGATTTCGTCCATCAGCTGCCGGCGCGTGAAAATCTGCATCGGGCTGGACAGGAGCTTAAAGAGCAGGAAAAACTCTTTCTTCGGCAGCGTCAGCAGCGTGTCACCGCGCTGCACGGTCAGCGAATCGTAATCCAGGTGCGTCTGCCCGACGGTCAATTGGTGGCTCGTCATTGCCTGCGACCGCCGCAGCAGCGCTTGCACATGCAGCAGCAGCTCGTCCAAATCGACCGGCTTGGTCAGGTAGTCATCCGCGCCGGAGGTGAAGCCCGTCCGCTTGTCCTCAATGGTGTCGCGCGCCGTCACCAGCATGATGGGCAGGCGCGGATAGCAGCGGCGCAGTTCACGCGTCAGTTCCCAGCCATCCATCACCGGCATCATCACGTCAGCAATGACCAGATCGGGCATCACCCTGTCGATGGCGTTCAGCGCTTCCTCGCCGTTGGTAGCCCCGACGACTGAAAAGCCGTTCAACCCCAGAAACGCGCTCATCATCCGCTGCAGCGGCGCGTCATCCTCAACCACCAGAATCGTAAACATGGCGGAAACCTCCTTGTGCTGATGCTTCTATTATATCACATCGACCGCAAAGCATCAATAGGATTCAGCCGTGAAGCCTTGCGCGCGGGTGCCCAGCCGAACAGAATGCCGACCGAGGCGGAAAACACGAACGCCAGCGTGATTGCGCCCGCGTTGAGCTGGAAGGTAATATCCAGCGCCATTGCAATCATCCACGAGACGAGATTGCCCACCAATATGCCGATGAACCCGCCCATGAGCGACAGCATGACCGATTCCATCAGGAACTGCATTTGAATCAGCCCCGGACGCGCGCCGAGCGCCTTGCGCAGGCCGATTTCCGTCGTCCGCTCGCTGACGGAGACGAGCATCATGTTCATAATGCCGATGCCGCCAACCAGCAGGGCAATCGACGCAATGCCCGCCAGCATCGTCGTCATCATGCCGGTGATGCTGTTCATCGTATCCAGCAGGCTGTCCAGATTGATGATGGAGTACGCGCTGTCGCGGTAGTTGAACGCGCTGTCCAGCAGCTGCTTCACATTGTCGACGGTTTCGGAGGATAACGACGAGTCCTTCAAGTACAGCGTCAGCGACCGCACGGTGTTTGAGCCGCTCAGCCGCATCGCCGCCGGATAGGGGATAATCGCCTTACCGCCGTCGCTGCTGGCAGACATGGCAGCCATCAGGTCGTTTCCGCTGTCCTCGCTCAGCACGCCGACGACGGTGAACTGCTGCCCGTGCAGAATCAGCGCCTGCCCCAGCGGGTCTTCGTTCGGAAAGGCAGCGGACGCCAAGGTCTGGTCGATGATGCAAACATGGCTCGAACGATCCATGTCAATCGCCTTCAGCGCCCGACCGCGCCCAATCAGGTCATCCTGCACGGAAAAATAGTCGCTGCTGCGCCCCTCCAGCGTCACATCCTCCACAAGCTGACCGTCCTGCGCGGCATAGGTGCGCAGGGAGACATTTGGGTCAACACCCGCCACATTGTCCAGCGCAGCAATGTGCGCGAGGTCGCTTTCGTTCAGCCCATGCTTGATGGCTGTGCCGCTGATGCTTACGCTCACTTTGCCTGCGCCCAAGGCAGAGAATTGGCTCGTGATTTCGCCCGTTGCGCTGCCGACCGTCGTAATCAGCGCGATAATCGCTGTCACGCCGATGATGATGCCCAGCATCGTCAGGAAGGTGCGCATTTTGTTGCCGCGGATGTTCTGCCACGACATGCGAATGCTCTCTTTAAGCATCTTCCACCACTCCTTCGCTGATTTCGCCATCAAGGATGCGCACAATGCGCCGCGCGTGGCGGGCAATCTCAATGTCGTGCGTAATCATGATAATCGTGCGCCCCTCGTCGTTCAGGTCATGGAAAAGGCTCATCACCTGCCGTCCCGTCGCCCGGTCAAGCGCACCCGTCGGTTCGTCCGCCAGCAGGATGGTCGGGTTGTTCGCCAGCGCGCGGGCAATCGCGACGCGCTGCTGCTGTCCGCCGGAAAGCTGGTTCGGGAAGTGGTGCATCTTGTCCTTCAAACCGACGCGCTCCAGCATTTGCTGCGCCCGCGCGGCGCGCTCGTGGCCGCCCATGCCCGCGTAAATCAGCGGAAGCTCCACGTTTTGCAGCGCGTCCTGACGCTGAAGCAGCTGGAACGACTGAAAGATGAACCCGATTTCCTTCGACCGTACGCGCGCCAGCTCCGATTCGCTCAGCGCGGATACGTCCCGCCCATGCAAGTGGTATGTGCCGGATGTTGCCGTGTCCAAACAGCCAATGATGTTCATCAGCGTTGATTTGCCCGACCCGCTGGGGCCAAGAATGGCGACAAATTCGCCCTTGTCCACCTGCAGGTCAATGCCATTCAAAACCGTCTGCTGTTCATCGCCCATTTTGTATGTTTTGACGATGTTCTCCATCGTCAGAATATTTTCCGCCATGGTGAATGCCCCTTTCCGTCAATAATGCATCATGGGCATTTCCATTGTGTTCTTCACGGGAATCAGCACCGCTTCGCCCGTGCGGATGCCGTCGACGATTTCGACAATCGAGCCGTTGTTGATGCCCAGTGTCACGCGCTGCTGTACAATATCGTCCTTGCGGTCGTAGCAGTAGACGAACGGCTTGCCGTCCGAATCGTACTGAATCGCGTTAATTGACACAGTCGTAACGTTTTTCACGCTCTGGTACAGCACGCGGATTTCGCAGCTCAAGCCCATGGCGAGCGTCCCGTCCTGCGGCACGGTCATCGTCACCTCGTAGTACGCCAAGTCGCCGGATACGGTCGCTTCCTGCGCAATGCGGGTGATGGTGCCGGTGAGCGCCTTGCCGGTGGACAGCACGGTCACATCCGCCGCCTGCCCGACGGAGAGCGCCGGACGGTCGTATTCATCCACGTTGAACACAATCTGCGGATTGCTGTAATCTGCGACACGCAGCAGCTGCTGCCCCATGGTCACCTCGTCGCCTTCCTCGACGTAGAGGTTCGAGAGCGTTCCGTCCATCGGCGCGCGTGCTGTGCCGCCGCTTGAAAATTTGAGGATAATGTCGTTCTTCTTCACCGCGTCGCCCTCGGAGAACAGGCACTCTTTGACGGTTGTTTTTGCGGTGGAGGTGACGATTTGGCTGTCCTTTGTCGACAGGTTGCCGGAAAAGGTGTAGTAGGTGCTGATGTCCTGCGTGCGGGCGATTTCCTCGCGGTAAGCTGTGTTTTTCCGTCCGCCCGCAAAGAGGGAAACGCCGCCCGCAACGAGCGCAAGCACGACGATGATGGCAATGATTTTCCCGGTCTTCTTCATAGTTCCTCTGACTCCTTCCAGCTCATGAATGTTCCGGAAGCAATTATGACACAATTGAATGAATCCAATGTGAAGTTACGAGGAAGCGAAAATGAAGTTTGCCGGGAACAAAAAAAGCCCGTGACGATTTTACGTCGCCACGGGCAGGGGATTCGAGGATTAGAAGTCCAAATGCAGTTCCACCGGACCGCCGATGAGGTTGCCATCGGTATCCATCAGGCGGAAGATGATGAGGTTCACGGTGTGCTGTCCATTCAGCGCGTCCGCGGGGACGGTCAGCGTCATCTGCGTGCCGTCCGCATTCCACGCGGTTTCCCACGCTTCGGCAATGTCCATGCCGACAGCGTATTCACCCGTGCGCAGCGCTTCGGAGAAGGTCAGCGTGATGGTCAGCGCGGTGTCCGACAGTGCCGCTTTGCCGGAAACGGTCGCGTCAAAGGCGGTCACGGTCTTTTCGGGCGCTTCGGGGCGGGTGATGGTCTCGCCGCGTTCAAGCGCCTGCCGCTCTTCCAGCGTATCCGGAATCGCGGGCCACACCTGCGAGAAACCGTTGTTGTAGCGCTCAGCGTTCCAAGAAATCGGCTTGGTGAACAGCGCAGCATCCTGCTTGCCGTTGTTTTCAGCGGAAGCGGCAATGTCCGCCATCGAGAACTCGAAGGTGTATTCCGGCATGGAGACAAACTTCAGGTTCTTCACCTTGAAGGTCTGCGAAGCATCCCAGCCAGCGTTTGCAATGCGGATAAACAGCGCGTCGTGGAACAGAATGCCGTATTCCAGCAGGCTCGTGTCTTCCGGCACCACACGTTCGGGTGTGAAAATCATAGAAGCGGGTTCGGTTTCGCTGCCGATGTAGACCAGCGGGGGATTCTCCTTCGTGTTCGCCAGACGGGACGCGAAGCCCAGCACGCGGTTCTCTTCACCCTCGTCGCCCTTCGTCGTGCCATGACGGAGCGCATCCGCCAGCGAAACGGCGGAGAAGTAGACGCTGTGCGCCGCCTTGTCCGTGCCGACGGTGCGCAGTTCGTAGCGCCCGTAGACGGACTGTTCAGCAGTCAAGGTGAAGGTGAACACGTCACCCTCGTGCGAAGCGGCGGCGACTTCCCTGCCGTCCGGCAGCACCAGCACCACGTCGGGCGCGTCGGAATGCGCGGTAATGGTAACATTGTGGTTCGTCAGGAAGGTTTCCTGCGCCGTCCACAGCGTGTACTTGCTTTCGGCAGACCACGGGATGTAGGAAGAATTGATGTCAAACGGGTAGTCGTTCAGTTCGCTGATGGTTGCGTAATCCGCCGCCGGGTAGGACATGCCGGAAATGCCAGTGCCTTCCGGGAACAGATCCTTCACATGCAGCAGCTTGTCGTCCGTCTGCTTGAATTCGCGATCCATAATCGCCAGCGCAAAGCAGAAGTCACGCGGGTAGAAGACGTGGTCACTCTGGCGGGCACGAACAGCAATGTTGTTTTTCTCGATTTCCGTCGTGCCGACGAAATCGTAAACCTCTTCTGCTGCAACCATGCTGGCGACAGCGCCTTCATTGCCCAGCCAGTGGGTGTCAATGCCTGACACGGTGAAGAAGGGGCGCGGTGCAACCAGCGCGATGATTTCCACCGGGTCAAACGGAATCTGGTTATCACGGGCGACGAACATAGCAGCCGTCTCCGGGAACCAGCTGTTGCCCTTGCCGTAGGACACGGTCGGCACTTCGGTCTTGCCGTAGACACGGTCAGCCTTGGCGTAGGCGGAGGTGTTGAAGTTAAAAATCTTGCCTTCCACCTTGTAGCGGTAGCTCTGGATGCCCGAACCGCCGCATTCGCTCGGCACGCAGATGCTGATGCGGTCGTCAAACGCCGAGGTGAACATGGCGGCCTTGCCGTAGCGGGAATGACCCGTGATGACGGTCTTCGCCGGGTCAAGGCGAACCAGCTCGCCCAGCGTCAGGCTCGTGCCCTCTGCCTGGTTTTCCAAGGCGGTCACAATCTGACTGGCCGCCCAGCTCCACGCCATCAGCGCGCCGGATGCGTGCTTGTAGTCGTTCGCGTCGTAGGGGTAGAGCGCGGTATACACGCCAGCACGGTCAATGCCGTCATCCGCATTGGAGTCATCGGGGTAAATGTCAGTGGCTTTGAACGTCACCAGACCGTAGCCCTGTCCGTTCAAGTTCGCAGCAGAGAATGCGGAGGTACCGCCGATATCAATCACGAACGGTACTTGATCCTTCTCTTCGCCCCAAGCCGCCAGAATCTGCGCATCCGTGGGCACATTCAGCTTCGCGATGAAGCTCGCCTTTGCGCCCGTTTCCGGATTCGTGATGGTAATGACCGCCTGATACACGGGGCGCACACGGGCGGGGATGGTTTCCTCGGTAATCGCGCCGGTGGTGTTCACGAACACCGCGTCGCCTTCCGTGCTCCACGGCGCTTCGCCAATGTAGTGGACGGAGTAGCCCGCGTTCCACGCTTCGATGGCAAGCTGCTTGGCTTCCGCCTTGGTGGATGCAGGGTCGAACGTCTTGTCGCCCACCGTCACTTTACCTTCCAGCAGCGCAGCGGACAACTTGCGGAACTCGTCGCCGAGGTTGAAGACGCTAGTGCCCCAAATTCCATAGAAGCCGCCGTAGGACGCGGTGTTGTCCTCGTAGACAATCTCGTACTTGCCAGACACGTCCTCCGCCGCGGTTTCCCAGCGGTAGCCCAGCCAGTAGTGCTGGATCAAATCGCGGATTTCGGTGCGGCGCGCTTCCCATTCGGTGAGTCGGTCACAATGCCGTCGCCGTTCGGGTCATTCTTCACGTCGAAAAACTCAAATGGATTGTTGATTGTGTCGATGGCGGGCAGCTCATCAATGCCGGGATACCCGTCCAGCGGCGCTTCAGCGCAGGCGCTCATCAGCGGCAGCAGCCCGATGATAGCAGCGAGCAGCAGCAGGAAAAACCGTTTCATAGAGATCCTCCTTTTCTCTTTCAGCCGAACCTTTGCACATTGTCCGGGAGGCGACGGCTGCATTGCCTCATCCGGAAGTTACCCTCATTATAGCGGAGAAAGGGCGGCGCGTCTATGCAAATTGTCCACACTACTATGCAAATCGTGCAGATATATCTGGGAAAAAATTATCCGTATTCGACAATGCAAAAGCTATTTGCCAAGATTTCGTTGGAAATCCGTCGGCGAAATGCCTACTGTTTTGCGAAAAGTGCGCAGAAAGGAGGAGTACGAATTGAACCCGCTCTGGAATGCAGCATCCGTCAGCGATACGCCGGAGGCAATCAGCAGCTTCGCGCCGCAGATGCGCCGGAACTGGATGTACTCGTACACCGACGTGTTCGTGTAACGGACAAACTCGTGTGACAGGTACGATTTGCTGATGAAGAACGCGTCCGCAATTTCCTCCAGCGTCAGCGGCTGGGCGTAATGCTCGTTGATGTACGCCATCACGCGCTGGATGGTGTCTGGCGAGGGCTGGGCACTCTGCAGCATTGGCGCTTCCTGCGTCACGCGGAGGATTTGCAGCAGAAACTCGGTCATCGCGGCATAATCCGCCAAGCGCGATTCGGGACGCTCGTCGCCTGTGTTCTGCGCCACACGGTCAATGCACGTTGTACACAGCGAAAGCGCCGCTTCATCCAGCTGATAATGATACCCGGTGCGGCGCGTGCAGTCCAAAAGGCGCTGCTCCAGCGGCAGAAGTCCCTGCCCCAGCTGGTGCAGCATCCCGGAGGAGATGAACAGCACCACTCGCTCGTAGTTGCGGATGGTGTCCTGCGAGATTATGCCGTGCATGACGAATGGCGGGAAAATCATCAGGCTGCCGCGCTGAGGCGTGACGATTTTGTTGTCCACATACAGGCGGGGAAAGCCGTTTAGGTGAATATACAGCTCAAAGAAATCATGCGTATGGATTTCGCGCAGGTGGATGGCGGGCGACAGCGTGTGAAACGCTTCATAATCCGAGCGCCCTTGCCCCATGTTGCTTGTGCGAACCAGCACATCTTCCTCAAGCTCCTGTGCTGGATGTTTCCTTGTCATATGCCTTTCTCCTTGTCCCGATATTTATGAAAGCATCATAGCAGGAAAGCTGATAAAGGTCAAGCAAAAACCCGAAAACTGTTCTGAATCAGAACGATTTCCGGGTAAAATCGGTTATTTGCTTTCGCTGTCCCACGCACGGTAGGATTCTTCCTCCAGCAGCGTCTCAATGCGCCCGTCGGTGACGCGGGTCAGCGTGTCCAGGACAGATTGCGCGTCCGTCTGGCGAATCAGCAGCGTGAAGCCGACGGCGGTCGTGAACTCGCTGCTCAGCAATTGCACGGGCAGGCTTTTCAGCGCGTACTGCACCTTGTCCCACAGCGGATAGGCGACTTCACACAGGTATTGGCAGGAGGGGAGCATCTCGACGACTTGCGCCGCCTTGAGCGCGACGACTGC
>ULUN01005347.1_pt1 | contig 16334 bp, 9 predicted proteins | sample 1958531 | NCBI WGS metagenome assembly ULUN01 (sample SAMEA4835761, study PRJEB28245) | human gut metagenome | biome: gut microbiome; material: fecal sample | place: Denmark | collected 2008
GCCATCGTCTTCCACCAGGGTATCCTTGATACGGAAATCCGTTTTTACTACCGGATTGTAATATTCCCATTCCTTAAAATAGCCGGGTCTGAGCTGCTCATTATTGCAGATACTGCAGGGAGCAGAATTTCCCTGTAATACCTCATAGCACTTTAACCCGACAATCTCTTCCTTACTCTGAAAGCCGTAGCTCTTCAGAGCCTTTTGATTCATATACACTAATTGATTCGTCTCCGGATCCGATACATACACATACTCATCCAGATTTTCAAAAAATTCCCATATTTTTCCCATGTCTAACCTCTTTCATCCCCCATACCTAATTAATTAGTATACACTTTCAAACGCTTTGCGACAAGTATTTTCTCTCAAAAATGTCTGTGACAGACGCACATCGTCCGTGACAATGCCATCCGCTCCGCTATTCACGATCTGCCGCATGGCACCGGAGGTGTTGGCTGTCCAACCATATACATATTTTCCTTCGTAATGGATGGCTTCCACCATGTCTGTTGTAAGATTTTTCCCTTCGATACTATAGCTGTCCGCATAATCCAGATCATAGTCATCCTCTCCCAGATCATGGGCAATATATACCGTGGAGATATCCGGTTCCAGTTCCCTTACTCTCTGCAGGATTCCTTTATTCATGGATCCTATGATGCATTCGTCCATCATATCATACTCCTGAAGCAGCGCAAGAACGTTCTCTTCCAGTTTCTGCTCCTGCCCGGTGTATTTTAATTCGATCATCAATGTGATCCGCCCCCCGGCACAGGCAAGCATCTCTTCCAGTGTCGGGATCTGTTCTCCTCTGTATGCTGCGGAAAATGCACTTCCCACTTCCAGTGCTGATAGCACGTCCGCCTCCGCATCCCACACACAGACATCCTCGCCCGCAGTACGCTTGAAATTGCTGTCATGCATCACGATCAGGGTCCCGTCGGATAACTGCTGTACATCGATCTCGGCGATGGGGGCTCCGTCACGGATTGCCTGCTCCAGTGCTGCGAGCGTATTCTCCGGGGCCACCTTTGCTCCTGCCCGGTGTGCCACCACGATCACGGGAGTATCTTTTCCTGCCTCTACCTGCGGCAATACGCCATAAGTCAGGAAATAAACGCACAAAAGCATAACAATTGCTGTTTTCCGGATTGTTTTCATCATTTTGCCCTCCCATGATAGTTTAAGGTCAATTTTATTGTAACAATTGACTATAAACTCCATACGAGGATTTTGTTAATTTTTTGTAAATATTACGACTATTCAGAGCCATGTAACTTCAGGTACGGTATTCGGTGGATGCTTGCATACGAAAGAATACCTGCCTGAAGTTATAAGGCGAATTAGCGTTCTGAATAGTCGCTAATCCCGGATAAGCATTTTTATTTCCGAAATACCACTATCACCTCATGGGCAAACAGGGGAAATGCCGCCAGTACACTTAGAAGAAGCCACTCCTGTCCTGACAGATGCGAGGTACCGAAAGCCCTGATGAGAAATGGGATCTCCGTCACGGCAAACTGCAGGATGAAACCAATGATACATGCTGCCACCATCAGCAGATTATCCCAGGGGTGCATGGCAAATACGGACTTCTGTACATCACGCATGCCGATGGCATGATACAGCTGACACATTCCCAGCACAGTAAATGCATAGGTTTGGGATTTCGACAGTATCTGTTCCCGGGACATCAGTTCTCTGAGGCGCTCCACCCAGGTAAACGGATTGCTCACAAGTTCCCCTTCCGCTGCCAGGATCCCGCAGGGAAGCACCAGAAATGCCGCCAGTCCGATCACGGTGATCAATGCCCCATAGAACAGCGTACATGCTATTCCTCCTCGGGCAAACAGACTCTCCGATGCTTTTCGGGGTGGGCAGCGCATCAGGCTTTTGCCGTCATTTTTATCCACTCCCAACGCCAGTGCCGGAAGAGAATCCGTGATCAGATTGATCCAGAGGATATGACTGGATTTTAACGGGGATGCCAGCCCTATTGCCACCGCCACAAACATGGTCATCAGTTCTCCCAGGTTGGACGATAGCAGAAAAATCACCGACTTCCGGATATTCTCATAGACACCTCTGCCTTCCTCGATAGCTTTTTCAATGGTGGCAAAGTTATCATCCGTAAGAATCATATCCGCCGCCTGTTTGGCAACATCCACTCCGGTTCCCATAGCGACACCAATGTCCGCCGCTTTTAATGAGGGGGCATCATTGACCCCGTCACCGGTCATCGCCACGATCTCTCCGCTTAACTGTAACCCTTTCACGATCCGCACCTTCTGTGCGGGCGTGACTCTTGCATAGACCCTTAAGTCTTTAATTCTCTTTAAAAAGGAAGTGTCATCCAGCCGGTCCAGTTCTCTGCCTGTAATACACTGGCTGCGGTGTCCCGCAATCCCCAGCTGTCTGGCAATGGCATAGGCGGTGTCCACATGATCTCCTGTGATCATCACTGTGGTCACCCCCGCATGGCGGAAGATTTCCACGGCTTCCCCGGCCTCCGGTCTGGCAGGATCCCGCATTCCCACGATACCAAGGAACGCCATTCCCTCTTCCCCACCTCTGATGCCTTCACTCTGTGCTGCTGCCAGTGTACGAAGAGAGAGGGAATTCATCAGTTCCACAACCTCACTGATCCGCTTCCGCTGTGCGGGAGTCATAGGAACGCTCCTTCCTTCCTGTAAAATATGAGTACAGTGCTGCAAGATCACATCCGGAGCTCCTTTGGTATAAGCAATCCTTCCCCCGGATCTGCCACCGGGAAGCCTATGACAGGTCGTCATCATTTTCCGATCGGAATCAAAGGGAATCTCATCCAAGCGCGGATACTGCCGATCCAGACGTTCTCTCTGCAGACCGTATTTCGCTCCGAAGTCTAAAAGTGCCAGTTCCGTTGGATCTCCGACACGCTGCCCGCCCTGCAATGAAGCATCATTGCACAAAAGCATCCCCCTTAACAGCTCCGGCAGAATGCGGTGTTCCCCTCTGCCACCTGTTCCCGTGACATCCTCCATCATGTCGTACCACCAGCATTTCTCCACGGTGAGCCGGTTCTGGGTAAGTGTCCCTGTCTTATCCGAACAGACCACACTGACCGCTCCCAGTGTCTCCACCGAAGGGAGTCTTCGAATAATAGTGTGTACTTTGACCATTCTTGTCACTGACAGGGCCAGACAGATCGTAACTACTGCCGGCAGTCCCTCGGGTACTGCTGCAACCGCAAGCGAGATTGCCACCAGAAGCATCTCCGGAATATTTCTATGCTGAAATACTGCCAACAGAAATAATCCGGCGCACAACCCCAGAGAGAGAATGCTCAACAGCTTCCCCAGATCTCCCAGCCGCTTCTGCAATGGTGTCATCTCATCTTCCGTATCCGTGATCATGGAAGCGATCCTGCCGATCTCCGTATCCATGCCGGTGGCTACCACCAGCCCTTCCCCATGACCGTTCGTCACTACTGTGGACATATAGACCATATTGACCTGTTCGGTTAATGGAATCTCCTGCCGGCAGTCAGCCAGAAAAAGAGCATCTTTCTCCACCGGGACGGATTCTCCGGTGAGAGCGGATTCTTCCACCTGAAGATTCGCACTTCTGGTCAGTCTGATATCCGCCGGAACCTGCGCCCCCGCCTCGAGATCCACCAGATCTCCCGTCACCAGTTCCGCCGCGGGGATCTCTCTTCGGATGCCGTCCCGGATCACAATGGTCCGTGGAGTGGTAAGTTTTTTTAACGCTTCCAGCGCTTTTTTAGCTTTTCCCTCCTGGAGCATTCCCACCAGCGCATTTACCAGGACCACCGTACCGATGATCACGGCATCACTGATTTCTCCCAGAAGAATGGATACCACCGCCGCAATCAATAATATGTAGATCAGTGGATCCTTCAACTGTTCCAGAAAAAGCTGTATCTTTGTCTTTTTCCGCGCAGCTCTCATCTCGTTTCTGCCATTTTGCTGCAAACGACGAAAGGCCTCACCTTCGGTAAGACCTTTCACTGTGTCACTATTTAGTTTACTTACGGTTTCCTGTATATTCTGCTTCTCGAACACGGCTGCTCTCCAATGCTTGTTTCTATGCATTGTATGCCGAAATGTCCGGATGCATGATAACAGTCACTGATTATTTCTCACTTCTTAATCGGAAAGCATCTGTCAGTTCGTTCATGTTGGTCGCCTGTGCAGACAGTTCTTCACTGGTAGCGGAAGTCTCCTCTGCGGTAGCGGAGTTATTCTGTACTACAGTAGATATCTGCTCGATGCCCTGTTCGATCTGGGCCATAGCATCTGCCTGTGCATGGGATTCTTCCATGGCTTTCTTGGACTCGTTCGCCAGATCCTCGATACCTTCCACCACTTTCTGCAGAGCTTCCGCTGTTTTATCCGTGATCTGATTTCCTTTTTCGATCTCCTGCAGCGAGGTTTCGATCAGTTCCCTGGTATGTACCGCAGATTGTGCACTGTCATCCGCAAGCTTCCGGATCTGTTCAGCCACCACGGCGAAGCCTCTTCCGGCTTCCCCCGCTCTGGCAGCTTCAATTGCTGCATTCAGGGACAAAAGGTTCGTCTGGGATGCGATATCCTCGATCTCACCGATAATATCGCTGATCTGTTTGGAAGTCTCATTGATCCGCTGCATGGCATCGGTCAGTCCCTTCATCTCTTCTCCACTGGTTCTGGCCTGTTGCTGATATTCCATTGCCTTCTCATAAGATGCTCCGAGAGCCTTGGCATTTTTCTCCACGATCTCAGTGACATTCGTGATGGTCGCCTGCAGCTCCTCTACGGAACCGGCCTGATCTGTAGCACCCTCTGCCAGTCCCTGTGCGGCATCCGCCATCTGCCCAGCGCCGGCAGACACCTGGCTTACCGCATTTTTGATCTCGCCCAGCGTCTCACTGAGCTTATGATTCAGCTTGCGGATAGACTCCAGCAATCCGCTGAAATCTCCTATATACGCTTCCCTGCAATTACTTCCGATCGCAAAATTGCCCTCCGACATTTCTCCCAACAGATAATCCGTATCACCGATTACCTGTTGCAAATTATCGGAAAGGCTGGCTGTAGCCTCCGCAAGTATCTGCAGCTCATCGCCGGTCTCTACCTGCGGTGCCGGAGTATGCAGATCACCCTGTGCTAACAGCTGTATTCTGTCTGTACACTGTGCCACCGGCTCCCCGATACGCTGTCCGATCTGTTTAGCCTTGTAAATGCTGTATGTCACTGCGATCACACCGATCGCAGCACCTATGATAATGCCTATCACAACGGAGCCCAGAAAATCCGTAACCGGTGCATCTACTGCCACCATCCAGCCGTTAGTACCATCAATCGGGGCATACGCCTGTAATGTATAAGCACCTTTTCTGAAATAGGTTCCGTATCCTGTCTCACCCTTAAGCATCTGTTGCTCTATTTTAGCAATTCCCTTCAGTGAGCTGTCTGTCTGTGACAATTCAATATTATTTTTCTGCTCCTGGGCAATGGCGGAATCACTATGTGCGATCGTAGTACCCGTAGATCCCAGCAGGTAGCATTCGGAATGCTCACTGATAGAAATGGCTGCGCAAATATCATTTAAAAACTCCGGATCCGGTACTACGAATACCACGCCGATGATCTCACCGTTTTTATCTCCGTCTTCATAGACGGGTGCAGATATGATCACGCTGATTTTTCCGTCTGTCTTGGAGATCACGGGATCCGATACCACCACTTCTCCCTGCATGGACCGCTTAAAGTATTCACGCTCATTATAATCCGTTCCGTCAGCGGCACAGATCCCATTACTTCCGATCAGCTTCCCCCTGACCATTCCATAAGCTTGCACACGCTGATTAATATACTCCTGCTTCTTCGCCGGTGTAAATGCAACCGAGGAAAGCTGATAGCTGCATCCCATCTCAGATACAATAGTCTCTGATACCGTTAACTCCTGACGGATCCGATCCGCTGAAAGCTTTGCGATCTGCTGCATATCAGCCTTCAGTCTGCTCAGGGTACCTGACAGATTCATGATCATGGAAACAATGACCAATGATACGATCGATAGCAATACCAGCCGCCGGATTGCCTTCTGCAGCCGCTCGCGGATCGTGGTCTTCCCATTGGTCTGACGCTTTTGTCCCTTCTGTGTAGTTTTTGCACTCATAATGTACCTCTTTTCTCCGGCGAGATGTCTCTCCACCTTCTCAAGCCGGCATTTTTCTGCAATGTTGCTAACACTACTGTTGTATCACCATTATAACATTTCCCGAATCCTTTTACTACCTTATGAGTGCAAAAAAAGAGTTAATATTCCAAAAAATATCAACTCTTTCCCTGTTTTGTCTGTTTATTTATATATCTCTATCCCCTCAGGCAGAAACTTTTCTGATCAATAGCCAAATTCCTGTGCAAAATACAGTTTTCCACCTGTCTCATAGACAGCAATACTGCAGGTGGTAAAATCTCCTGCCAGGATATTCGCTGCATGGGTGGGCGAAGCCATCCATGCATCTACCACGCTCTGTGCGGAATCATATCCCTTCGCCAGGTTCTCACCCCACATCAGTTCGCTGTTCACGGTATACCAGTCTCTGCCGTTCGGTCTGGTATGAGAGAATTTGGAAGCAGCTTCCTGTGCTCTTACCATAGCGCAGGACTCCAGTCCGTTGCTCCAGGTAAGCTCCGCAAGTCCATTCTCTGTTCTCTTCGCATTCACCAGTGCCAGTGCATCGGTTGCCATGGTGCGAAGTTCATTTGCCCTGACAATCTCTGCTTCGCTCATGCCGGCTCTCTGTACAGATCCTGCCAGCGCCACCGCCTCTTCATCGAACCATACGGTTCCGTCACTGTCTGCCGGATCACGACTGACAGAGGACAGATCTGCATTCCTGCCGCAGCCTGCCAGGCTAAGCATCATGATTACTGTCAGAATCAGACTCATCCATCTTTTTTTCATTTGTTTACCCTCTTTCATGAATTTATGGTAAATATATGTCATTACTGTTCTTATTGCTTCTTCTTAAGGATAAGCCATGCTCCCAGGCCTGTCAAGGACAAGGCAAAACCAAGATTCCATGCATCGGAAGCATCACCGGTCTGCGGTCGTCTCGATGCTCCGAGGACTGCTCTGTCTGCCAGGGGGGTCGGATCATCCTCGATCGTCACCATTCTGTGGCGTCTCGCACCAAGTACTTGCGGTGCCTCGGGTGTTGCAGGATCCGCAGGGGTACCGGGATCGTCAGGGGTGCCGGGATCATCCGGGGTTGGCGTCGTATCCGGAGCGCCCGGAGTCGGAGTAGGTGTCGGGTTGTTGTCAGGAGTGGTCGACGGTGTTGCCGTAGGCGTTGCCGTAGGTGTTGCCGTAGGCGTTGCCGTAGGCGTTGCCGTTGGTGTTGCCGTAGGCGTCACGGTCGGCGTAGGCGTAGGTGTAGGTGTCGGTGTTTTTACAGGTCTGGGCTCTCCCTTCAGTCCTGGATAATGTACTTCATTTCCCTGCACAAAAGTCTTTGCAACCACAGAACCAACTACCACAGCCCACCCATTGCTGAAATCAGCATTCGGTGCCAGAATTCTTCCAAACACAGATTGATTCAAAACCAGATTTCCGCTACTCTGTCCCAAATTCCAAATAATATTTGCTGCCCATCCCTGATGTGCATAACCACCATCTGCAGCCATATTTGCGCAATCTATATTTGTCCAGTTACCAAGGCAATTAATAATTACAAGTTTTCCTTCCTGCGCATCTTTCAGTACTGTGGCAACCTCTGTCTCTGCCAATCTTCCTTCAACATTGATTACAGTTACTGTTTCGGAAGATGTCATATTGTAGTAATTCTGTGAATCTGCTACTGCCTGTGCAAGTGCATTATCTACTGCTGCACTGACGGCTCCCGTTTCACAAACGCTGATAGGTTCCGTATTGCTAATAGTTCCTACCGGAAACCAAAAATCCTCTTTACCAGTCTCTTTTACTACAAGATTAACATCTCCACCATTATTTTCATTATATTTAGGCACAAAAGTTTTATCGGTATTGGCAGGCATCTCAATTACCAAAGAAGCCTTTCCATCATACCCGCCATTTCCCACTGTCAGCATAGCTTCTGATATCTGACCGATATAATTCACACTGGGTCTGTAGAAATCAACACAATTCCGCAGATTAGCGACTAAACCGCCGCCTTCCAGATGGCCTCCGGTATATTCCTGTGCAACAACAGCAAATTCTTCATAATTCAAAGTACCTACTGTTATCAGGTTTACTGTCTCATTTGCTTCCGCACTTAAATTCATTGTCAGCGGCATGATAAGACCTGCACCTGCTGCCACTTCCGGTGTAGCCACCGCCGTTGCTTCCGGTTCTGCCGCCATCGTTGCTTCCGGTGTCACCTCCGGATCAGCTACTGTATTTTCTTCCACATCAATATTCTCTCCGGATGCAGAGTCTTCCCCAACTGTTGCCTCTACCGCAACCAATTCCTCTGCCTGTACCGTAAGTGTTCCGTTCCCCGCAACGGTTCCCATTACCAGCGCTGCCACCAGAACCTTTACTAATTTTTCCTTCACATACTTGCTAAGTCTGCTCATCTGATTTCTCCCTCAATGAAATCCCATGTCTTCGTTCCAAAACGTACTCAAACGTTTTCGTTCCTCTTTACATCTATTAAGACTATGGATCTCATAAAAAGGGTTCAGATTTTTTACTAAAATTGTGATTTATTGCTTATTTTTGTTCTCTGGTTGTCCATTTGTGGTACCAATGTCCTAATAAGCAGCCGTTTCTGTCAGTACTCCGTGGAGCAGTGCTCTTCGCTTCGTGCCTGCGGAACCATAGCAGGTGGACAGCGACACAATGTTCCCCCTGGCACTTAAGTCCACATCCGAGGCATACAGGGAATGTTCCGTCGCCCACTGCACGTAATCATCATAGGAAGCATCCGAGGTAAAGGTTGCGAAGCGGTCGCTGGTGCTTCTGGTCTCGTAATAAGCAAAGATTTCATAAATATAGACCTTATCTTCCGTATAGATATAGAAATACGGATTCTCCCCGCAGCTTACGGTCCCCTTCAACAGATTTTTAAAACTACCGAACATGCTCTCATCCCGCATATTATGTCCGAAGACGAAGGTGTTCCGGTCCGACCAATCCGCCGAAGCCTCACAATCCATGAAAATGCATCCGGCATTTACACTTTCTCCCTCAAAAGAGTGCTTCAGATAATAATTGTTGTCCTCGCCCTGTACCACCGGATAGCTGATGTCAAGTGCCGGAAAATAAAGCCAGCCTCTGAAATCGGGGTTGGTCTTCTTGAGATTTGCAAAATCAATCTGCAGATCGGGGTAGTTTTTCACCTGTACTTCTTCTGTCTCCTCCACCTTGGGCTCTTCTACCACTACCTCCTGCCTGATGGCATCATATTCGCTTTTCGCCTTTTGCTCCGACAGATAGGAATACAGACTCATTCCTCCGGTGATCAGAACTGCAGCCGCCAGTATTGCGGTAATGGCATTTTCCACTTTTTTATTCTTCATGTTTGTCCCCTTTTTGCGTTTTTTGCATCTGTCTGAATTTACTAATGATTATAACTTATTTTTAAGTATTCGTCTTTACGAAAGACTCACTTTTTGATATTTTTAAGTTGTGATTATAAAACTATTGGGGGAGTTATATCTTATGATACATTTTTTTGCTATCCTTTCACTGCTTCTGTGCGGTGTCTGCTATACCGGCTTCCAAAAAGAGGAATACAAAGGGAAATTCCAAAACATTACCCGGTTCGTCTGGATCATTTTCGGGGCTGCCCTGCTGCTTCGTCTGATCCTTGCTTATACCACCCACGGTTTCGGCAATGATATTGCCTGTTTTGCTGCGTGGGCTGACCGGATCTTCACCGTAGGTCCCGGGGCATTCTATTCCGCGGAGACTTTTACCGATTATCCGCCTGGATTCATGTATGTCCTGTATCTCATCGGGGCGCTGCGTTCCCTGCTTGGGATCCCTTATTATTCCAGCCTGCATATCATGCTGTTAAAGCTGCCTGCTATTCTGTGCGACATAGCCTGCGGCTATCTGCTCTACAAAGAGGCGACAAAAAGACTGCATTTTTCCGAAATACAATCTGTATGTGTAGCTTGTGCTTACCTATTCCAGCCGGCAATCATCCTGAATTCTTCCTGCTGGGGGCAGGTGGATTCCGTTCACACCCTGGTGGTGATCCTGATGTGCCTGTTTCTTATGGACGGCAAAATGCTTCCGGCTTATGCGATCTACGGTATTGGAGTTCTGTTAAAACCGCAGACACTGATCTTCACTCCCGTCCTTCTGGTCGGCATTTTGGATCATGTATTTTTGCAGGATTTTTCCTGGAGGAAATTCTTTTATAATCTGTGCGGCGGTCTGGCTGTGATCTGCGGCATGCTTCTGTTGTGCGTTCCCTTCGGTCTGGATGCCGCCACCTCGCAGTATACTTCCACGCTGGGTTCCTATGAATATGCGGCGGTTAATGCCTATAATTTCTGGGGGCTGTTAGGCATGAACTGGGTGGACCAGAACACGATCTTTCTGTTCCTTCCCTGCCGAACCTGGGGATCCATTGCCATTGTGCTGATCGTTCTTTTTACTTTTCTGATTGCCTTGCGTTGCCGAAAAGAGCCTTCACGTTATTTTTGCCTCGGTGCTTTTATCATTCTGACTATGTTCCTGTTTTCTGTCAGAATGCACGAACGCTATATGTATCCGGGACTTGCACTGCTGCTGTTCTGCTGTCTGTATAAACCCGCCGGCTCCCTGTGGAAATGTTATGCAGGCTTCGCCGCGCTGCATTTCTACAACACAGCCAACGTGCTGTACCATTACGATCCGCAGAACTATGACCGCAAGGCTCCCATAATTCTGCTGGTATCCGCAGGCATGTTATATTGTCTGTATGATTTCTACAAAATCATCTGGAAATATTATGTCCATGGAGAAGCGGTACCTATTGTCACTGGCGTAAGAAGGCATGCCGGAGCAAAACGCAGTTCTTCTACAGCCTCCGGCACCGGACTGTGGCAGCTGTTCCGGGAACATTTTCTGTCTCCCTTAGAGCCCACGCCTTCCGAAAAACGTCTGCGTCTCACGAGAGCAGACCTGTGTCTATTGCTGGCAATCTGTGCTCTCTACAGCTTTTTTGCGCTCTATGACCTGGGCGACCGCAAGGCGCCCGAGACAACCTACGACATGACACAGAATCAGGTCATCGAACTGTATTTTCCGGAAAATACAGTTCCCGTCACCCTGGCAAGTTACATCGCGCCCTGGCATCAACGGCATTTTACGGCTGAAGTCCGCAGCTCAAAGGCGGAGGACTGGACGTATCTGGGCGAGATCATTCTGAACAATGTCTTCACCTGGCAGGATGTGTCCCTGGAAGATCTGACGCAGACAGCAGGCGTCACAGACGCCCGCTGCCTGCGTCTTACACTGACCGATACGGATGCGTCTCTGATCGAGCTGGTCTTCACCGATGCGGACGGTGAAATCCTACGCCCTGTGAATGCCTCTGCTTACGAGACTTTGTTCGATGAGAGCGATTGCTACCCGGAACGCTATTCTTTCCGTAACAGCATGTATTTCGATGAGATCTATCATGCCCGTACGGCTTATGAATTCCTCCACGGGCTGCCCACTTATGAAAATACGCATCCGCCTCTGGGCAAAATTCTGATCTCTGTGGGTATCGCTATTTTCGGGATGAATTCCTTCAGCTGGCGGATCATGGGTACTTTATTTGGCATCGCTATGCTGCCGTTCCTCTATCTGTTGGGGAAGAAAATGACTGGTAATACTCCCGCAGCGGCTCTCACCTGCTTCCTGTTTGCCTTTGATTTTATGCATTTTACACAGACGAGAATTGCAACGATCGATGTCTATATCACGTTCTTCGTGATTGCCATGTATTATTTTATGTATAGCTATTGCAGCATGAGTTTCTATGACACGCCACTACATAAGACCTTCATTCCATTAGGATTATGTGGTGTCTGCATGGGGCTTGGCATTGCCAGCAAATGGACCGGTGTCTATGCCGGATGTGGTCTGGCACTGCTGTTTTTCGCGCACTTGCTGCGGCGCTACCGGGAATACCTTTACGCCAAAGCACATCCCGGCAAAAGTACAAACGGTATCGACCATAAATACATAGTGAAGAATTTCCCTAACTATACGATCAAGACCATTGATTTCTGTCTGACCTTTTTCGTATTGATCCCGGTAGTGATCTACCTGCTGTCCTACCTGCCTTTTGTGGACAATTCTCATCCGGGATTGTTTGACCGTATGCTGGCAAACCAGACTTCCATGTTCAACTACCACAGTGGTCTGGAGGCGACACATCCCTACTCTTCCTCCTGGTATGAGTGGCCCACCATAGTCCGTCCGATCTGGTACTATTCCGGATATCTGACCGATGCAGTCAAAGAGGGGATCAGTGCTTTCGGCAATCCTGTTGTATGGTGGATCGGTATTCCGGCATTTATTTACATCCTGTACCTGTTAATTCGCAATAATGCGTTTCTTTGTTCTCTGGCAGAACACACAAAAACAGAGAGCTCCACAAATACTGCGATTACCCTGTCCCGCAGAGAATATGCAGCAGCTGCTTTCCTGGCAGTCGGCTACCTGGCGCAGTACCTACCCTGGTTCTTCGTCACCAGGATCACTTTCATCTACCACTATTTCCCCAGTGTTCCTTTTGTAGTGCTGATGATCGTATACAGTCTGATGCAGTGGAAGAAGCATATGTCTGACCGCACCTTCGTCATCGTCTGCTGCGCTTATGCCGCGGTGGCGTTTGCCCTGTTCCTGCTATTCTATCCGGTATTGTCCGGGCAGCCGGTGGATGTGGATTTTGTAATAAAATACTTACGTTGGAGACCGACCTGGGTATTAATCTCTGGTTAAGAGGGAGATATCACATGAATAGGATAAAAATTAATTTATTTCAACTTGCCGCTATGATTGGAAGCATCCTTTTTCTGTTTTTAACCGGAAGTCTGCTGCTCCATAATCCTTCTTTTTCTACTTGGGGCAGTGCTCTTGTTTTCCTGTGTTTCCTGCTTTACTTTCTTCACAGGACTCATGGAAAAGAAGCTTTCTGCGACAAAATATATCCGTATTGCCTGATCGGATTTGTCATACTGTTTGGAATCTTTCAGTTTTCCCGGATCGAAGAATTACGTTTCCAGCCCAGCTTTGATCTGGATGCCATCTATGGCGGTGCCATTCAATGGCTGGAAACCGGAAGTTTTCCGAATTACTATGACTATTTTGACTGGTTTCCCAATAACCTGGGCGGTCTTATGTTTCTCTATGTGCTATTTCGAATTGGCACCGTATTTACCGGAGATTACTTTCTGATTGCGGCATATGGCAACGGACTTTTACTGCTTCTGACACTTGTTATTGCCAGCCTCACGACACGTAAATTATTCGGAAGCCGCCACGGTTTGTTGACTTTACTGGTCAGCATATGTTTTCTGCCGTTTTCCTTTATGGCTGACGCCTTTTATACAGACTCTCTGTCTCTGCTTTTTCCGATTTTCCTGTTTTATCTGTCTCTGTTTACGGATGTTCCGGATTGGAAGAAAAAGATTGCCATATATCTACTGTCGGGACTTACTGCCACGATCGGCATTTTTATCAAACCTACTGTCTGCATCATGGTGATTGCTATTGTACTGTCTTTTCTTTTTCAGAAAAAATGGAAAAAAGCGGGCGGATATGTGCTGAGTGTCAGTCTGATCTATCTCGTGGTTTCGCTGATTTTTCACAATTACATGTACTCCGTGCATCTGGACTCTGGTCTGGCTGCCATTAAGAATACGCCTTCCCTGCACTGGATCATGATGGGGCTTACCGGAAACGGAGGATACAATCCAGCAGATTATGAATTCACACGTTCCTTCCAAAACCCTGCCTTGCGAAATCAGGCGCTTTGGAGCGAGATTGGAAACCGTATCTCCAAAAACGGTCTTACCGGTATGCTTGCCCTTTATGCAAGAAAGCTTCATCGCTGTTTCGGAGATGGCACTTTGGCACTTTCTGATTTTTTGGATGACAGTCCCGTTCATTCTTCCTGGCTTCATTCTTTTATTTTATACAGTGGGGAAAAATATCATTCTTATCAGGCTGTCTGCAATATGGTTTTCTATGCCTTGCTTGTGCTGCTGGTAATTGCTGCTATGAATTGTATTCGCAGGACCGCATCACCATCTTCTGTTACCTCTGACACCCTTGTATCGGATCCGATCACCGCTTTGCAGGCGCCTTTGTTGGCTATTATCGGCATCACCGTGTTCCTTATGCATTGGGAAACAAGTGCACGCTACATCACCAACTATGTTCCGGTCCTACTGATTGTTTCCGTTTACGGAATAGAATGTTTACATGAAAGTATTGTTCTTTCCTCTGTAAAAAAACGGATTATCTCTTTTGTGGAACGTTACCCGGAAGAAATAAAAATCTTTTGTGCTGCTATTGGTTTTCGTATTATATTCTATCTGTTTTCCATAGTTGTTATGGCGGTCATGGGCGATTATTCCGGCGGAATCACTTTTTCGGATTTTCTGGAGGTATGGAAACGCTGGGATTCACAGCATTACCTTAATATTGCCGAGAACGGCTATGCGGGTGCCATAGAAAACGGAGAACATATTTTTTTGGTGTTTTATCCGCTACTGCCGTGGCTTTTGCGTTGTCTTGGTTTTTTCTTCCACGACATGCGCTTCTGCGGAATTTTACTTTCAACCATATGCTATGGAGTCGGCTGTATCTTTTTATATAAAAATGCAAAAACAGAGTTTGATAAGGAAACAGCACTGACCGCTACATTTGCCATCAGCGTCTTCCCCTTCGGATTCTTTTTCGGCTCCGTTATGACAGAGTCCCTGTTCCTCGCCATTGCTTCTGCCTTTCTTTACTATGTGAGGCAGCATAAATGGTCTATGGTTGCCATCCTCGGTTTTCTCGCCTGTCTGACAAAGGTACAGGGACTGCTTTTGGCATTTGCCGTGCTGGTGGAACTATTTTATTCTGAAGGTGGAGTTACCCTGCTCCGCGGCAAAAAATGGAGAGATTTCCTGCACAAGGTGCTTCTCCCCGGTTGTCAGGCTGCTGTCATGCTGTTCGGCCTTGTCGTATATCTTCTGATCAATTATCAGGTAGAGGGGGATCCTTTCCGTTTCCTGTATTATCAGTCCAATCATTGGTACAACGGATTTGCTCCGATCTGGACAACGCTGCACTATATCATTCAAAACGCCATCACCGGCTGGTACACCTCCACCGGTATGTGCCTATGGGTACCGGAACTCGTGTTGTTTTTTGTCTATATCGCAGGTATCATTTATGGTTTCCGCAGGAAAATGCGTCCCATGTACCTCGCCTACCTGATTGCCTTTTTCCTGCTGACCTACTCCTCGAGCTGGCTGATCAGTGCCGGACGCTATACCCTGTCTGCCCTGCCACTATTTCTGCTTGAAGGTGATTGGCTGCAACGTCATAAAAAACGCAAATTTCCCATATTACTGTTTTCATCCATGCTTATGATGCTGTATTTTGTGGGATATTTCAGTTGGAAACAGATCATGTAAGAACCGACTCCCTCAGACACAGACAGCGCATATCCATAAAAAAACAGTGCCCGGATCATATCTTTCATGATCCGGGCACTGTTCTCTATAATCTTGGGAATATCCTTAGCCTTCGGCGATGGCATGACCGGTGTACAGCTGGTAATATCTGCCCTTCTGAGCGATAAGTTCGTCATGACTGCCTCTCTCGATGATGCGTCCCTGTTCCAGGACCATAATACAGTCACTGTTTTTAACAGTAGAGAGTCTGTGGGCGATGACAAAGGTGGTTCTGCCCTTCATCAGCTTATCCATGCCGTCCTGTACAATCTTCTCAGTACGGGTATCGATGGAGCTGGTAGCCTCATCCAGAATCAGTACCGGCGGATCCGCTACTGCGGCTCTGGCAATGGACAGAAGCTGTCTCTGTCCCTGGCTTAAGTTCGCGCCGTCACCGGTGAGGACTGTGTTGTAGCCATCCGGAAGCTGACGGATAAAGGTATCCGCATTCGCTAACTTCGCTGCTGCGATAACTTCCTCGTCGGTGGCATCCAGCTTACCGAAACGAATATTGTCCATAACGGTAGCAGTGAACAGATGGGTATCCTGCAGTACGATACCTAAGGATTTTCTCAGATCCGCTTTCTTGATCTTGTTAATATTAATGCCGTCGTAACGGATCTTACCATCCTGAATATCATAGAAACGGTTGATCAGGTT
>ULUN01004478.1_pt1 | contig 16098 bp, 7 predicted proteins | sample 1958531 | NCBI WGS metagenome assembly ULUN01 (sample SAMEA4835761, study PRJEB28245) | human gut metagenome | biome: gut microbiome; material: fecal sample | place: Denmark | collected 2008
TTGGTTGCTGCAATGTGGTCGCGTGTACACAGATTGTTGATGTCTGCCCAGTCGGTTACAATCATACCGTCCCAGTTCAAATCTTCCTTCAGCCATTCGGTCAGCAGTTCACGGTTAGCATGGAAAGGTACGCCATTGTCTACACCTGAGTTAACCATTACACTCAGTGCTCCCTGACGGATAGCTGCAAGGAACGGGGCGAAGTGCTTTTCGCGCATATCGCTGCGTGAGATAGAAGACGGTGTACGGTCCTTACCCGAAACAGGAACACCATATCCCATGTAATGTTTCATGCAGGCTGCCACATTATATTCGCCGATATGATTCGGATCACTTCCCTGAAAACCTCTAACAGAAGCCTTACCCATTTCTGCGTTTACGTAACAGTCTTCACCGTAGTTCTCCCACATACGCGACCAGCGTGGATCACGTCCCAAGTCGACTACTGGAGCATAGGTCCAGGGGATACAGCCGGCTTTAGTTTCGTATGCCGAAATGGCTGCTGCCTTTTCTGTCAGTTCACGGTTGAAAGCTGCTCCCATATTGATGCCTTGCGGGAACATGGTTCCATCAAGTGTATAGGTAGTTCCGTGAATCTGGTCGACACCATAGATACAAGGTATGCCGATTTCTTTCATGGACAAATCCTGAATCTGTTTGATTGCTTCAGCCCATTTTTCCTTTTTCTGTGCGACACTCAGCGGAACATTCAGCAATGAACCTACCTTATATTTACCAATTACAGTGTCGAGCATGGCAGGATTCAGTGTAAATCCGTTTTTCTTGCTAGCTTCGAAGTCACTTACTACGTCGATGGTGATTTCACACATCTGGCCGATTTTTTCTTCGAGTGTCATTTTCTTCAGCCATTCCTGAATATGTGCCTCGATAACCGGATCGGAGGGAATAGCCGGAGCCGGCTTTTGTCCTCCTGCTGTCAGGCAGACACCAGTACATAACACAGATGCCAGTGCCAGTTTCTTGAAGTTTTTCATGGTCAATTATTTTTTAGTTGTTATAGTTTGTTTATCAGTTATTCGAATATGAACGTAATACATTCTCCTTGTTTTACAGTGAACGGGATGAAAGAGTCTGTGCGACAGGTTGTATCGTTGAGGAGTACTTTTTTGACTCCTTGGGGCCATTTCATCTTCAGATTGTTCTGCCATCCTCCGGTGATGGTTGCCTGTACCGGCTTTCCATCTTTCCATACAAGATCGACTGTGGCGCCTCCTCTTACTTTTAGTCCGTAAAAGCTTCCGTCTTTCCAGGATTCAGGCAGGGCGGGAAGCAGGTGGATGAAGCCATCCTGACTTTGCAACAGCATTTCGCTGATACCTGAAGTTCCTCCCCAGTTGCCATCCATTTGAAAGGGTGGGTGTGAGCAAAAGAGATTAGGGAATGTTCCACTTCCGTGTTGTGTGGGGTTCTGAGCCGTATATGCCGGGTAAAGCAGGCTACGGAACAGCTTATATGCACGGTTGCCGTCGCCCAGTCGTGCCCAGAAGTTGATTTTCCATGCACGACTCCATCCTGTACCTTCGTCCCCTCGTCGGTTTAAGGTTTTCCGGCAGGCTTCTGCCAGCTCGGGAGTTTTAAGAACTGAAATCTGGTTTCCCGGATGCAGACCATACAGGTGAGATACATGACGGTGATGAATATCCGTTTCTTCGTAATCTTCCAGCCATTCCATCAGGTATCCTTTCTTGCTTATCTGGTGAGGTGGCAATAACCCGATAGCCTCTTGCAAAGCTTCAGCATAAGCAGTATCTGTATGTAGAATATGTGAAGCTTCTATCACGTTGGTGTAAAGTTCACGTACCAGTTGGATATCCATTGTCGGACCCATGCATACACTGATAGGCGTACGGTCTTTTCCCGGTAGATAAAAAGCATTTTCGGGTGAAGAAGTGGGAGCTGTAACGAGCCATCCGTGTTTGGGTTCGCGTACCATGGTAGAGTAGAAAAACTCTGAAGCTCCTTTCATAATCGGGTAAATATCCGCCAGATAGTTCCGGTCGCCACTGAAAAGATAATGTTCCCACAAGTGTGCGCAAAGCCATGCTCCTCCGGTATTCGTTGCTCCCCATGACGGGTGTTCTCCGGGAGCGGTATAGTTCCATACATTGGTCATCATGTGGAGTACCCAGCCTTTTGCTTGCGGACCGTAAAAGGCTTTTGCACTTTCTTCTCCGCTGGGGACCAAGCGTTTCACTAAGTCAACCAGTGGTAGATATAGTTCCGATAGATTAGCTTGTTCTACCGGCCAGTGGTTCATTTGTACATTGATGTTCGTATGATAGTCGCCATTCCAGGGAGTTCCCGGCTCGTTAGCCCAAAGTCCTTGCAAGTTGGGAGGCAGGCTTCCCGGACGTGTACTGCTTATCAGCAAATAACGTCCGTAATTATAGTAAAGAGCTGCCAGCGAAGGATCGTCCTGCTGCTGGAATCTTTCAATTCTCTGATCGGTAGTCAGATGTGAAACGGCTTCATTTTCGGGCAGACGGATTCCTGCACGGTTGAACAGAGCCTGGTAACTTAGGATGGCTTCCGATACAGTTTCGCAGAGATTGCTTTTCAATGCATCGTTGAGTATTCGGTCTGCTTCCGTTTCATAAATTTCTCCTGCCAGAAAGGAGGTCTTTGCCGATACTACAATCCATACTTCGTCCGCATTTTGTACAGTGATAGACTGTTCGTCAGTCGACTGGTTTGTCTGCTTGCCCTTGCATGTTATTCCGGCAATAGCAGCATAACGGACACCCGTTTGCGAGGAACCACTGTCCAGACTGCCGTACAGTTCCAGTTTTCCTTCAGTCAGTTTGCGTACGCTTCCTCTTTCCGGACGGCTCAAATTCATTTTGAAATTGATGGAACCAGGAACGTTTGCTTTCAGGTGTATCAGCATAACATCTTTATCACGTGAAACGACGTATTCGCGCACATAACTTACATTCCCGCGGGAGAAAGTTGTGTATGCGATTCCCTTACTTAAATCCAGCCAGCGGTGGTAATCAGCAGGAATATCCTTTTCATGTACTCCGTACTGATGCTCCAAAAATAAATCGCCCAACATCTGAAAGGCTCCATACGTTCCTCCTTTTTCCGGTTTCTTAGGAACAAAGCTGGTGTACATCAGCTCTTGTGCTTCTTTGTTCTTTCCTTCGAACAACAGCCGACGTATTTCGGGCAGGCTTTTGGAAGCGTCGGGATTCAGATAATTGGCTTCCGACCCACTCCACATGCTGATTTCATTCAGAACAATATGTTCTTTGCCGATTCCTCCGTCGGGCATCATACCCAGTCTGCCGTTGCCTAACGGAAGAGTTTCTTCCCACTGTGCAGCAGGTTCGTCGTACCACAATGTCTGGTCACTGCGTCCTGGAGTTGGATGTGGTTCTTCTCCGGTAATACATTTATACAATGTTTCAGCAATAATAGCAGCTCCGTACTTGTCGGGATGCACTCCGTCGACGTAGAGTTGTGGGTAATAAGGAAGCATTGCTGTATGGAGGTCGATCACGGGTAAGCTTCTTTCGGCTGCAACTTCCCGGATATATGGAATGATTCCGTTTACAATGATACTGTCGTTGATGCCCCATTCTTTACGGTTAGAAGGAATAGGCAGACAAAGGTAGATGAGAGGATGTGATACAAGTGCCTGGAATTTATCGATCAACAGGTTCAGATCGTCCTTGAATGTAGCACGATGCTGCCAGTTCTGCGGCTTGGAATCATTGGTTCCAAGTTTGATGGTTACGATATTGGGCAGAAAATCCAGCGCTTCCTGAAAACGTGTAGTTTTCATATAAGGCAGATCTCCTTTCAGGCTCAATGTATGGGCAGTCACGCCAAAGTTGCCTACTTCGTAATTGTTTCCCAGTAATTTCTGAAGGGCAGCCGGATAACTTTCTTCCGAAGGATTCTTCAACAGAAATCCTTCGGTAATGCTGTTACCTACACAAGCTATCTTGATTCTCTTTTCCGTTTGTGCCTGTATGGCAAGAGGAAGAATCAGGAATATTCCTAATATATACAGGTATAGTTTTCTCATGTTTATTCTCCTTTATATTTCATGTATCGGAAGTCTGCATACGCTTTCGATTGTGTGGAAGCAGATACACTATATAGTCCGAGTACGACTCCGGTAAATCCTCCAGCTGTTTCGCTGCTGAGGTAACGGGTATTCATTTTTCCCAGCTCATGATAAATACCGTTTTCTGTATAGCCGAAGTAATAGAAGTTTATGTCCGATTTAATATTCAGTTCTATGTTTCCTTTACTGTTTAGTGGCATCTCCTTTTCGATATGTTCCAATTCTCCCAGTTTGTAGCGAAGGACAACCGAACGGCTTTTATCCTTGTTCTGACGGACGAACAAATCGTAGTGTGAGTGGTATTCCATATATACACTGATACCAGCTTCATCATTTGCTTGTGCATCTTTCAATTCCAAAGAAGTAGCGGCTTCCATATTGAAGTGCTCTTGCCGGATAGCAACAAAAGTCGGACTCTTTTGCTCATTCAAAGAAACCGGAGTTGCTTTCAGACGGAGATTTCCGTTCTTGAATTCATAGTTCTGCATATCAGGATTTTGCAGGTACATCCATTCGGGAGATAATTGTTTGTTCTCGAAAGTGATGGTTTCGGGTTTTTGTTTTACTGTCTGAAGTGGAAGAGTAGGAACATTCATGTCCAGTTGGATTGTACCATTTCCGTTTACGACGGGCCATGCATCTTTGTCCCAGCGTACGGGGGCCAGATAAGTTTCACGTCCCAAGGTATGATGGAATCCCGGCATGATACGGTAAGCAAGACAAACCATCCACCATGAACCGTCTGTACCTTCTACCAGATCGGCATGGCCTGTACCCTGAATAGGGTTAGTTTCTCCAGCCTGACAAGCATGAGTCAGAATCGGATTTGCCGGATTTCCTATGTACGGTCCGTCAATGTAACGGCTGCGTGCGATGGTGATGCTATGTGCTACTTCTGTTCCTCCTTCTGAAATGAGCAGGTAATACCAGCCGTCTTTCTTATAAATATGTGGTCCTTCCGGATAACGTCCTCCGGTTCCGTTCCATATCTTTTTGGAAGGTGTGAGCTGTTTTCCGGTCATCGGATCTATTTCGCACAGATTGATGTAACCGTCCGGATTGCTTACCATGTAGCATTTACCGTTTTCGAAATACAAGGAAGGGTCGATTCCTCCTTGTTCCAGCCATACGGGTTCCGACCATTCTTCTTTGGGATCGGTTGTGTGTACCAGAAAATTACCTTTGCCTGATACATTGGTCGTAATCATGTAGAATACTCCTTCGTGATAACGTATGGTAGGAGCAAAGATACCGCTTCCTCCATTGGCTCCTTTCAGGTTAAGTTGTGATTCCCGTGTCAGGCAATTGCCTATCTGCTCCCAGTTTACCAAATCTTTACTATGGAAGAGAGGTACTCCTGGAAAATATTGAAAACTGCTGTTTACCAGATAATAGTCATCGCCAGCTTTACATACGCTAGGGTCGGGATGAAATCCGGGTATTACCGGGTTTTTATACCCCTGAGCAAATGTTTCGCATAGAGAACAAGCTAAGGCGCAAAGTAAGATACCAATGTTTCGCATAATTCATTAAAGTTAAAAAGTTACTAAGTCTTTACTTGACTTCGATTACAAAGATACATGATTTTGATTTTCTGCATCCGTTCTTTTGTTTCCTGTCACGAGCTAAAATGTTTCCAATAGGGTATTCAAATGTTTCAAACCTGTTTATTTCCCTGTTCTTTTATGATTTAACGTACATAGAAAACATTATTTTTGTTGAATAAAGTAGGTATCTAATAATAAAATCTATAATCTTATTTTACTATGAAATTTTTTGTCTGGTTATTTTTTCTGTTAATTGGCGGGGTTAATGTTTGGGCCGCAGGACCTAAAATATTGTTCATCGGTGATTCCATTACTGATGGTAACTGGGGTAATAGTGATGGAAGTGCCCAACCTTCTTCTGTCCGCAATCATTGGGATATGAATCATATCTATGGAAGTGGGTACATGTATCTGTGTGCTTCTTACTATCAAAGTAATTATCCTGAGCAAGAATATCAGTTCTTCAACCGGGGTATCAGCGGAAATACATTAAACGATTTGAAGAACCGGTGGAAGGAAGATGCTCTTGCGATACATGCTGATGTAGTTTCTGTCTTGGTAGGAACGAACGATGTGAATGAATATTTAGGTAAAAAAGATAATGGAGCTTTCGATTTTGTTTTGTGGGAACAGGCTTATCGGAGTTTGCTGGATAGTCTGCGTCAGGATAATCCGCAGGTGAAGATTGTATTGGGTGAGCCATTTACAGCTTGTACGGGAAATATGAAAAAGACTGAAGATTTTGCTTTACGGGATAGCCTGATACAGCGTCTGGGAAAAATAACCTTACAGATAGCAGCCGATTATGGAGCTGTGTTCATCCCATATGCTTCGATGTTTCACCGTTTGCTGGAAGAAAATCCGGAATTGCCGGATACTTATTGGATTTGGGACGGAATTCATCCGACACCTGCCGGACATAAGCGGATGGCAGACTTGTGGATAGAACAAATAGAAAAATATCATATATTGTAATAAAGGAGGATAAACAGATGGGCAGATGGAATATCAGGTGGAGCATATTGCTTGTTTTATGGTGTGTTACGGGGGTGAAGCTGGCTGCAATGAAAGTTGAGTCATTAGATAGGGGATGGTTTTTTAATCGCGGGTATGAATCTCAGGCTGCGGATAAGGTAACGGTTGATCTTCCGCATACGTGGAATGCTGCTGATGCGATGTTTGGTAATGTGAATTATTATCGGGGGATGTTAACTTATTCACGTTTTATCGTTGTACCTTCATCGGAGAACTTTAAGCGTGTTTTCTTGCGCGTAAAAGCTGCACAGACTGTAGCTGATGTGTATTTGGATAATCATTTTGTAGCTCAGCATAAAGGTGGATATACCTCTTTTACCGTAGAGCTGACTCATCTGATTCGGAAAGGAGAAAAGCAGAAACTGGATATCAGGGTGAGTAACGCTCAAACTATGGAAATAGCTCCGATATGCGGCGATTTTAATATATGGGGTGGGCTGAATCGTGGCGTGGAGCTTTTGTATACGGATGATGCTTGTATTGATCCGACATTTTATGGCTCATCTGGAGTTTTCTTTACTCAATATAATGTCTCAGAAAAGTATGCCGGACTGGAAATGAAAGCATTGCTATCGGGAACTGAAATGGCATTGAATGATTGTTCTATTGAGTTTTCTTTGTTGGATGCGAAACATAAAGTTGTTTGGTGTAAAGAAACAAGTGTGTCTGGTAAGGAAGCCCTGGTGAAGATGGAACTTAATAACCCGCATTTATGGGATGGAGTTAATGATCCATATTTATATACCGGAGTTGTCGTTCTGAAAAGAGGTGGTAAAGAGATTGATCGTCGGGAAGAACATGTTGGCTTCCGGTTTTATTCAGCAGATCCGGATAAAGGCTTTTTCTTAAATGGTAAGCCCTATTCGATACATGGAGTCAATTATCATGAGGACCGTGCAGAAAGAGCATCGGCTTTTCGTCCTGAAGATTTTGAATCGGATTTGAACTTGATACAGGAAATGGGATGTACTGCTGTTCGACTGGCGCATTATCCGCATGCACAACAGTTGCATAATTTGATGGATAGGAGAGGACTGATTGCCTGGGCTGAAATTCCTTTTGTAAATGTATTTGTCAGCCACCCTCTGTATAGAGAAAATTTAAAGCAACAATTAGTGGAACTGATTTGTCAGTATTATAATCATCCTTGTATTTTGACATGGGGACTTTTTAATGAAATCAACCCGGGATGGCTGGAAAATCCAAACCCTATGACAGAAGAACTGAACAAGTTGGCTAAGAAATGGGATATATCACGACCGACAACGGGGGCAAGTAACCAGGAAGATCCTTTGAACGGAATACCTGACTTGATTGCATTCAACCGTTATTTCGGATGGTATGGGGACGATTGTAAAGAGATGGGTGAGTGGATCGATAAGGAGCATCGGGCATATCCTCAGCGATGTATGGGCATAAGTGAATACGGTGCTGGTGCGGATGTGTTTCAACAGACGGATTCCTTGATTCATCCAGAGCCGTGGGGACAGTGGCATCCAGAAAACTGGCAGACTTATTACCATATAGAAAACTGGAAACAGCTTGCTTCACGTCCGTTTTTGTGGTGTAAATTTGTTTGGTGTATGTTTGATTTCTCGGCGGCCGGTCGAAAAGAAGGCACGACTTTTGGCCGAAACGATAAGGGATTGGTGACATACGATCGGAGGATTAAGAAAGATGCTTTTTATTTTTATAAAGCAAATTGGAACAAGAAAGAAAAAGTGCTGTATATCGCATCGAAGCGTTGTCAGAATAAGTCGAATTCATCGGTTGACATTCAGGTGTTTAGCAATTGTGGTGATGTAGAGTTATTTGTGAATGGAAAAAGTATGGGAAAATGTACGCCTGATGAGGTCTGTGTGGCTACATGGAACAATGTTCCTTTACAGTCGGGAGAGAATCAAGTAACAGTGCGTGCTTCGGGGCTTTCTGATAATTGTGTGTGGTATAACAATGACTGAATTGAATATCTAAATAACGTTTGACTAGGCTGAGTCTATCGTTTCATTACTGTGAAACGTTATTTCCATTTAGGTGAAGCTATCGTTTCACTCTAGTAAAACGATTTAAATATGGTAAGTTTGGCTGTATAGCTTGGAGTTTTCTAATTTTGAACTATCAAAAAAGGAGTTGTATCGTGGTAGCGGTACAACTCCTTTCTGTTATTAATTGGCTGGAGGTTTATTCTTCTGTTCGGAATGTTGTCCGTAAACGGATGTCCGATGATGAGGCTCCTATTTCCAGTGTCATTTCTTTATCAGGAAGAATGAAACGGTTCTGCTTTTCATCCCATACTTGTAACTCCGTATAAGGGACGGTTAACTCTACTTTTTTCGTTTCTCCTTTACGTAGACTGATGCGCTGGAATGCTTTCAGTTGTTTGATAGGATCTTTGTCCGTATGTTTTCGTGCGGAAACGTAAAGTTGTACAACCTCATCACCATCCATATTGCCGGAATTTTTCAGGTTGAAGCATACCCTTAAGGTATCGCCACGTTCAATAACACGGTCATTGAGAGTTGTTCCAGAGTAATTAAAGCGGGTATAGCTTAGTCCATAACCAAAAGGATATAATGGCTTTTCTTTAAAATACATATATGTCCGACCGTGAGTAATATCGTAATCCATCATGTGAGGAAGGTCGGTGATATTTTTCACCCAGGTTTGGGTTAGTCTGCCTGCCGGATTATAATGTCCGAATATAACATCGCTTACAGCATGTCCCAACTCCTGACTGCATTGGGTGAGATGAAGCAGAGCGGGTACTGTCTGGTTGGCTCGATTGATGGCATAAGGAAAGCTGCTGATCAATACTCCAATTGTATTGGGATTAGTTTGAGCAACTTGTAGAAGCAAATCTTCTTGATCCAGTTGTAGCGACTGGCGGTCGACGGCTTCTTTTCCTTCACTTATGACGGGAGCTTGTTCCCAGCCGGCATCGCAGGTAGGATGGTTGCCGACACATACAATAGCGACATCTGCCCATGCTGCAACCGTGCGTGCGCTGTCCATTCGGTTGGTTTTTACATATCGTACTTCAATATCGCTACCTGCTTCCTCGCGAATAGCATCAAGTACATTTACTGTATAAAAAGGTTTACCGGCGTACCAGTCTTGCAGGACCTCAGTCGCACGTTGTCCGATGACTGCTATCTTTTTTATCTTATGTCTGTCAAGTGGAAGCAAATGGTCTTTATTTTTGAGTAAGACGACTGATTTAAGCGTAGCTTCGCGTACCAGTGCTTTGGTTTCCGGTTTGCTCCATGGAGCAATGGTATCAGTGACACCGATGGCTGCATAAGGATTGTCTTCTGCATGGTCCAGCAAACCAAGTTTGAGAGATATTCTGAGGTTTTCCCGGATTGCTTTTTCTATATCTTCCACACTAATGAGTTTTCGGTGCAGTGCTTCGTATACGGCATCCTTATATTCATCCAGAAACTTCGTAATACCTGCTTTGATGCATGCAGCTGCCGCAGCTGCCCGGTCGTTGTCAAAACGTTTATGGTCGCTCAACAGCAGTCGGAATGCTCCTCCGTCGGTCAGTAGCGTACCGTTCAGTCCCCATTCTTTCATGACGATGTTTCGCAATACGGGGTGCATGATACACGGAGTTCCGTTGTAGGCGTTATAAGCAGTCATCAAAGCCTGTGATCCTCCTTCGGTTACTCCTTTATAAAAAGGATAAGCATAATATTCGCGGAACAGTTTGTCGGAATAGTTGGAAGAAGAAAATGTACGTCCGTATTCGTTACTGTTTGATAAGAAGTGTTTCATAAGTGAAGCATTTCTCCAGTATTTAGGATGATCTCCCTGTATGCCTTTGATGAAAGCTACAGCAAGCCGTGAAGTAAGAAATGCATCTTCACCATAACATTCTTCAGTTCGTCCCCAGCGAGGATCTCTGCCCAAGTCTACATTGGGAGTCCACATGATAAGTCCGCTTTTCCGGTATTTTGCGTTTTGGAAGAGATAACGGTTTTCTGTACTGATATAAGTTGCTACTCGATGTAGTAAGTCGGTATCCCAAGTCTCTCCCAGTCCGTAAGCTTGTGGAAAGCCTGTTGTTGGAGTATTGGCTCTGTCGCCGTATGTTGGTCCTCCCAGTACGATTCCGTGCAGGCCTTCTACACTTCCTGAGGCTTGTATTCCCAGGCGGGGGACTTGAGTATTGTTTCCCAAAGCATCCACTTTTTCGTCGAGAGTCATTCGCGCAATCAAATCGTCAAGCCGTTGTTCTTCGTTTACTGCCGGATCGTTAAATACATTTTGGGCATGTATGATTCCTGTAGTACTTGCTATGAGCAAGGTGAAAAAAAGTTTCCTATGTGTTTTCATAATGTGATGTTATTAAAGACTGATACAAAACTAATGGAAAGCGTTTTTTAATGGAATGAAAAATGTTTCACAAAAGGGTATAAAATGTTTTCACCTCTTCTGAAACAGGGAAAATACTGTCTTTTTGATGCAGAGAAAAACAAAAAATATGCTATCGGAACGTATGAAGGCAGATGGGATAATATCTGTGGGGAAGATTATATAAAGTCGCAGTTCCAGAAGCTGAAAGAGAAGTTTACCGATCAGGGAGTACCTGTTATTATTGGAGAATTTGCAGCTGTCCGTCGTACTTTGCCCGATCAGCAGGCTCAGGAAGGACATGATTTGTCGCGTGCTGCTTTCGATAAGTGTGTTGTACGCGAGGCCAATGCTCGTGGACTCGTTCCGTTCTATTGGGATAGAGGTGATGGAGTGCTCGACCGTAAAAATTTGCAGGTTTATGATGAACTGGAATATAATGGATTGATGGAAGGTATAAAATAAATACTAGTTTTGCCCTTCGCACCTTTCACTTATTTGTGTAAGTGTGAAGGGCTTTTTGTATATGGAACAAAAAGATGCTGTTCTTTTTCAGAAAAGATCAGCATCTTTTGTTTTATTTATCCTGATGTTTTTTGAAAATTTGTACAAAGAAAAAGTAACTCATCCTGATATTTTTTATAGTATTCGGAAAAGAGTATGCAACTCCTTTTATTTCAGATAGATAAATCGTTTTTTTGCTTATGCGGAATACAACGATAACAGATTGAGTTAGTCATTGTGTCGAGAGAGAAAAAAGGAAGTAAAAGGTTTGTTTGCTTTACAAAAATTTACTTTCTTTGCTTTAGAAATTGATATGTGATATGATAAGAATATACACTTTGCTAGCCTTGCTTTTTTCATTGCTTTCCCTGCATGCGCAGTCTTTCATGTTTAAGCATCTCGAAGTATCCGACGGATTGTCAAATAATTCTGTACGGTGTATTTATAAAGACCGTGAGGGACTTATGTGGTTTGGTACATTAGCAGGGTTAAACTGTTACGATGGGTATACATTTAAGGTTTTTACTCGTCAGGAGTATAATCAGAATTCACTTCCTGATAACTTTATAGAAAGTATGGTAGAACTGCCTGACGGGCAATTCTGGGTAAAGACAGCAAAGGGGTATGTACTGTTTGACAAGGCAAAATAAGTGTTTCAAACCGATTTAACTCCGTTTATGACTTCATTGGGAAGCAGAGGAGTTCCAAGTGATATCTTTGTCGATTCAAAGGAAAATGTTTGGATTTATGTAATGGGAGAGGGATGCTACCGGTATAATAAGAACAGTAAGCCGGCATGTTTTTCTTTTCAGGAACATAAATTGCCGTTGGTCGGTATTTCGGATATAGCAGAGTGTAAGGATGGAATTTTATTTGTCTATGATACAGGCTTGCTGGTTTGTGTTGATCGTGACCGGTTGACTGTCAGATGGATAAAGGAAGAAGTGAAGAATGATAACCAGGATGGTAAGCAAATTGATTTTTCCTTATTTGTCGATCGGGAGGAATGTATTTGGATATATAGTATCTCAGGCGTGTGGGTATACGATTTGGAGAAAGGAAAATGGCAGGAAGACGTTACGGAACGCTGGCGTAACCGCTCTGACTTTGTGCATAGCATTACGCAGGATGCTAAAGGCAGAATTTGGATGGGCAAGGATTATAGCGGTATAGATATTCTTACGAAAGCTGACGGACGGGTAATATCTGTTTCTTCTGAGAAAAATACAGACCGGAGCCTATCTCATAATACGGTTTATACGTTGTATACAGACAGAGATGGAATAGTATGGGTTGGAACTTACAAGAAGGGTATCTCTTACTATGGCGAAAGCATATTTAAGTTCGAAATAGATTATACAGGTGATGTGACAAGTATAGAGCCTGAAGGAAAAGATAAGGCATGGCTGGGTACAAATGACAATGGAGTAATGCTTTGGAACTATACTACTCGTCAAATAGAAAAACATTTTACATTGGGAGAAGAACCTGTTGTTGCTTTGTTGAGAGCTTCCGACGGGAAGCTGTGGATAGGCACATTCAATGGGGGCTTGTATTGTATAGAAGGTACTGCGATACGTTCGTTTAAAGCCGGTGATGGAAGTAAGCTTCTGAGTGATAAGATTTGGGTTTTGCAGGAAGACCGGAAAGGTAATATATGGATTGGCTTTTTGGATGCCGGTATTCAATGTCTGAATCCTTCTGATCATAGTTTTCAGACGATAGACTTGGAGAAGGCAGGCTTAAATGATAATCATATTGTTTCCTTGTGCTTTACCAATGAAAACGATCTGGTGATAGGTACTGCCAGTCAGGGAGTGGCTGTCTTTGATGTAGAAAGTCGTAAGATAAAGGCTATTTTGCAGGAAAAAGATAGTGTAGGAATTACTCATAATGAAATAAATCAGGTATTTAAAGATAGTCGGGGACTTGTATGGATTGCCACTCGTGGCGGGCTTAATATCTATAATGTAAAGTCTGGAAAAGTAAAGAGCTTGTCTGATGTCATGCCGGATAACGGGGGTATTATTGCAGGAGTGGCAGAAGATAATAACGGAGATATGTGGGTAACATCGGCACGCCAGCTGATTCATCTGAATGTAACGAAAGGTGATACAGGTGAGTATCAGTTTGTTCCGCATGTATATAATGACAAAGATGGACTTCAAAATTGTGATTTTAATCTCAGGTCTATCCGTGAATTGAATAATGGAGCAATACTTTTAGGAGGACTGTATGGCATAAATGTATTTAGTCCGGAAAATGTCCGTTATAATAAATTACTTCCTAAGGTGTTGTTTACTGGTCTTTCATTGTTCAACAAAGAAATACAAGTAGGCGAACGTGTAGACGGTCGTGTATTGTTGCCAGAATCTCTTAATCGTATAGGTAAACTTACGCTGGATTATAAGCAGAATATTTTTTCTATATTCCTGGCTTCCGACAATTTGCTTTTGCCAGAGAAAACACGCTATATGTATCAGCTTAAAGGTTTTAACAAAGAATGGCTTTCACTGCCTGAGGGCGTGCATAGTCTGACTTTTACAAATTTGGCTCCCGGAAAGTATATTCTGAGCGCGAAAGCTGTCAATAGCGACGGATATATCGGTCAGGATGTATCGAGTCTTGAAATAGAAGTCTTGCCTCCGTTCTGGATGTCCTGGTGGGCTTATTTATTGTATTTTATGATTGGTGTAGGACTACTGTTCCTGGCACGTTTCCGTTTGCTGAAGCGTGAGAGAGAAAAGTTCAAGTTACATCAGATAGAACTAGAAGTAGCTAAGAATGAGGAAGTAAATAATATGAAGTTCCGTTTCTTTACCAATATCAGTCATGAACTTCGTACTCCGCTGACTCTGATTATTGCTCCGCTGGAACAGATGCTGAAAGAAGAAAGCAATGATGAATCTCGAAAAATGAGGCTTCAGCTTATGTATCGCAACGCACATCGTCTGCTGGTACTGGTCAATCAGTTGCTTGATTTCCGAAAAGGTGAAATGAGTTCTCATCATTTATCACTTTCTGAAGGAGATATCATTACTTACATACAAGGGGTATGCGATTCTTTCTTGCTGATGGCCGATAAAAAGCAGATACACTTTTCGTTCTTTTCGAGTGTAGATCACTTTACAATGGCTTTCGATGCCGACAAGGTAGGTAAGATTGTGATGAATTTGCTGGCTAATGCGTTTAAGTTCACTCCTGAAGGTGGCAGGGTTACGGTTATGGTAGAGCACATTCAGGAAGATATCGATGTGATAGAAATAAAGGTTGCCGATACAGGGGTAGGAATAAGTGATGCGGATAAGGAACATATATTCGATCGTTTTTATCAGACAGAAAACAAAGAAAACGTGGATGCAACGAGCGGTACAGGTATTGGATTAAGTCTGGTACACGATTTTGTTGCTTTACATGGAGGAGATGTCACTGTTTTCGATAATATCGGTAAAGGAGCTGTATTTGTTGTACATATACCGGTGAAGCATGTTGATGTGCAATATCATCCGGCTAACTCCATGCCGGTTCCGGATTTACTTCCTGAAGCAGCAGGACAGTTTAATGAAGAGACCGACAAGAGCAAATTCCCATTATTGCTGATTGTAGATGATAATGACGATTTCCGTCTGTTTATGGAGTATAGTCTGGGATTGCAGTATCGGGTGAAACTAGCATCGAACGGAAAAGAGGCATGGGATATCTTGCAAAACAGTGAAGAAATGCCCGACTTGGTGGTTAGTGATATTATGATGCCTGAAATGGATGGAAACGAATTGTGCCGTTTGATAAAAGAAGATAAACGTACAGCACACATTCCGGTGATTCTGCTTTCAGCTAAACAAAATACGGAATCGAAAGTGGAAGGATTGACCATGGGGGCAGATGATTATGTGACGAAACCGTTTAATATGACTATTCTGGTTCTGCGTATCAGAAAACTGATAGAATTAAGCCGTTATAATGTGTCAAAGGGTACTATCGATCCTGCGCCTAGTGATATTGTCATTACTTCTTTGGATGAAAAGCTGATAGAGAAAGCTATAAAATATGTAGAAGATAATATCTCTCGCAGTGATCTGTCGGTAGAAGAGCTGAGTCGTGAACTGGGCATGAGCAGGGTTCATTTGTATAAGAAGATGTTACAGATTACAGGAAAAACTCCTATCGAGTTTATTCGTGTTATTCGTCTGAAAAGAGCAACTCAACTGTTGCGTGACAGTCAGCTTCATGTTTCGGAAATCGCTTTTCAGGTAGGATTTAATAATCCTAAGTATTTCAGTCGTTATTTTAAAGAAGAATTTGGGGTTTTGCCTTCTGCATATCAGGAAAAGGAAGATAAGTAACAAATTATACCTAAGTTAGAAACATTTGATAGACCTATGTATTGAAAACTTTCCCTTTTGTAAAACATTATAACTAGTTGTTTTATAGGGGAATGTTTAAATTTGCAATACGAGATAAAGATGTATTTAGTATTTAACTTTAAACATAGGTTTATGAATATGAAAAACATTTCTTACTGTTGTAAGCTTCCAAAATTGGCGTATTGACTAGCATGTC
>ULUN01047087.1_pt1 | contig 15898 bp, 9 predicted proteins | sample 1958531 | NCBI WGS metagenome assembly ULUN01 (sample SAMEA4835761, study PRJEB28245) | human gut metagenome | biome: gut microbiome; material: fecal sample | place: Denmark | collected 2008
CGCGCTTATCTGTACTCCCGTATCCATGAACGCACAATCTTTGTCTCCTTCAACGAAGTGGCATTGGGAAAAGGGAACGATTGTAATTGATACTCCAGAACGTCCTGCTGGTCAGGAACACGCTTTGGGAATGAAAGCTCCGAAGCTGAATGTTGTCCGTGTAGGTTTCGTTGGCTTAGGTATGCGTGGTCCGGGTGCTGTTGAACGTTTCACTTATATACCAGGTGTTCAGATTGTAGCCTTGTGTGATTATGAGAAAGATCGTGCTGAAAAGTGCCAAGATATTTTGCGTAAGGCAAGTCTGCCGCCTGCTGCTATTTATTCAGGAGCTGAAGGCTATAAAGAACTTTGCCAGCGTGAAGACGTAGACTTGGTATACATCGCTGCCGATTGGGATCATCACTTCCCGATTGCCAAATGTGCACTTGAAAACGGTAAGCATACGGCGATCGAAGTACCGTCTGCCATGAATCTGGAACAATGCTGGGAGCTGATCAACTTATCTGAAAAGACTCGCAAGCATTGTATGATTTTGGAAAACTGCTGCTACGACTGGTTTGAAATGAATACCTTGAATATGGCTCAGCAGGGAGTTTTCGGCGAAGTAATCCGTGCACAGGGTGCTTATATTCATAACTTGGATGAGTTCTGGGATTACTATTGGAAGAACGGAAAAGAAGATAAGTTAGGCTGGCGTTTGCGTTATAACAAAGAAAACAGAGGTGATGTGTACGCTACTCATGGCTTAGGCCCAGTTGCTCAGGCTTTGGATATCCATCGTGGCGACCGCATGACTACTTTGGTAGCTATGGATACAAAATCGGTTCATGGTAAAGCCTTGGTTGAAAAGGCTACAGGCGAGAAGTGCGACAACTTCCGCAATGGTGATCATACGACTACTTTGATTCGTACAGAAAATGGAAAAGTAATCGAAATCCAGCATGACGTTATGAATCCGCAACCGTATAACCGTTTGTATCAGCTGACTGGAACTAAAGGTTTTGCCAATAAGTATCCGGTAGAAGGTTATGCTCTCGATTCAGAACAGATGGCAGCATCAGGCGTTCAGCCAAAAGTCGATAATTTGAGTACACATTCATTCTTGCCGAAGGAAGAAATGGAAGCGTTGGTTGCGAAATACCAGCATCCGATCTTGAAGAAATACGGTGAGATGGCTAAGGAAGTAGGTGGACACGGTGGTATGGACTTCATCATGGATTCACGCTTGGTATACTGCCTGCAGAACGGCCTGCCTTTGGATATGGATGTATATGATTTGGCTGAATGGTGTAGCTTGGCTGAATTAGGTGCTATTTCTATGGATAACGGTTGTGCTGCCGTTGCCTTCCCCGACTTCACTCGCGGACATTGGAACGATGTAAAAGGATACAAACATGCGTTTGCTACTCCGGAAGAAGAAGCCGCTTCAATGAAGATCGCTGAAGAATTTACTGCGAAACAGAAAGAATTAGGCGCAAAAGAATGGGAAAAAATAGCCAAGAAAGAAGCTAAGGCTGCTAAGAAAGCTGCAAAGAAATAAAATATAATAAGCAGTTGACAAGGGAACAAGGCTTTTGGAAGCAGTGTTCCCTTGTTTTCTTCTTGGCTCATCAAATTGTTAACTTTTTAATATTTATCTGACAGACCATGAGAATAAATCCTTTGTATTGGGCTTTACCCTTGAGTATATGGTTAGGATGCAGTTGCAGTTCTTCCACTACGAAAGGCGAATTGGAAACGATCCCTGTAGGATCAGCCTATTCTGCCATAACAACCTTAAAGGCTTCTGATTATTTTCGAGAAGTAACATATATCCCCTTAGAAACAACCGACAGTGTTTTAGTTGGCAATGCTCCTTCCATACGTGTGGCTGGAAACCGTTTGATTGTTTCTTCGTCCCAAAAACAATGCTATTCTTTTAATAAATCTGACGGGCGGTTTGTAGCATCAGTCGGACATATCGGGAATGATCCGGAAGGATGTCGGGAACTGACCGGCTGGCTCGATGCGGCAAACGGATATCTTTATTTCTTGAAGGGTGACGGTGTTTCTGCTATTTATGATACAGATGGGAATTTTGTCGGCACATCGAAAGAAGTAGAATTAAGTGATGGCTTGTTTGGGATTGATTCGAATGATTACTTGGATAAGCAAACCTTGGTGAAACACACATCTGCTACTGCCACAAAACCCGACCGAGTCATTCTTTATCGTGATACAACTTTGCTGGCTTCTTTTCCCTCTCATGGAGAAGAAAAAGCCATTGTTTCCGGAAACCAAGCCGATATTGAAAGCATTGCTGTATTCCAACAGGCATTAATGGGGCATTCAATGATTTTTATCCATTACAAAAATGGAGATGAAATGGGGCTCATTCCAACCGAACACCCTTTCTGGCACGTAGGCAAAAAGCTTTATTTTCGCGAGCTTTTCAATGATACCATTTATCAGGTGACAAAAGACGGTTTATTGCCTGAACGGCGGTTTGATTTCGGAGCTATGACGTGGAAGCGGGAAGACCGGTATGACGCGCAGAAAGACGACGCTATCTATCCGTTGGAAGTCATGGAAAACGACCGGTTCTTGTGGTTGCGCTTTGTCGTCAATCTTTATCGACAAGACAAGCGAAAAGCCTATAATGCGCTTTATCTGAAGGAAACCGGAGAAGCAAAGGTGGCTGCTTACGAAGAAGGAATGGAAAACGACCTGAACGGATTCTTGCCTTTACAACCTACTTTTGTAACAGCTGATGGCGAATTTGCTCAGCTAATACCGGCCGAAACAATAGCAGAATGGTTTGAAGAGCATCCGGATGCAGCAGAACTTCCAGCTGAAATACAGGCTTTAAAAGCTATCAAGGCTGATGATAATCCGGTGGTTGTCTTGATGAAATAAACTGGTGGAATGGATAGATTCAGTGTCTATATAAAAAAAGAGACTTTGGCGTGGGGTCTAAGTCTCTTTCTTATAGGGTAAGTAATTGAATTTACTTGTTATCTGCCAAATAAGAATCAGGAACAACATCAAAGCCAGATAAACGATTGTTGTTGTTTGTTACGTTGATCAATGCAACATATTTACGATATTGTTCTGTATTCAGCACCTTTTTCATCAACTTCAAGTTGCTGTAGATTGCTTTCTGCATCTTAGCTTCTTTCTGATCATCTGAAGCACGCAGACTTGCTTTCTGCATTTCGTGGAAGTAATCGTTGATGTTTTCTACTTCCTTAACCTGATCAGATGTTAACTGCAAATAACAGCTCAACTGATATGTATTTGCAGAGAACGGAAGTTTTTTGTTACTTGCAAAACTAACTGTTGCGCTCATTAATACGGCTGCAACGAATAAACCTAAACGTTTCATAATCAATAATCTTAAAATAATTAAACCTAAAAACAACCTAAAATATAACCTAAACTCATTCTACCAACATCCAGTGTTGATATCATTTCTTTTTCGAAGGCAAAGATATATAGATGTTTTATAGCATAACTATCCAACAGTATTAATAAATGTAAAATCATTGTTGTAATTGATATATATCAAGGATTATGGCTTTCTATTTACAATTGTATAGCTGAAATAAGCGGCTAAATGAGATTAATTTGCCATAATTACCATCATTTTGTAATGTTATTGTAATATCTTATGTCTCTCATAGGAGGCCTTTGTCCAACGCCAGTAAACCAGTAAAGAGATTACGCAGCAAAATGACCCAAAAAGATAAGCAGCCGACAAGTTAATATGCGCAGAGATAAAACCAGCCAGAAGCATACCAATACCGACACCCACATCAAATGAAGTCAGATAAGTAGAAGTAGCGGTTCCACGTAAGTTATGTGGGGCGACATTGACAAATAAGCACTGAAATGCAGGTACACCAGTACCAAAACCAAGTCCAATGAATAGGGCAGAACCATAGAATACAGCTGGATCATGGATGGTAGCAAATAAAGCAAAGAATACAATCAGACAAATAATGGATGAAGAAGCCACTTGATGTATCTTCCCGTGATCGACCAGACGACCAGAGATTAATCTGGAAATACCTACGCCGATAGCCATGAACACAAAGAAATACCCCGGTTCTGTAATACCGATTTCTTTTCCATACAATACGACGAATGAGGTAATCATGCCGTAGGGGATAGCAATCAATATATAAGCTGCGGCAGCTGGCAATGCTGTCAGCAGAATAAAACGGTCTAACGAAAAGGAGGGACGTTTTACGGGTTTACGAGCCGGATATTGAATGAACAGGACAGAAAGTATGCCTGCTAACGAAATACCCAGACAAATCCAGACGATGGATGAAAAGCCGTGGTGGGCGTATGCGGCAACTGCTACCAGTGGTGCCAGCGACATGGCCAGATTGATCGTCAATCCATAGAAACCCATTCCTTCCCCTCTTCGGGCAGAAGGAATGACATCTATCGTAATGGTGTTACCGGCAACAGACGTTAACCCCATGAAACCGCCTTGCAGAAACCGAATGATCAATAACAGACTTAGAGCTGTAAAGAAATATCCGAAGAAGAAGAGTCCGAATAAAGTAAAAGCAAACAAATACAACGGCTTTCGGGAAAAACAATCTACCAGATATCCTGAAAAAGGACGTACGCATAGAACGCCGATCGTGTAACTGGACAATGCAATGCCAACTTCTGATTTTCCGATACCTAATTCTTCCGTCAGATAGACTGGCATCGTAGGCATCAGCATGTAAAAGGCAAAATTCATCAGAAAGTAAGAAAGGCAACATTGCACGAAGTTACGATTCCATAAAACCGGTTTGTTCGATGATTCCATATTGATCCTGTTTTTCAAACCCATTCACTCAGTTCCAGCCAACGCATTGTCTTTTCATCCAGTTCTTCCATTAATTCGGAGATGCGGGCGGATTTAGCCAACAGTTCATCGGTCGATAAAGTACCGCTGCTCATAGCTGTTTCCAATTCTTTCTTTTCTGCTTCCAGAGCCGGTATTTCAGCATCGAGGGCTTCAAATTCTTTCTTTTCCTTGAAGGTCAGTCGCCGTTTAACTTCTTTTTCTGGTTTCCGACTCTTTTCTTCTGCCGGAGCCTGCTTGCTCTGCAAAGCTTGTTCCTGTTGTTTCTTCAGCTGATCCTGTTCCTCTTTCCATGCCCGGTATTGCGTATAATTGCCCGGAAAGTCTTTGATATCAGCATTCCCGCGGAATACCAGCAGATGATCGACTACTTTATCCATGAAATAGCGGTCGTGCGATACAACAATTACGCATCCTTTAAAGCTACGCAGGTATTCTTCCAGTACATTTAATGTGATAATGTCAAGGTCGTTCGTAGGCTCGTCTAATACCAAGAAGTTCGGATTGCGCATTAATACCGTACAAAGGTACAGACGGCGTTTTTCTCCGCCACTCAGTTTATAAACATAACTGTGCTGACGGTCGGGAGTAAATAAAAAGTAATTCAGGAATTGTGCGACACCCATCTTGCGGCCGTCACCCAAATCGATATATTCAGCAATGTTTTGAACAACATCAATCACTTTCATTTGTTCGTCGAACTGTAAACCTTCCTGACTATAATAACCAAAACGGACTGTTTCTCCGATATCGAAGTGTCCGCTGTCTGGTTTCACTTCGCCCAACAGCATTTTTATGAAAGTAGATTTTCCGGTACCGTTGTTCCCTACAATTCCCATTTTTTCATAACGGGCAAACGTATAATTAAAGTGGTCGGTAATCTTTAAGTCGTCAAACCGTTTACATACATCAACGGCTTCGAATATTTTTGAGCCGATGTACGATGCTTTTACATCTAAGTTTACATGGCCCGCTTCGCGTTGCTGGTGCGCTTTTTTCTCCAGTTCGTAAAAGGCATCAATACGATATTTGGCTTTTGTCCCGCGTGCTTGTGGCTGACGGCGCATCCAGTCTAGTTCTTTCCGCAATAAGTTGCTTGCACGTTCCACTTCTGCATTTTGTGCATCAATGCGTTCCTGCCTTTTTTCGAGGTAATAGCTGTAATTGCCTTTATACTGAAAAATTTGCTTTTGATCTATTTCTATGATTTCACTGCATACACGGTCCAGAAAATACCTATCGTGCGTCACCATCAAAATACTGATAGTTGAACGGTTCAGATAATCTTCCAGCCATTCTGTCATTTCAAGATCCAGGTGGTTGGTCGGCTCATCCAGAATAATCAGTTCCGGCTCTGTGATCAATACATTGGCCAGAGCGACACGTTTGAGCTGTCCACCGGAAAGACTTTCCACCTTTTGTTCCAGGTTGTGAATCTTCAATTCGCCCAAGATTTGTTTGGCTCGCTGCTCATAATCCCAGGCTTTCAGGCTGTCCATTTGTTCAAGCAGGCTGTTCAATTTATCGGTATCATCTTCCACCAAAGCCTGTTCGTATTCAGCCAGTAGCTGTACAGTCTCATTTTTAGAATAAAAACAAGCCTGCAGAACGGTTAATCCTTCTGGATAATGTGGCGCCTGCTCAAGATAACCGACACGCAAATCATTCCGGAAGACAATAGAACCACTGTCATAATCTTCTTTTCCGGCGATGATATTCAACAATGTTGTTTTTCCAGAACCGTTTTTGGCTATCAAACCTATCTTTTGTCCTTGAGCTACACCGAAAGTTATATTTTCGAAGAGTACCAAATCACCAAAACTCTTCGTTAATCCATCCACTTGAAGAAAACTAACCATTCAACCTAAATTTAAAATGTTACGCAAAGATATATGAAGCGAATCAATTTTAGGGGCAAAAGGGGAAGAAAAGCGACTGGTAAGCTTCAATTTCAAAACTAATAGGATTTGATTTTGAAATTAGTGAGAATCATTTTGGATTCTCGTATCATTGTAAACAGATCCGTTGGAAGTAAAAAAAAGGTTACGATAACTTTGATCTGTTATCGTAACCCGTACATTTTATAAGTTGGTTAGATATTGTTTTTATTGCAAAGTTGCAGCAATAGCATCTACCAGTTTCTTGACGTTGGCATTGTTAGGGTTAAGTTCTAAAGCTTTGTCCAAGTAACCCTTTGCTTCTTTCAGTTGTTCATCAGCCTTAGCCTTTTCAGCTTTATATTTATCGGGCTCTGTTGTAGCCAGTGGAGTCACTTTCTGCAAAGTCGTTGCTCCCTGATTATACAACATGGCACCTAAGCTATATAAAGCACCTTCCTGATATTTCTTGTTAGAAGCGATCAATACATTCTTGTATAAAGCTTCAGCTCCTTCGATATCGCCTTTCTTTTGAGCAGCCTGTCCTTGCTTGATACAATATGAATACAGTAATTTTTCCAAATTAGCGTTTCCTGGAAGAGCTTTCAAACCAGCTTCAACAGTTGATACGAATTCTTCTGTTTTGTTCAGGTTACGATAAGCCATTGCTTCACCCGTGTATGAATCGTCCAAATTGTAGTTGTATTTTACAGCCATATCGAAATATTTGGCTGCTTCTTCGTACATCTTTGCCTGATTAGCGCTAAAACCACAGTTGAAAATACGAACGGTATCTTTGTATTCTGTTAATTTTAAGTACTCACCATATTTGGCTACGGCTTCAGGGTAGTTCTTTGCTTTTAAGGCAGCATCACCTTCATCTCTTAACTTGTCTGCATCTTGTGCGAAAACATTTCCTATGCTTAAGCAAAATGCAACTAATAATACAATTTTTTTCATGGTTAATCTCTTTATTTATTTAAAACGTCGGCTAATATAGATAACTGATAAGAGATATCCAAACCTGTTATGCTTTTTTAGCTTAAAAGAAAGTTTGAGTTTTACAAATTCATAATTCTTTTCTTTTACACAAAATACTTGCTTCGTAACCGTTCCGGTACAGTTTGCAAGACATCTGGGCTATCCGTTCAATCTGTTGTGCTGCATATTCGGGTTGAATTGCTTCATCAAATGATACAGGTGCAGAATGAATTGAAAAGCAGGAGACGAAAGGATTCTCATCTATTTCTTCATTTTTTTCCTGGCAGTTTCCTGTCAGTATAATAACGGGAATCTGATATTTCTGGGCCGATCTGATAATCCCGTCTACAACTTTCCCCTGTGAAGTCTGCTGGTCAACTTTCCCTTCTCCGGTAATGATCAGGTCGGCATCATGAATTAACTGATCGAAATTCAGGTACTCCTTTATCTTGTCGATGCCAGGTGTTAAATGAGCTTGTAGGAAAGCTACGCAGCCACCGCCTAATCCTCCTGCCGCACCAGCACCGGCAATGTCCTGAACATTTATCCCCTGTTTAGCCTGAATCAGTTTGGCAAATGATCTTAATCCGTCATCCAGCAATTTGACTTGCTCTTGATTGGCTCCTTTTTGTGGGGCAAATACAAAGGCTGCACCATTTTCTCCATAAAAAGGATTCTTGACATCCGTAGCAACTTCTATGTCGCAGGTCTTTAGTTGAGGTAATACCTGAGATGTGTCTATTTGGCATATTTGAGATAAACAGCTGCCACCGTCGCCCGTTTCTTTTCCCTGCTGGTCGAGGAAACGAAATCCCAAGGCTTGTAACATGCCTACACCGGCATCGTTGGTAGCACTTCCTCCAATGCCCAATAAGATGTGCTTGCACCCGTGTTGTAAGGCATCAGCTATCAACTGTCCGGTACCATAAGATGTTGTACGCATGACATTCCCTTCTGCCCAAGGAATTAGTGGTAATCCACTTGCTGAAGCCATTTCGATAACAGCCATCTGACGTTCTGGAATCCAGCCGTACACCGCTTCGACAGGCGAGCGTAATGGACCTTGTACTCGACATGTTATTTTCTTTCCTCCCAGCGTACGGGTTAAAGCCTCAACAGTTCCTTCTCCGCCGTCGGCAATCGGCAATTTACAGATTATACTATCTTTCCATACTTTTCTAATGCCTTTTTCGATGGAGTTTTCCAATGCTTCTGATGAAAGACAACCTTTAAATGAATCAATGGCTATTACTATTTTTCTCATGTTCTGACAAACTGATAACGGTTTAAATAAAAAAAGAATACAGACAGACCTGCTTTTGCAAATCCGTCTGTATTCTTTTCATCTTAAATAATATGATGGGGATTATAATCCCTGGCCATGGCAGTTTTTGTATTTCTTACCGCTTCCACATGGGCACAGATCATTTCGTCCGACACGCTTTTCTGCTCGAACAGGACCTTGAGCTGCAGTCGTTTCACCTTCTGCTCCCGGTTTTTCTGCCCGGTACTTACTCATATCTTCACGTTCCTCTTCTTTGGCTTTCTCTATTTGAATGCGCTGGCGAGCTTCTGCTGCAGCTTGGATTGCAGCTGCCTGTTGGGCTGCCATTTGTGCTTGCATGGCTGCACGACGAGCTTCCAGTTCTTTGCGTTCTTCTTCCGTTACAGTGTGAACCGGAATTTGTCCGCGCATCAGGATAGATACAGTTTTACGGTTCATAACATCTACCATGTCTTTGAACAAGTTGTATGATTCCAGTTTATAGATCAATAACGGATCCTTATGCTCATAGCTTGCATTCTGAACAGAATGACGGAGTTCATCCATTTCACGCAAATGTTCTTTCCAAGCTTCATCAATTGTCAGCAATACCGTTCTCTTCTGGAATGCTTTTACAATACTCTTCGATTCTGTATCGTACGCTTCTTTTAAGTTACATGAAATATTGTACATACGTTTGCCATCCGTGATAGGAATCATGATGTTTTCGTAAGTAGCACCTTGGTTTTCATATACTTGTTTGATGACAGGATTTGCAACCTGAGCCATTCTTTCCATACGTTGCTTATAGGTTGCCAATGCTGCTTCGAACAGTTTCTCTCCCAAAACGTTTGCTTTCATTCCTTTGAATTCATCCTCAGTAAACGGAGGTTCCATAGCAAATGTCTTGAACAGTTCCATCTTGAAGCCTTCATAATCTAAGCTTTCTGCAAACTGATCGGCAATAGCAATGGCGGTATCGTAAATCGTATTCAATACATCCAGTCCGATACGTTCACCCATCAATGCGTGACGACGGCGGGTGTAGATGACATTACGTTGTGAGTTCATGACGTCATCATATTCCAACAGACGCTTACGGATACCAAAGTTGTTCTCTTCAACTTTCTTTTGTGCCCGTTCAACAGATTTACTCAACATAGAGTGTTCCAGAACTTCACCTTCCTTGAAGCCTAATTTATCCATCAGATTGGCAATCTTCTCAGAAGCGAACAAACGCATCAAGTCATCTTCCAATGATACAAAGAAGACTGAAGATCCCGGGTCTCCTTGACGACCGGCACGACCACGTAACTGACGGTCAACACGACGGCTTTCGTGACGTTCCGTACCGATAATTGCCAAACCGCCGGCTTCTTTTACTTCTTTCGACAACTTGATATCCGTACCACGACCGGCCATGTTTGTAGCAATGGTAACTGTGCTGCTTTGTCCGGCTAATGCTACGATCTCAGCCTCCTTCTGGTGTAACTTCGCATTCAATACATTGTGCTTGATTTTGCGGAGTGTCAACATACGGCTCAATAATTCGGAGATTTCAACTGATGTTGTACCTACCAGAACCGGACGACCTGCATTTGTCAGGCGAACGATTTCTTCTATAACGGCATTATACTTTTCACGTTTTGTCTTATAGATTCGGTCGTTCATATCAATACGGGCAATCGGACGGTTCGTTGGAATAACAACCACATCCAATTTATAGATATCCCAGAATTCTCCGGCTTCTGTTTCGGCTGTACCAGTCATACCTGCCAGTTTGTGGTACATACGGAAATAATTCTGTAGCGTGATTGTTGCGAAAGTCTGTGTAGCCGCTTCAACCTTTACACGTTCCTTGGCTTCGATAGCCTGGTGCAAACCGTCAGAATAACGACGACCATCCATGATACGTCCTGTCTGTTCATCAACAATCATTACCTTGTTGTCGATGACTACGTATTCATCATCTTTCTCAAACAGTGTATAGGCTTTCAATAGCTGATTGATTGTATGGACGCGTTCGCTCTTAACAGAATAGTTGGCCAGGATTTCATCTTTCTTTGCCTGCTTTTCTTCTTCTGTACCTTCCATGTGGTCAAGCTGAGATAACTCGGTCGCAATATCCGGAAGAATAAAGAACTGCGGGTCGTCTGAGTTACCCGTCAGCAAGTCGATACCTTTATCTGTCAGTTCGACGCTATTATTCTTTTCATCGATGACCATATACAGTTCATCAGTTGCTTCGTGCATGTGACGCATGTTCTCTGACATGAAGTATTCTTCTGTCTTCAACATCTGTGCTTTCACACCGGGTTCGCTCAAGTATTTAATTAAGGCTTTACTGCGGGGATAACCCTTGTATGCACGATATAATTGGACTGTACCTTCTTCTACTACTTTCGGATCGTCGCTTGCCATTTTCTTTTTGGCTTCGATCAATAATTTCTGGCACAGTTCCTTTTGTGCGTTTACTACGACTTCTACATTCGGGCGGAACATTTCGAACAGTTGTTCTTCTCCACGTGGAATAGGACCGGAAATAATCAATGGCGTACGGGCATCATCAATTAATACGGAGTCAACCTCATCGACAATAGCATAGTTATGTTTTCTCTGCACTAAGTCTTTAGGACTCGTGGCCATATTGTCACGAAGATAATCGAAACCGAATTCGTTGTTGGTACCGAATGTAATATCTGCCATATAAGCCTTACGGCGAGCATCTGAATTAGGCTGATGTTTATCAATACAATCTACGGATAAACCGTGGAACATATATAACGGGCCCATCCATTCAGAGTCACGTTTTGACAAGTAATCGTTCACAGTAACAACATGAACACCGTTACGGGTCAGGGCATTTAAGAAAACAGGTAAAGTAGCTACCAGTGTTTTTCCTTCACCGGTTGCCATTTCTGCAATCTTACCTTTGTGTAAAACGACACCACCAAACAACTGGACATCGTAATGAACCATATCCCAAGTTATTTCATTACCTCCAGCCATCCAGTGATTGGCATATATAGCTTTATCTCCTTCTATGCGGACAAAATCAAAACGAGTTGCTAAATCCCGGTCGAAATCATTTGCTGTTACAACTACTTCTGGGTTTTCGGCAAAACGGCGTGCTGTATCTTTTACGATAGCAAACACTTCAGGAAGCACTTCGTCCAGAGCAATTTCCATCTTGTCTGTGATTTCTTTCTCAATTTTGTCTACTTCGGCCCAGATAGCTTCACGTTCTTCCAGCTCTTTGCTGTCAATACCTTCGCGCAGAGAATTGACTTTAGCGCGTTCATCCGCTACGTAATCTTGTATGCGCTGTTTGATGGCATCGATACGACCACGCAGTTCATCATTCGAAAGTTCTTTGATTGACGGATAGACGGCTTTTACCTTTTCTACATACGGAGTGATTTCCTTCAGGTCACGCTGTGACTTATTACCGAACAACTTCGTCAAAAATTCATTAAATCCCATATTTTTATTGAATTGACAATTGGCATTTCTTTCTTTTATTTATGCCAATTGGATAGTTACTACTTTGAAAAATTATAATACAATGGAAGGTTGATCGTCAGTTATTCTAACGAATTGGCTATTGTCCATTACCAACAGCCAATTCCCGAAGTGGTAACGATTGTGAAGCATTCGGTGGTCTGATTCTTAGGATATAGGTCACAGACGGAGCAACTTCTGTAGCTTTTACTTCCCGGTAAATACGCTCCGGCTTTAGGCCGTTACCCAAGAAAATCAATGGCGTAAGTACTGCATTATTTCGAATTACTTTTACTTTTTCTTTAGGATCATCTTTATTGATTTTCCAGCCTGGCTGTAATTCAATAATTAAATCGCCCCGCTTTATGTGATGAGTACCTTGACGGAATTTGGCTGTTCCTTCATTCCAGTCGCCAAACACCAGACTGTTATCTGTTGTTACATGTTGAACTCCACTAAATTCTTTTATGAAGGCTGCTGCTTTATTCTGTACTTCTGCCAAATCCAGTTTCGCATCTTCGATAGCTTTCCTATTCAGATAAATCTGGTTATTATAATAACCGGTTACCCAGTTGGTCTGCTGACCATAGATAGCCATCATATACATATTTAATAAGGCAACACAGCGTTTGGGGTGAAACTCGCCTCCTGTTACGTAGGAATCCAGTTCCTGCGTATATTCCTCTTCGCTTTTATAATAGCCGCTACCCGTAAATACGACCAGGGTTTTAGAAAGTCCTACTTTTTTGTCGATGGCATCTAATAATTGCTCGATGTCTTTATCCAGCTGGCAGTAGGTATCTTGAATTTCGTGGGTATATTCCTTATTCATATTACCCAAGAAGTTACCTGCATAGTAGGTAACCGAAAGCATATCGGGTGCTGTTCGTGTACCGAATCCGGCGTATTCCAGGAACTGCATGGCCAGACGGTTTACTTCTTTATTGACAAAAGGAGTCGTCTTCAGTCGTGGATAGCAGGCAACGTCACGTTCGTTGAAGGTATATTTGAAAGGAATTTCGTCTAAGGTATAAGGAAAAGCATTTAGCTTGTCAAGAGGTAATGACGGCGTCCATACCATTTTATCCAATCGTGCCGATAGAGATTCGGTACCACTGTTATACCGCTCTACGTACCAGGGAACGCTTTTATAATAGGTTGTAGTTGCCCATTTCCCATTCAGGTTGTCAATCCAGAATGCTCCGTTGGCTGCATGGCCGGCTGACAAAATGGCGGCTTCTACATTAGGGGCAATAGCATATACATCACTTCTTCCTTTGGAGGCAATTTTCAGTTCATCACCGATAGTAGAACTGAACAATGCTTTTGGAGAATAGTTTTCACGTGTGTAGTTTCCCAAATAAGAAGAGTCCCATAAAATAGAGATCTCTTTTTCATTGGAAAAATCATACTTGTAATTTGAAGATATGCCATTAAAGCATGGATTGGAACCGGTAAATAGGGTTGCAAAAGCGCTGGCTTCGTCTAAATTAGAAAAGTCAAAGCGAATATTCTGGTAAACTTTGCCTTCATTGAATAACCGCTTAAACCCTCTTTCGCCGAATGTATTGTAAAAATACTCAATATAATCTCCTCGCAACTGATCTACAGTGATGCATACCACCAATTTAGGAACCTGTTGCTGAGCTTCCAAATTGGTGACTGCCAGAATTGCAATCAGTGAAGACAATATTTTTCGTACTTTTTTATCCATGTTTACTTATGTATTCTCCTACAAAAATCAGGCCAGAATTTATTTTCTGTGCCTGGATGTATGCTTCCTCTGCTTATTTCCTTTTTTCTATTTCCTCTCTCTTACGAAAATAACCAGCAAAAATCACCGAGGCTGATCGTATCCAAAGCGTGAGAATCAATGGAATAAAGGCTGTATTAAAGTGTTGCGGTAAGAAATACCAGCTTACCAGCATCAGCATAATCGCCGCAAAGTTAATAAAATGATAATAATATCCAGCTATTCTTGCTTTTTTTACGATACTAAATGGTAGAACGAGTAGTTGAAGCGGATGCAACCAAACCATTGTCCAGTTAGGCCATGTACAGGGATGTTCGGATATGAAACCTAAAAAGAAGAGGACACATCCGGACAAACCGGCTATCAGAAATAACACACAATCCAAGCCCCAAAGATGGATGTGACGTTTGGATTCCCATACGGTCAGGATACCTACGGCTAACCATAAAACGACTGCACACAATAGAGGTGTGCACCATTCGGTTGGGGCTTCCTCTGGTTCGGCTTCCAATACATTAGTTTGGCGGACCAAAGGACGGGTTGAGCCGTCGTCGGAGATGATAATTGCACTGGCAACAGCTTCTTTCAAATATTCCGGCAAGAACAACATTTCGTGGGGAGTCATGATTCGATCCGTCGGACTTCCCAAGGCTAGGTCACATCCAAAAGTCAACCAAGCATGATTTCGCGTACAGTGGTTGATTACATCCCGGAAGGTCAGGGGCTCAGGTTTCCAGCAATAATCGACTTTCCCTGATAGATTGTTTTCTATCAGTTGTGCCGGTCGGGTGGCACAATTATCGAAAAAGAAATTATACCGGTATTCTCGGTTTTCCGGTTCATAGTTTTTCAATAGAGCTCCCCATATCCGCTCTTTCTCGACTGGCGATAAATTCAAGATCTGTTCTGTAACCGTACTGCCTCGTAATTGATATTCGACAATATAATCGCTATATTTCATTACTCCTAACATGTAATCCGTTTCACCTTTGGCAAACCGGTATATGAAATTGGGCTTTTCAAAACTGAAGATGCCATAATTGAATACCAAATCCATATTTCGAGGCTCGTCTTTCAGTCGGAGAGCAGCATGACCGTAAAGGGTAAATACTTCTCCTTCATACGGAGAGCTTGTCAGCAGGCTGATCTGTGCTTTTTCACTCAAAAGCTGGGCATAAACAGCACTTTGAATGAAAAGCAATCCCACCACTAATAAAAGAATCTTTTTCATGCTTTTTATTAAAGTAAAAGTGGATATGTCCAGCCGCATCTGCTTTTTCTGACGAAAGAATATCCTGAAAGCGTCTGGAACAAATCCTGTTTTCTGGATACAAAGTAACCTAAATTCTGTCACATACACAAAAGAATATGTAGTGCAACAACAAGCCTATGCTAATTTCAGTCCAAGTGTCCGGATAAACGCTTTTTGAAACTCCCGTATTTTAAATTGGATTTTAACGAGAATCGTTTTTGATTCTCGTTGGAATTATTCTCAAAACAAACTATAGAGAAAGCAATGACATGAATAATGCGGAAGATGACAGATGGGCTGGTGGAAGCAAATATGTTTGATTGATTCTCATTTTAAGGACTGAGAAAACATAGATCTCTAATACCTTATTATATATAAAAGAACACTACTGTCCCGTAAAAGTGGATAAATAGTTCTTTGA
>ULUN01059990.1_pt1 | contig 15862 bp, 16 predicted proteins | sample 1958531 | NCBI WGS metagenome assembly ULUN01 (sample SAMEA4835761, study PRJEB28245) | human gut metagenome | biome: gut microbiome; material: fecal sample | place: Denmark | collected 2008
TAAAAAAAATATTTTGTTAACGCTCTTAAAATAAAAAACTGACACATATTTTGTGTCTATTGTATCTGTACTATAAAACTTTTCATCTTTTCAATAACATTTTCAAAAAATATACATTGGAGAAATAGCTAATATGTGTTATAATCTTTTCAACTTGAAATTCTCAAGCTATTTTTGTAACTTGCAAACAATAATTTGATAAGGAGAGCAATATGCCAAACAGAAAATATGCGTATGCAGACATGGAAAAATTCCGAAAAACCACAAATGCTCAGAAAAAAAGATACTATAACAAAACTAATTTTCACTGTTCAAACGTTTGGACAGCCGAACAAGATAAAATGGTTTTGGAACATCTTATTACTGATACTGAGTTGTCAAAAATCATTCAACATTCTGTTAAAGCAATTCAAGTGCGCCGGTGCAGGTTAAAGAAAAAAAATAAGGAAGGGGTCATATGACCCCTTTTTCTTTAGTTTTTCAAACTATATATTATCCTTCCTTATTGTTTCAATAATATTTTGCTTATTAATCTTCTTCAATGAAAATCTCATAATAACCCAAATTAAAACAACAACAGCAATAATTGAAATGCCAATTGCTTTTAATGGTAACTCGTACGTCATCTCGTATCCAATACCAAAAGATTTAAATAATAAATAAGACAAACCAATTCCAATTGGTATACCAATAATCAAAGCCTTACCACCATATAACACGCTTTCAAGTCTAATCATTCTATTAAACTCTTTTTTCGTCATACCAATTGATTTCAAATTAGCAAATTCCTTTTGGCGCAACTCCATATTAGTTGTAATAGTATTAAATATATTTGTAATACCAATCAAAGAAATAACAGCAATAAATCCATATAAGAAAATAGAAATAACCAACCAGATTGCATTTTGCTCTTTAGCTATAATTTCAATATTTCCAACATATTTGCACGCACTTGACTTTTGAGCAATTTCTTCAAGCTCATTTGGATTACTAGAATCCAAATACAAATTAATGCTTCTATCATTTTTGTCTTTATATTCATCGAAAAATTCATCACTAATTATAAACATTCCATTTGAATAATAACTGTTTTGAAGTCCCATTGGCATTGTGTCAGTAATTGCAACAATTTCTAAATCAATACTTTTATTTTCAATATTTGCACTAATATAATCACCTTTTTTATAATCATAAATTCTATACGTTGAATAAACTTGCTTATCAGAAATATATGTTTTAGCAGAATCATTTAAAATAACTTTATTTTTTACATCTTCATACTTTAAACCATTTTTATTTAAAATTCTCATATATTCATCTTTTCCAACTGCAACAAGCGTTATATATTCTTCATTTCCTTCAGTATTAACTGCACCAACACTTTCATCAGCAACTTTCTTTTCATTAGTATAATGTTTCTCAATTGCATCTTTCGAAACCTTAACTGATAACTCCCTAATAATAGAATATTTTTTAACAGTATCATTTTTTGCCAGTTCTAATAATTGATTAGTGTCCTCCTCTTTTCCACTTACAACAAGATTGTAATCATAATCTTTATAGTACACAGATGTAGCTCCAATTGCATATTGTACAAAAGCATTCATTGCAATAAAAATTGACACACTAACAATAATTGAAATTACTGTTGTTCTATATTTTTTTCTATTTCTTTTCAAATTTTTATAAGAAATATCTCCACCAACTCCAAAAATTTTTTTAATAATCTTAGGTGTTTTCAATTTTTTAGCCTTTATTTTTATATCATCAGTATTTCTAATAGCTTCAATTGGTGAAATTTTACTAGCCTTTTTAGCTGATTTTCTTGCAGACAAATAAATAGTAATAATTGCAAGAATTATAGAAATCACAATTGCAAAAAAGTTAGTAGTAAATACAAATTCAAAACCTAAAAAATCTTTTAAAATATTTGAAACAATTTTAAGTAAAACGAAAATTGCTAATAAACCACTCAAAATTCCAATAGGAATTCCAATAATACCTAAAACAAATCCTTCATACAACACATTCTTTTTAATCTGTTTTGAAGTTGCTCCAACAGAAGCAAGCATACCATATTGTTTCGTTTTCTCAGTAATAGAAATCTCAAAACTATTTCTAATACAAAAAACAGAAGTAATAATAATTATCACTATAACCACAGCACTAACAGCATACAATGTATTTGTAGTAGTTTCTTTAAACTCTAAATTCTCCCATCTTATTAAGCCATCATTTGTAGCAAATATATACTTAGCATTTTCAAAAGTTTCAATATCTGAATCACTAACCATATTATCAGATCGGTCTGACATACGTTTCATTACTTGTTCATCAATTCCAATAATTTGAGCAGTTGTACTTATATGCTTTCTAACATTTTTATACTTTACATATACATTTAATTTGCCACTTACATCATTATCATCTAATATTGTTACAACTGTATATCCAGGTGCATAATAAGATTCAATATCAAAATTTGGCCTTTCAATTATACCAACAATTTTGTAATTTTTCTGGCTTTCATTAATAATTTTTTCATTTTCTGTTTCCTTTAAAGCCACATCTTGACCTATACTCTCTCCTTCACTTATTCTTTCGCCTAAATTTAAATTAAGTTCATCACCAATTTTATATTCAACACCGCCATTTGATTTTATATGAGAGGAAATTACAACTTCATTATCGTTTTCTGGAAGCCTACCATCAATTAACTTAAAACCTAATTTCTCAATAGAACCTTTCGAATATGCTTTCAAATATAAGTATGGTTTATCTGAATTTTTTCCATTCTCCAATAAACTATAACCTAAATCTTCATTTAAATATATTTCTTCAACATTTCTATTGTTTTTTATATACTTTAAGTCACTACTAGGCACATCATAAAACACATAATGATAATCTCCAGAATGCTGTTTTTCATATTCAATAATTGTATTTCTAAAACTACTTACAAGTGTTGCAACACCAGTAATCAAGGCAGTAGATAAAATAATACCAATTATAGTAACCAAAGTTCTCTTTTTGTTCAACCTCAAATTCTTTAAAGTCAATCTATTCAACAAATTCATATTACTCACCTACCCTTTTATAATTCTGCCATCTTCAATTCTTATAATCCTGTCAGCAGTCTTTGCAATCTCTAAATCATGAGTAATCATAACAATTGTTTGATTATATTTTTTATTAGACAAACGTAACAATTCAACAATTTCTTCACTAGCCTTTGAATCAAGGTTTCCAGTGGGTTCATCAGCAAGTACAATACTTGGATTATTTATAAGGCTCCTTCCAATTGAAACTCTTTGCTGTTGACCACCAGATAATTGATTAGGTAAATGCCTTTTTCTATTAGTTAACCCCAAAGTCGCAATCAATTCATTTAATTGCCTTTGATCAGGTTTCTTCCCATCTAGTTCACAAGGCAAAGTAATATTTTCCTCAACATTTAAAATAGGAATCAAATTATAAAACTGATAAATAATTCCGACCTGTCTTCTTCTAAAAATTGCCAAAGCATCATCATTCAATGAATAAATATCCTTACCCTCTATAAAAACTTTTCCAGAAGTAGGTCTATCAACGCCACCAATCAAATGAAGCAACGTAGACTTTCCACTTCCAGAACTACCAACTATTGCAACAAATTCCCCTTTTTCTATTGAGAAAGAAACATCATCCACTGCAACAACTTGATTATCACCTTTTCCATATCTTTTTGTTAAATTTTCAACCCTTAAAATTTCCATAACAAAATCCTTTCTTAATTAAATTTACTAAACACATTATATAAATCAAAAGTGACAATCACATGACTCATTTAGTTTTTTATAAATATTCAATATAAATTTTACTTAGTATAACATGTATATTATTTTTTAATATTCGATAGCATAAAAGTATATATTATTTTTTAAGACATCGCGCAGCGACCAAAGGAACAAAGCATAGCTTTGTGACTGCGATTGAAGCAATCTTTTCAAATGAAAAAGCCGAAGGCTCATCAAGATTGCGACAGCAAGATGTTTAAAAAAATAATATATACTTTTATGCGTTGCACAATAATTTTAAACTTTTAATATAACTTTTTTTACTCTATATCTACATAATAAAAATTTTAACAAAGATGCATATGCATATACACCACTGCTTTTTATCGTTTATTTTTGTTGCCAATAAAGTTGTACTTTCTAACGTCTAAAATATTTAATCATAAACACCGTCCCAACTCCAACCTTCGAATCCACACTAATAAACCCATCCTGTTTCTCAACAATCGACTTTGAAAGTGCTAAACCAATACCAAAACTATCCTCTGCAGAATTATTTCTCTTATAAAATCTCTCAAAAACATGAGGTAAATCTTTCTCATCAATGCCCTTTCCTTCATCTTTAATCACAATTTTAGTATATAAATCATTCTCCTCGGCACTAATAAAAATATTTTTTCCTTCAGCTGTGTATTCAACAGCATTTTTCACAATATTCAAAACCGCTTCTTTATTCCAACTATAATCCCCATCAAAAGAAATTTCATCAGAAATATCAACATGAACATCAAGACGTTTCAATTCAATAAGTACATCTAAATCAGCCAAAACATCTGCTATCATCGCATTTACATTAATTTTTTCATTATCAAACTCAACTACACATGCATCCAACTTTGACAACTTAAGCAAAGAAAAAATCAAAAAATTCATTCCCTTAACTTGTCTTAAAATCTCTAAAGTGAATTTTCTTCTAGTATCGCTATCCATATCATCATTTTCTAAGATATTATCAAGCAATATTTGAATTGATGTAATTGGTGTTTTAAGCTGATGAGAAATATCAGAAACCAATTCCAAAATAGCTTCATTTTGCTTTCTCTTACTTTCTGAATCCTCTTTTAACATAACAGTAATCTTATACAAAGAATCTTTTAATCTATTAAGCTCATCTTCAGACTCTTTATCAATTCCAATCTCATACATTTTATTTGAAACATCTTGAATATACCTATCTAACTCATCTATTTTCTTTTTTCTCTTGCTAGTATAAATGCAAAAAACAACTAATAACAAAGCACCTAATCCAGTTAAAATAGCCAAATTACCAACCACTGTTACTATTCTAGTATGTTCCATTTTTCCAAAAACATAGACATCATCAGAAATCCCATAATCAGCAAGTACATCATTAGAACCTTCGATATTATCTGCATTAATAAGCTCAACAATCTCTTCTTCACTAACCTCTGGATATTTCTCCTTAACCATTTCAATCATAGTGTATGCATATCGATTTAATGAATTTTTATACTCAACATCTTGATAAATATTAAATCCCAACATACATATCATACATATTAAAATAACAACAACAGAAAATATTAAATATCTTCGTGCTACCAAATTTTTCATACCAAAACCTTCTCTTAAAATTCAATTTATAAACTATTTATTTAAGCCATTCTAAATACTATGTAAAAAGAGACACACATTAACACTAGTTATCTTTGCTAACTCTGTATCCAACACCTCTCACAGTTTCAATAATCTTACCGCTCTTATCTCCAAGTTTTTCTCTGATTCTTTTTATATACACAGTAAGAGTATTATCATTTACAAAATTACCAGCCAAATCCCATATATCATTTAAAATCTCTTCACGAGTAATCAATTTATTAATATTACTAAATAAATTTAAGCAAATACTATATTCTAATTTAGTCAAATCAACTTCCACATCATCTTTAAAAACTTTTCTCTGTACAGTATCAATAGAAATTCCTTTACAAGAAATTATGTCTGGTTTTCCATTTCTTCTAAGTACATTTTTTATTCTAGAAATTAATTCTCTATTTCTAAATGGTTTTATAATATAATCTTCCGCACCTAAATCTAATCCATATACAACATCCTTTTCCTCATCTTTTGCAGTAAGAAATATCATTGGCAACTGTGATCTATATTCTTTTATGTATTTGCCCACTTCAAATCCACTACCATCTGGCAAACCAATATCAATTAAAACAATATCAAACATTTCATTTTCTAAAATATTAATTGCATCCTTTTTACACTTTACATATTCAAATTCAAATTTTTCTTCTTTAAATAAATATTCTAACCCTAATATTATAGAGTCATTATCTTCTATTAATAAAATTCTACTCATAAAATCTCCTAATACATAAAAGAGATTCTCGACATAAACTATCAAAAATCTCTTTTGTACTTATTTATTTTTATTAAATTCTGCAAAAGCCTTTTGATTTTCAGGACTATATCCCACCAAAATATCAGCATTTTTATCATGGATTTTTCCAATAACTTCATTTAAAATTTTCTCATCTTTAAATGTAGATGTTAATTGAATTTTCTTCTTATCCTTTGTAATCAAAACAACATACTTACCAGTAGTAATTCCCCTATATCTCACTTTCTCAATATAAGTCCAGTAAATATCGGCATACTCAATAACATTAATTGCACCTGCATAACTAACCAAATATTTATCTGTAATATACAATTTAAGTTTTTGGTAAAATATTGCACTTTCTTTTCCGATTTTTTCTTCAATATCTCTCTTATCATATTTATGCAATGTTTTATTGGTCTTCGAATTATTAATAAAAAATACTATTATAATAATTCCAGCAAATACATCAATTATCATACCTACTGCATTTAAAGCACCTATAATACCATCTTGTGGAGTTTCTGTTTCATCAAGATAACATTTTCCAAGATATTCATTATAATTATCCGTTGTTAATCCACTATCAGACTCTTCATTAAAAGCATTTATAACTAAATTCTTTAGCTCATCAGGTGTATTATATAAATACCCTTTCAACTCATATGAAAAACTATCACCCTTATCATCATATTGATTTATCATGTCATTATATGTATCATCAGTCAATCTAACAACATAATAATTAAAATTTGTATCAATTATAAGATAATATTTACTAACAACTTCATCTTCTTCTTTTTCGCCAAATTGATACGGAATATATGGAGTAGTCACAGTAACATATTTTCCTTCACTATCATTATTATTAGCAATTAAATTGTTCCAATTTTCAGGAACTTTTGAATTTACACTTTCTTTAATTTTAAAAGCTCCAAAATAACAACAAACAGAAATAATAACTAAAATAATTCCAATAAATAATTGCTTTTTCAATAATTTAACCATATTATCAATCTTCATTTTTATTCCCACCTTCTTTTGTAACAATAGATTATATCAATCCTATCTAAAAGTCAAACAAATTTGAATATTAAAATATTTTTTGAACATAATAATTTCAGGTGGTGATATAAAATGACAAATAAAGAACTTTTATATATTGAAGATGCATTAGGACACGAAAAATTTATGAAATGTTGTAGTAAAAACACTTCTTCTCAAATACAAGATGCAGCACTTTCTCAGTATATTGGAGAATTAGAGCAAAAACATTGTGAACTTTTTGACAAATTTTTAAATTTATTATAAGGAGTGTTTTAAATGGAAGACAAAGATTTAATGGAAAAAGAATTATTAATAATAAAAGGAGTTTGTGACTTATACTTGCATGGCACAATAGAATCCTCTACTCAAGAAGTACACTGTGCATTCAAAGAAGCTTTAAATACTTCTTTAGATATTCAAAACAAAATATATAATCTAATGAAAGAAAAAGGATGGTATCAAACTCAAGAAGTTGATCAAATGCAACTAGCATCTGTAAAGCAAAAGTTTCAATCAAATAACTAATAAAAAGGGTATTCTATTATTGAATACCCTTCACTTTATTCATTTTTCTTACTGCATTAATAACATCACCATATACATAAAAACTACCAACTACCAAATTTACCACATTTTCTTCATTATTTTGAGTATTTAATATTGCACTCTCTAAAGGCTGTATTTCTATTCTATCTGCTCCTACATAACCTTTCATACACTCATACAAGTCATTTCCAGATACATATCTTTCTGGATCATTTCCAGATGTAAGAACATATTTGGCTTCATTGTCATTAGCAAGAATTTTTAACATTTTTTTATAATCTTTACTTTTAAGAATAGATACAATATACACTCTTTTCATTTCTGAATAATACATCGGAACCATTTTCTGAAGATTTTCCATTGCAGGTTCATTATGTGCTCCATCATAAACTATAAAAGGCTTATCTGATAACTTTTCCATCCTTGCTTTATGAATAACAGTTTTTAGCCCCTCTCGTACACTATCTTCAGAAATTTCATAACCACTATCTCTTAAAATATTTATTGTTTCTATACACAAACTAGCATTTTTTATTTGAACCGTTCCTTTCAAATTTACAGCCACACCAATCATATTTTTATAATTGAAGTATTGCAAATCACTATCATATCTATAATTTGAAATATCATTTTCTCTTACAATATGAAGCTTATTTTCTTTAGTATGGCACACCTCTTTAAAAACACCATTTACGTCAGGTGCTTGTTCAAAAATAACAGTATTTGAATTTTCTTTTATTATTCCAGCCTTTTGAAAAGCAATTTCAGGTAATGTATTACCTAAAAGATGCATATGATCATAACCAATAGAAGTTATAACTGATACCAAAGGATGCGTTATAATATTAGTACAATCATATAAACCACCAAGTCCAGTCTCTAAAACTACAAAATCTACATTTTTTCTATAAAAATATAGTAGTGCCATTGTTGTTTCTAATTCAAACAAAGTAATTTTTGATTTTTCATTTTCTTCGTACTCATCAATTAAAGGCTTCAATTCCTCAATTATTTCTTGCATTTCTTCATCTGAAATTTCTACACCGTTAATACTTATTCTTTCATTATATCTAATTAAATGAGGGGACAAAAACTTACCAACATGATACCCTTGAACTCTTAATATATTAGATATTATCTCTACGCAACTACCTTTTCCATTTGTTCCTGCTATATGAATAAATTTCATTTTTTTCTCAAAGTTATTATATTTATCCATAAAATATTGCATAGCATTCAAAGAAGGATCCTTTGTTCCTTTATAAAATCCTTTTAAATACTCATTTACATCAATCATTTCTTCATTCTCCCAAATACATTATCTATAATATTTTTATCAATTTTTTTAGCAAAAGTCAATGTAATAAAACAACACATAAAATGTGAGTAATATAAATCACTCACATTAATAATAAATCTAATTTTTTAAACTCCTAACAATATCAGAAACTTTATCTTTAGTCTGTTTATACCCTAATTCATACAATTCTTTTTGCCTTCCTTTAGCTAATAAACCAACTTTAGGCATATATAATTTTAATAAATAATCAGTACCATCCCATTCATAATTAGCAAGTTCAGAACACAAAATTGAAAAAGACTTATTAAGTACTTCATAAATGTTATCACATTTTTTCTTATCCTTATCAACAAATACAATACTTACAACTTTATCAGCACCAGATTTTTTAGATTCTCTCCATGGTAAATTTTCAGCAATTCCGCCATCTACTAGTAAATCATCATTAAATCTACACGGTGAAAAAATTCCTGGATAACTACAGCTAGCCTGTACCGCTGTACCAACACTAATATCATTTACATACTTAATATCCCTACTTCTATTTTCAATTATATTATTTGAAAAAACATACAACCCTTCTGTACACAAATTAACTGCTGGAATGACTAGTGGCATCTTAATTTGATTAATATTAGTAACACCTTTTTTCAAGCAATATTTATCCACTAACTTTTTAATAACCTTGCCACTATTTAGTCCATCAATCCTTAATCCATTTCCTGTCACAAAATCTTTTGCAATTCTTTTTATATTTTCAAAATCAATATACCTAATATCTTTTATATGCTTAATAAAAATAGCATATATTTCATCAGTAGAATATCCAACTGCATATAATGCTGCAACAATGCTACCTGACGACGTTCCAGCAATATAATCAAATTTTATATTTGCCTCTTCTAAAGCTTTTATAGCACCAATATGAGCAAATCCTTTGACTCCTCCACCGAGCCAAACATAATCCTAATTTCATAAAATTCACCCAATATATACTATTAAATTTTAAAGAAAATGTCATACTATTCCGAAAAAAAGAGAACTTATCGAAAAAATCCATAAGTTCTCTTAAGAAGCAGACTCTTTTGTTTTACTTAGTATAAACCGTGCACACAATATATTGTGATCCAAAGCGATCAGTTGAACTATGTTCATCCATATAAATGTCAATCTCATACCCATTAATTGCACCTCCACAATCTTCTGCAACATATGTATGACCATTTATTTGAACTTTAGATCCATACGGAACAACATCCGGATCCACCGCTATAGTCCTACCAGCCTCGGCAGTTACGCCTGTACTAGTTTGGGTTCCATACCCTTCACTACAAGAATAACATCCACAATATGCTGTAACATGAAATTCATGTGTCCAACCTTTTTTAACTTCTTCTTGCTTTTTTGCTTCTTGTTCCTTTTCCTCTTTTTCAAGTTTATCTTGTTGCTCTTTCAAACTTAATTGTTGCTCTTTTAAACTTAATTGTTGCTCTTTTAAGCTTAATTGTTGCTCTTTCAAATTTAATTGTTGCTCTTTTAAGACTTGGTTAAACATCAAAATATTAGCATTTGAAAAAGAAGAAAAAAGTCCAACTTGACTTAAAATTTCCTTTGAGGTGCTATCAGTAGCTGTAATCACATTTTTTGCTACGTCAGCTTCCTTTGCATTTACTTGTTTGGGAGCACAAACCGTTCCCAAAATTAAACAAGCTACGCATAAGAATATAGTTACGTTTATTCTATGGTGTCTCAAAATATCAACCTCCATCCTAAAGCGTCTGCTTATATATTATATCACATTTGGAGGCTTCTTTCAATTATGTTAACTTCTTATTTCTTTATCAAATCTTTTATAACTTCCCCAGCAATAATCATACCTGCAACACTTGGTACAAAAGAAATACTTCCAGGTACTTGATTTTTAACAGCACAAGTTCTCTTAGCTTCCGGAGGACAAACACAATGATTTTTGCAACTATTCTCTGCATTCTCATATGGTTTTATTGGCTCTTCTTTTGAATACACAACTTTTAATTTTTTTATACCTCTTGACCTCAATTCTTTTCTCATAACTTTTGCCAAAGGGCAAACACTCGTCTTATAAATATCAGTTACTTCAAATCTAGTTGGATCCAGTTTATTTCCAGTTCCCATTGCAGACATAATTGGAATATTTAATTTATCTGCCTGCATAACAAGTTCTATTTTACCTGTAACAGTATCTATTGCATCAACAATATAGTCAACACTTTCATCAAGTATTTTTACTTCTGAATCAGGCATAAAGAATTCCTTAAATACCTCCACTTTCGCATCTGGGTTAATTTCTAAAATTCTATCTTCCATTAAATCAGCTTTATACTTTCCAATAGTCTTTCTTGTAGCATGTATCTGCCTATTTAAATTAGTTAAACACACTTCATCATCATCAACTAAAATAAAGTTTCCTACACCAGCCCTAACAAGCCCTTCAACTACAAAAGAACCTACACCTCCAACTCCAAATACTGCTACCTTTGCATTATGTAATTTTTCCACTCCATCTTTTCCAATTAAAAGTTCTGTTCTTGAAAATTGATTCATTTCAATTATTCCTTTCTATAAAGTTTCCATCTTTTCATTTATTTCATCTTCACAACTTCTCATTGCTAGAATTGTCTTCTCAATAAGTTCATCCAACTCCCAGCCTAACATTTCAGCACCATCTAATATAACTTTTCTAGAACAACCTGCTGCAAATTTTTCAGTTTTAAATTTCTTTTTAACAGATTTTACTTCCAAATCTTTTGTAGTTTTTGAAGGTCTCATAATCGCAACAGCACCAATAAGTCCAGTAAGTTCGTCAGTTGCAAACAAAACCTTCTCCATTTCATGTTCTGGTTTTATATCAACACAAATACCATATCCATGGCTTGCTGTTGCACGAATTAATCTATCATCTAAACCTTTTTCTTTCATTATTTCTTGGCTTTTTTGACAATGCTCATCTGGATATTTTTCAAAATCTAAATCATGTAATAAACCAACAATTCCCCAAAATTCTTCTTCATTTTCATAGCCTAATTCTTTAGCAAAATACTCCATTACTCCTTCAACAGTTAATGCATGTCTTAAATGAAAACTCTCTTGATTATATTCTCTTAAAAGATTCCACGCCTCATCTCTACTTAACATATTCATTACTCCTTTTCATTAATATATTTATTATTTTATTCCTCGTAATCTAAGTGCATTTAAAACAACAAACAAACTACTTAATGTCATCGCTAAAGCAGCTAACATAGGATTCATACTTAATCCTATATTTTTAAAAACTCCCATTGCAAATGGAATCATACAAACATTATAGAAAAATGCCCAAAATAGATTCTGTTTAATATTTCTAATAGTCTTTGCACTAATATCAATCAAATCATTAATTCTCTCCAAATTATCATTCATAATAACAACTTGTGCAGAATCCATTGCAATATCAGTACCAGAAGAAACTGAAACACCAATATCAGCTTTTACTAAACTAACACTATCATTAATTCCATCTCCGCACATCATAACAAGTCCATCTTTTTTAAACTTATCGATTTGTTCAGCTTTTTGTTTTGGCATGACATTAGCAATTATATTATCAATACCAATAGATTCTGCTATTTTCTTTGCAGTTTTTTCATTATCACCTGTAAGCATAACAACATTAATATTTCTTTTTTTCAATTTTGCAATCACATCTACAACGTTTTCTTTTACAACATCTTTTACTCCAATTAAACCAGCCAATTTTCCATTTAAACCAATAAATAAAATACTATTTCCGTCATTCATTAATTCTTCCGAATCACCTTTTTGTATAGGAATATTAGCTTGTTCCATCAAATTTCTATTTCCAATTAAAACTTCGTATTGATCAACATTCGCTGATACACCTTGTCCGGAAATAGCCTTAAAATCTGATATTTCTTGTAGTTTTATTTTTCTATATTCTACCTCTTCAATAATAGCTCTTGCAATTGGATGTTCAGACTTTTTCTCAACACTTGCACAAATAGATAAAAGTTCATCATCACTAAGCTCACTATAATTATAAATTCTAGAAACACTTAAAGTTCCTTTAGTCAAAGTTCCAGTCTTATCAAACATAATAGTTTTTACTTTATGTGCATTTTCCAAACTCTCACTATTTTTAACTAAAATGCCTTTTCGACTGCATACACCTGAAGAAATAACAATCGCTAAAGGTGTAGCAAGACCTAAACTACATGGGCAAGCAACAACTAATACCGTAACAAAAGCATTAATTGCAAAAGCAAAATCTTTTCCTAGAATTAACCATAGTATAAAAGTGACTATTGCGATTGTTATTACTATTGGGACAAAAACGCTACTAACCTTATCAGCCACCTTAGAAATAGGAGCTTTTGTATTTGTAGCTTCCACAACCATCTTTACAATTTCAGACACTGTTGATTCTTTACCAATTTTCTCAGCCTCGTACTTTATTGCTCCATCATAATTAATACTTCCAGCAATAACCTTAGAATTTTTTTCAACTTTTACAGGAATACTTTCGCCAGTTATAAATGACTCATTAATATGTGAACTTCCATCAATTACTGTTCCATCAACTGCAATTTTCTCTCCAGGTTTGCAAACAACAATATCACCTTTTTCAATCTCATCTAATGTCACAGTCATTTCTTTACCATTTCTTTCAATAGTTGCAGAATTAGGTGTAATGCTCATTAATTCCTGAAGGGCCTCCTTAGTTTTATCCGTATTTATCTCCTCAACATATTTACCTATTTTAATAAAAAACAGTACCACAGCAGAAGATTCAAAATAAAGTGAATGTAAAAACTCCATTCTACCAAGTGCAATATTAATTGTACCATAAACACTATAAATAAAACTTGCTAAAACGCCAATAGTAACTAATGTATCCATATTAGGTGTTCCATGAATTAAATTTTTAACTCCATTTTTCAAAACATCATATCCTAATCCTAATACAACTGTTGTTAAAACTAACAATGAAACTGCATAATTCAATGGATAAATCATCATGCTCAAAAAAGGAATATCAGGCAACCCAATCATATGAGCCATAGATATATATATAGTCAATATTGAAAAAATTGAAATTAACCATAATTTTATTTTTTCTCCTGACTTTCTTTTCTCTTCTCTTTCTAAATTATCAATTCCAAGACTTTCAAACCCAGCTTTGTCAACAAATTTCTCTACATCAGCTAACATCAATTTATCATCATCATATTCAATACTTGCATTATTCATAACCAAATTAACACTAGCAACTTTGATTCCATCCTGTTTATTTAAATATTTTTCTAATCCGCTTGAACAAGCACTACAGGTCATTCCACCAATTTTTAATAAAACCTTCTTCAAAACAGTTCTCTCCTTTTATTCAACCTCAAAACCACTATCAACAATAGCATTTTTTATTTCATCTAATGTAATTATTTCTTTATTAAATTCTATATTAGCCATACCTTTTTCAAAACTTACTTCTGCATTTGATACACCATCTAAATTAGACAAAACCTTTTGTAGTCTTGCACTACATCCTGTACAATGCATTCCCTCAATTTTTAATTCAATATTTTCCATAATAAATACCTTCTTTCCTTAATTTTATGATTGATTAATTATCAACCACATTTATAATCTTTCCTTATCTTAATCTTTTTATTAAATCCATAACTTCTTCAATTATATCTAAATTGCCAGATTGAATTTCATAAGTCACACAAGTTGCTATATGACTTTCTAAAATTGAATTTTCTAAACTTTCTAGAGCCTTATTTATTGCAGATAATTGAGTTAAAACATCGTCACAATATCTATCATTTTCAATCATCTGTTTTACACCTCTTACTTGACCTTCAATAATATTAAGTCTTTTAGTAAGCTTCTTTTTTTCTTCATCTGTTCTATGTGTAGATTTTTGACACATTTGACATTTCTCACATTTACCACATGGCATATTCTTATCACCTCAGCCAAGATTATATACCCCCATAGGGTATGTGTCAAGATAAAAAAGAAGCAGTATCATATTGACATTGCTTCTTTCTTATTTTCAATTTTATTCAAATCAAAATATTATATTTTATTCTTCTTCATCATCTGAGGATGAATTTGAAGTTTTGCTTGACGTTTTGTTTGTTGTATTATTTGATGTATCATTAGTAGTATTTTTTGATGTATTAGTTACATTTTCTTCTTCTTCCTTTAAATTTTCATATAAAGAATCTACAGTATCTTCATCAGAAATTATTACTAATTTATCACCACAGAAAACAGCTGCTAATTTAACAGTTTCACCATCACTTTCAACTGTAAATCTTACATCACTCCACATATCTATTCCAACTTCAGACATTTTAGTTGCTTTTCCAACTTTCTTTAATGTTAATTCAGTATCTTCACTAACAAAACTAGAATATACTTCTTTTACATCATCAGCATAATCTTCATAATCTTCTGCTTTAGTTTTCTTGTATTCATCCTCAAATTCTGATGGTTCATCAATTTTATCAGCTACATACATTGATTTTATATCAACATATTCATCTACGAAATCATTCATATCATCTTCAGAAGCACATGCTGCTAGAAATTTCTCTAGAATTGCTTCATAATCAACATCCTCTTCTTTTTCTTCATCATTTTTTTCTTCTACTTTAGCTGTATTTGTTTTTTCATCTTTATCATCATCTTTTTTATCAAAAGGTTTTAAGATTAAAACTCCAGCAACAGCAG
>ULUN01005203.1_pt1 | contig 15353 bp, 9 predicted proteins | sample 1958531 | NCBI WGS metagenome assembly ULUN01 (sample SAMEA4835761, study PRJEB28245) | human gut metagenome | biome: gut microbiome; material: fecal sample | place: Denmark | collected 2008
TGTCGTTGGTAATATCTTTTGATTGAGTTTCATCGATGTAAGGGATGTCTGTACGGTTCAGGTCGAATACGTAAGTGTACGCACCGGCTTTACCTACAGCCTTTACAGCATCTTCCATTTTCTTGTAGATGGGTTCCATCATGTCAGCGTATGCTTTCTGCAGCTGCTGCTGAGCGTCCTGCTGGAACTGCATGCCCTTTTCGCTCAGGTCCTGCAATTCTTTCTGGCGGCGTTCCTGAATGTTCTGCGGCAAGTTCTTCTGTTCCTGCTGATATTCTGCATATTTCTTGTTGAATTCGTCGGAAGCACGTTTGATTTCGTCTTCGTATTGTTTACGCATGGTCTCGATGTCAGTCTGTGCCTTTGCATATTCCGGCATTACCGGGATGATATCCATTGATTTGAAATGCGCAAACTTCTGTGCGAATACACTCATCGGTGCGATGAGCAAAAGTAAAAAAGCAATTTTCTTCAACATAATCTCAAGTTTCTATTTGTTATTAATTAATTCGATGTAAAATTGTCCTTATAAACCTCGGCTGCAAATGTATAAAATTAATTTGAATATCCTAGTTTTGCAAGAACCTCATTGCTGATATCGATACGTGGAGAGGCAAAAATCATGCTTTGGGCCGATGCACGGTCAATCACGGCATCATATCCGCGTTGGGTAGCAATTGCCTTGACGGCATTGTAGATGGCATCCTGAATCGGAGCAATCAGTTCCTGACGTTTCTTCATCAGTTCTCCTTCCGGTCCGAAATATTGCTTGCGGAGTTCAGCCGCTTCTTTTTCTTTGGCTACGATAGCATCTTCTTTACTGGTCTTCTGGGTAGCTGAGAGGGTGCCTGCTGTCTTCTGATAATCTTCATACAGCTTCTTTGCTTCGTTGGCTTTGGCCTCGATTTGGCTTTGCCATTCCTTTGATAGTGACTCCATCTGTTGGTTGGCCTGTTGATAGGAAGGAATCTGTTTGAGGATGTATTCCATATCTACCAATGCGAATTTCTGTGCTGAGGCCATGCCGATGGCGGCCACTAACAGTAAAACGGATAAAACGAGTCTCTTCATAATTCTTTGGTTTTAAGTGTTAGAATTCTTGTCCGATGATAAAGTGGAACTGGCTTCCGCTGTATTGCATTGAACCGTCAATCTTGTCGAAACCGTATGCCCAGTCAATACCCATCATACCGATCATCGGAAGGAAGATACGGACACCTACTCCGGCCGAACGTTTCAACTGGAAGGGGTTGAAGTCGGTTACGTTGTTCCAGGCATTACCGGCTTCCACGAAGCCCAAGGCATAGATGCTGGTAGAGTTTTCGAGCATCAGCGGGTAGCGGAGTTCGGCACCCAGACGGATGTAAGCATAACCTTCACTTCCGTACGGGGTGAGTGAACCGTTTTCATATCCACGGAGAGCAATGGTTTCGGATGCGTAGTTGTAACTGTAACCCGTCATACCGTCACCTCCCACGTAGAAGGTTTCAAACGGTGAGCGCTTGTACTTGTTGAAGTGACCGAGGATACCGAATTCCGTACGGGTCATGATGACCGGACATTTCTGGATATCCATCAGAGCCGTATAAGTTTTCGCTTTGAATTTCCACTTGTGGTATTCAATCCACTTGTACATGCTGGCTGCATCGTGGTAGTTGTCTTTCCCGTAAGTAGAGTAGTCTTTCTTGCTGAATAAAGAGTACGGCGGCGTAATCTGCAAAGAAGCCGAGAACTCGGAACCGTAACGCGGGAAAATCGGGTTGTCCGTTGAGTTACGCGACAGGGTCAGGTTCAAGCTCAGGTTGTTGCAGTTACCGGTATTCATATATTGTCCATTGTTCAGCTTGATGTAGAGGTAGCTCCAGTCTTTCAGCATGAATCGCTGGTAAGACAATTCAGCTGATAAAGTAAAGTAGTCATCCGGCCAGCGCAGACGCTTACCCCAGCCTACAGATACACCGAACATCTTGATAGACTTGTCAGGGTCGTAGTAGGATTCGTAGTTGTCATAATAGCTTCCGTAGCCTCCGTAGTAACCGTATCCACTCAGCATGTTGTAGTAGTTGTTCATGTAGGCGGAGTTATAGTATTGACTGCTTACATCGGTCTGTACAGAGTAGAAGGCTGATACAGAGAAGGAGTTCGGCCGTTTTCCACCAAACCACGGGTCGAAGAATGATACGCTGTATGATTGGTAGTAACGTCCGTTGGTCTGTCCACTGATAGTCAGCGTCTGTCCGTCACCCTGCGGCAGGATACCGCGGTAGTTGTCGTTTTTGCGGAACAAGTTGGCAAACGAGAAGTTGGTGAACTTCAAACTTAGTTTACCAATCACACCGGTCTGTCCCCAACCAGCAGAGAATTCCACCTGGTCGTTAGCCTTAGATTCCAGTCCCCAGTTGATATCCACCGTACCGTCCTGGAAGTTCGGTTGTACATCCGGTTTGATGTTTTCCGGGTTGAAGTGTCCCATCTGCGCGATTTCACGGTAGGAACGTTCCAATGCTTCCTTGCTGAAAAGGTCACCCGGACGGGTACGCAGTTCGCGTCGTACGATGTTTTCATACAGACGGTCGTTACCGTTGATGCGCACATGGCTGATGCTGGCCTGCGGACCTTCGGTGATACGCATTTCCAGGTCGATGGAGTCACCATCGATGTTTACTTCTACGGGATCCAGACGATAGAACACATATCCACGGTTATAGTAGTTGTTACCGATGGCATCTTCATCGTTTGATATACGGTCGTTCAACAGTTTTTGGTTGTACACGTCACCGTGTTTCATACGGAGTTGCTCATTCAGCAAATCAGAAGGATATACCGTATTACCTACCCATGTAATGTTACGCAGGTAATATTTTTGTCCTTCATAGATTTTCATGTACACATCCACTGTTTTTTCATCATACGATGAAACGCTGTCGGTGACAATTTGTGCGTCACGGTATCCCAGTTCATTATATTTATCGATGATTTTCTGCTTGTCTTCTTCGTAGCGTTCCTCAATAAACTTTTTAGCACGGAAAAGGTTGATTAACTTGCCTTTTTCGTTGGTTTTTTTCATTACGCGTTTCAGTTTCTTGTCAGACAGTACCTCATTGCCGTCGATGGTAATTTTGTGGACTTTAACTTTAGCTTTCTTGTCGATATTCACATCCACATATACTTGTTCTTTGTTTTCGGGGTCTTCACGCTCAATGATGTTCACTTCCGCGTTCTTGAATCCTTTTTCATCAAAGTGTTTTTTTATCAGAATTTTGGCACGGTCAATCAAGTTCGGGGTCACCTGCGTACCCTTGGCCATACCCAGTTTGGCCTGCAAATCCTCGCGTTCGCTTTTCTTCACGCCGTGAATCACGATGTCGGTGATACGCGGACGTTGCGTCAGCTGGATGGACAAGTAAATTTTATTGTCTACAATCTTGTCGGCTACGATTTTCACATCGGAGAACAAACCGTGTCGCCAGTATCTTTTTACGGCAGAAGTAATGTCGTCGCCTGGCACGGTAATCGTTTGTCCCACTGCCAGACCGGAGATTCCTATCAAGACATAGTCTTCATAGTTTTTTACTCCGCTGACTTTAATGTCGGCGATTTCATATTTTTTAGGCGTTCCGTTGTAAAGGATAACAGGTTTATCGCTTTGTTCAGTTGTATTGTTATTGTCCTGCGCATATCCTCCTGTGGAAGCAGAAAGACAAGCGGCAATCAATAGGATGAGTGAAAAACGGTGTTGCATTGTTCTTTTTTAAATTTGTTCACTGGTTTTGCCGAATCGGCGTTCTCTTTTCTGAAAATCACAAATAGCCTTACACAATTCTTCGGCCTTAAAGTCTGGCCAGAAAGTGTCACAGAAGTATAGTTCGGTGTAAGCACACTGCCAAAGCAAGTAGTTGCTCAGTCGGATTTCCCCTCCTGTTCTGATTAACAGATCCGGATCGGGCATATAATAAGTGGCCAGGTATCTGTCGATGGTCTGGTCTGTAATGTTTTCTGGAGAAAGTTTGCCTTCTTCTACTTCGCGTGCGATACTTCTCACCGCTTCCGTAATTTCCCATTTAGAGGAATAACTTAGTGCTAATGTCAGGCACATACCGGTATTTTGTGATGTACGTTTGATGCATTGGTTCAATCGTGCCAGTACGTTTTCCGGTAGTTTTTCCGTATCACCGATAATTCGGAAACTGATGTTGTTTTTCATAAAAGTTTCTTCCTCAATGGAATCCATGAGCAGACTCATCAGGGCCGCCACCTCGTCTACAGGGCGGTTCCAGTTCTCTGTAGAAAAAGTATAAAGAGTCAGATATTTTACTCCCAGACGTGCTGCTTCTTCCGTAATGACGTGTACGGTTTCAGCACCGGCCTGGTGGCCGAACGTACGGGCTTTTCCCCGTTGTTTGGCCCACCGTCCATTTCCGTCCATAATGATGGCAATGTGTGCAGGTATCCGGTTTTTTTCTATTTGGTCTTTATATGACATAATTTTCTATTTTCAAGGTTTATTATTCCCATGTCTTAGCAGTAAATCCCAATCGGTTGATTCGTCCGCGGCTGATACTTCCGTTTTCCCATACAATCCAAATAAAGTTTCCTTTATGGATTTCGTCTTCCTGCTTCGGGCTTACTGCGCATGAATAGTTGCCATGGTGTGTTGTGTAAAGATTTCCGAAGTCGGATGGGAATACCATACATTCAGAAACGGGTCTCCAGCAAAGTCCATTGTCGGTAGAGCAGTAGAATTGGCTGAATGGCTGTATATGTAATTGATTGCATGCGCCTCCGAAAGCATACAGTTTTCCATCGTAGGAAATCATGGTTACGTTTTCCAAGTTAGGGAGTGGTAAGTTTTGCATTCTTGTTTCCCATTTTCCCTCATTCGACATGTATGCAAACACAAGTGCAGTTGTATCGCTTGCTGCTGTACCCTGATTGTAGCAGATGGCTATGGTATGGGTTATTTGAGTATTGTAAGTTGTAGTTGTAGTATGGGAGAAATACGGCTTTCCTGCTGGGAATGCATGTGGATTTGCGTCTTCGGTCCAGTTCCCATTGAATTTGCCGCTAACCCCATTTCTTACAGCGTAGAGTTCCCCTTTCAGGTCATTTCCACCTATCAGCAAATCGAAAGTTCCTGTATCTTGCGCCGTAATTTCATGACTGTTTGTGTCAAGTTTGTATAGTTTCTTCTCACCATTTTCACTGGCTAAGAAATAGATGTTTCCTTCCCATGTCGTAGCAGAATAAGTGTCTATATCGGGTATTGTGGTGTGTTCCACCGGTATCCATGGGGTCGGATTGTCATTGGATACTGTGGTATATTCAATGTGTGATCCGTTATTGTTCTTACCAAAGACATAAACTTTCCCATTAGCATATACCGCCTTTTGTGTGTGCAGATTTCCTGCGCTAAATGCGTTGTCAAATTTCATCCAAGAAATCGTATCCGGTTCCTGCTGGTGTACGTTAATTTTTACTCTATAAGCTTTTCCAATTGCTCCACTATAAGCATATACTTTGAATTCAACGGGAGTTGTTATGCATTCGGAGAAATCAATGGAGTCGGTAGAAGTCCAGATTGTGTCTTTATCTGCACCTTTGGGTCTGTAGACCAGTATTCCTGCGTCATAGGTGATGTTAGTAATTACCTTATCAATATGAGTCCCATAAGGAAGAGAATCTTTGTTTTCGATTTCTCTTGTCATTTGATTGATGGTAAACGGATATTTAGAACAGTTAAGCGTGTCAGTATATGCACTATCTTCCCCGTTTTTATCTTTTCCTACCCGGTCAATGTTTAATGTCCCGAGCGAGAAACCCGTGATGCTGGTTTCTGAAGTGTAAGTCATTTGTTCTACATCATTATCCAAACACGATGTCATTATAGATGTTGCGGCAAAGAATACCACAATCAATGGCAAAAACTTTATTTTCATCTGCAAATGAGTTCTTTTAATTACAAGTTGCAAAAGTAGAAAGTTTTTCTTCGTTTCCTCTCTTTTAGGGGAAGTTTTATATAAAATTATATTGTTATCTGCTCTTTATCAAGCTCTGTTTCATAATGTCCTGTTTTGTTAATGTATAAAGGTCCGTGTGAAAAGAGCTTGTCAGAAGGAATTAAAAGACATCAGGAAGTCTATGTTTGAGGCTGTAAATCGATATTGTCCAATATAAAGCAATTTTATGCAATTCATTTCGTGCAAGAACGGGTAATTTTGTAATTAAAAAAGAAGAAAATTATGTATAGCTTACCAAATTCTAGTCAATGGAAATCATGTATCCTCTTAGTCTGTTTGTTGCTGGGTGGTATATCTGGAAAAGCAAGTGAAGTGTTGCACTCTCCCAACGGGAAGATTGCAGTAAGTGTCGATCATTCTTGGAAAGATTTAAAGGTGTCCTATAAAAAAGGGAATAAAATGATTCCGGTACTCCATATTAATGATGTAGGGCTTCAGCTTTTGCATAAGGAAGGAGATTTTGTGTATACGGCTTCTTCTTCAGTAATTCCAATAGAAGAAGATTACACGATGATAACGGGCAAACGTCGCTATTGTACAAATAAGGGTAACCAGCAGGTGTTTCATTTCAAGAATGACCGGGATATATGTCTTGACCTGGAGTTTCGGGTGTACAACGATGGTATTGCTTTCCGCTATGTATTTCCTGAATTAGATGGAGAAGTTTGTATTGCCGGAGAAAAGACCTCTTTTCAGTTTCAGGAGGGCATTACCCGCTGGACCCAGAGGCTGAATCAATCGTATGAAGATTTTTATTTGAAAAATAAAGGGAGGGTGGCAGGCTATACCCAAGGACAGTGGGGATTCCCGGCATTATTTGAAGTTTCGGATGCTGTCTTTGCACTTGTGTCAGAGGCCAATATCATGAGAGGAAACTGTGGCTCTTGGCTGAGTAATGTTTCCGATGAATCTGTCTATCAGGTGGAGATGGCAGCTCCGGCAAAGGTTTCCGGTAAATGGTGCTCTCCCTGGCGTTTGGCTATCATCGGCTCCTTGGCCGATGTAGTGGAGTCTACTTTGATTACGGATGTCAGTGAGCCTTGTCGCCTGACGGATGTTTCCTGGATTAAGCCAGGAGTCGTTTCGTGGGTTTATTGGGCTTATAATCACGGTTCGAAAGATTATCAGATTGTAAAGAAGTACATTGACTTTGCGGCCGACTTCCATCTTCCATACGTCTTGATTGATGCGGAGTGGGATGAAATGGCGAACGGAGGCAATGTGAACGATGCCTTGCGCTATGCGAAAGAGAAACATGTTTCTCCTTTGTTATGGTATAATTCTTCCACTGCTTGGTGCTTGTATGGACCTTTGTATCGCTTGAACAAACCAGAAACACGTCAGAAGGAGTTTGCTTGGTTGGAGTCAATGGGGGTGAAAGGAATAAAGGTGGATTTTTTCCATCCGGATAGTGCTTCTGTGATGAACTATTTTGTAGATATTCTGGAAGATGCGGCAAAGTATCATTTGATGGTCAACTTTCATGGGGCTACCATTCCCCGTGGCTGGCAACGTACATACCCTCACATGATGTCCGTGGAAGGTGTATACGGGGCGGAATGGTATAACAACAAGGAGGTACTGACGGATAGTGCGGCTTGGCACAACTGTACGCTGCCTTTCACCCGGAACGTGGTGGGACCGATGGATTATACTCCTTGCACTTTCACCGATTCTCAGCATCCGCATATCACTTCCAACGGGCATGAACTGGCTTTGCTGGTGGTCTTTGAATCGGCCCTGCAACATTTGGCCGACCGACCGGAGGGGTATCAGGCTCAGCCGGCTGAAGTGCGTGCGTTCATATCGTCTCTCCCCACCGTTTGGGAAGACACGAAGCTGCTCGATGGCTATCCTTCTCATCATGTGGTGATTGCTCGAAAGAGTGGAAACTGCTGGTATATTGGAGGATTGAACGGAACTAACGAATTGATGTCTCTTCCGGTAGATTTAAGCTTTATTCGAAATGGCATCAGAGGAATCACCTTGTATGCCGATGGACAGAAGAGCAACCAGTTTGCTGTCTGCAAACTCTCAGGCTTGAAAAAGAACGTACAGGTGGATTGCCTTCCGCGGGGCGGGTTTGTGATGAAAGTCGAGGTAGAATAAGAATGAGTTTGCTTTGTCAATGAAAATATGAGGTTGGGTAAAAAGACGGATGTGAAATAACAATAAGAGAAAGATGGTTATTGTTATTTATATGTGCCGATATAGTTAAATATATGTCAATATTATCCTATTGATAGATTGTGTTTTGACTTTATAAGTCGATTTTGTATTATTGAAAGTTTATTTAATCCTATACTGTGGATATACGGTTAGTTAACTTTGCATTGTACAATTTAAATCTAAAAAAGATGAAGCACAATTCTATAAGGAAAATGTGGCAGGTATTGAGGATGTTTGCTTTACTTTTTGCTTGCTGTATGAGTTCCGTGGCGTGGGGGCAAGGAACAAACAATGTGAAAGGTCACATTACAGACACTAATGGGGAGCCCTTGATTGGGGTTAGTATTTTAGTGAAAAATACCAGTAATGGAACTGTAAGTGATTTGGATGGTAATTTTGCGTTATCGGTGAATCCGGGAGATGTTTTACGGATTACGTATGTGGGGTATGCGTCTCAGGAAGTTCCGGCTGTGTCGGGAAGACTGATGCGGATTGTTTTGAAGGAGGATACTGAGGTATTGGACGAAGTGGTAGTTGTCGGTTATGGTACGCAGAAGAAAGTGAATCTCACAGGGGCTGTGTCTGCTGTCACAAGTGATGATTTGATGAATAAACCGGTGATGAGTACGGCGCAGGCTATTGCGGGGTTAGCTCCAGGTTTGAGCGTGGTACAAAATTCCGGGCGCCCGGGTACTGGTGCAAACGTAAAGATTCGTGGAACAGGAACCTTCTCTAGTGCAGGAACCGATCCGTTGGTCTTGATTGATGGATTGTCTGGTAATCTGGATGACGTAGATCCCTAATGATATTCAGAGTATTTCTTTCTTAAAGGATGCAGCTTCAGCTTCTATTTATGGTAATCGGGCTGCCAATGGGGTAATCTTGATTGAAACGAAGAAAGGGGCACAGGGAAAAACTGTCGTTACTTATAATAACTCTTTTGGCTGGCAGAAAGCAACCGAACTTCCTGATTTTCTTCCTTCATGGGAATATGCGCAGTATTATAACATGGCAATGCAGAATATGGGAAAGTCGGATGCCTATACAGTAGAACAAATTCAGAAATATAGAGATGGTTCGGATCCAGACAATTATCCTAATGTGAATCATTTGAAATGGCTTTTAGAAAGTGGTTCTGGCTTCCAACATCAGCACAATGTCAGTATTCAAGGAGGGAATGCAACCACCAGTTATAATTTGTCTGTTGGATATAGAAATCAAGAAGGACTTACGGCTAAAACATCCAATGAACGTATGACTGCCTTGTTTTCTTTGAGAAGTCAGTTGGGCAAATCGGTTTCTTTGAGTTTGAATATCAATGCATATAATAATAAATACAATGCACCTAATGGAGAACCGACAAGCATTGACGGTATTATTGGGTATGCAGTGCGTGAAGCTCCTATTTATGCAGGACAGAAATCTGATGGCAGTTTCGGCTATCAGGATAACTATAGTCCGGAAGCATGGCTGGCTAGCGAATCGTTTGTACAGAATATTAGCCGCAATATCAGTGCGTCGGGACAGTTAAGATGGGAGACGCCGTTAAAGGGATTGTCATTGACTGGAAAAGCAGGTGTGACGTACTATACGAAATACGATAAAAGCTATCGTGCTGAAACTTACTTTGATGAGAACAAGACCATCGGTCCTTCCACATTGAATATATGGACTTCAAATAATACGAATACAATTCTGGAAGCACTGGCTAATTATGAAAGAACATTTGGCAGTCATGACCTTAAGATACTGGTCGGTACTTCAGTGGAACAGACATCCAATAAAGGCTTAGAGGGATATCGTAATACATTTCCTAACAATTCATTGTATGAACTGGGTGCGGGTGATGCATCTACGGCAACCAATAACAGCTCTTTGGAAGAATATGCGTTGGTTTCTTTCTTCGGTCGTGTGAATTATGCATTTAAAGATCGTTATTTGCTGGAAGCAAACTTGCGTTATGATGGTTCTTCCCGTTTTGCAAAAGATAACCGCTGGGGTATTTTCCCTTCTGTATCTGCTGGATGGAGAATCTCAGAAGAAAATTTCTGGCGCAATGCACGTATCGGCGAAGTGTTCAATAACCTGAAACTACGTGCTTCCTATGGTGTCTTGGGGAATCAGAATATCGGTGTATATCCTTATCAGCAGACATACGATTTAGGGCATAATTATCCATTGGGTAATCCGGCAACCCTAGTTCCGGGTACGTATGTTTCTACTTATCGTAATCCTGAAATTACTTGGGAGAAAACGGCCATCACCAATGTCGGACTTGATTTCGGTTTGTTTAATAACACACTGAGTGGAAGCATTGAATACTTTTATAAATATACTTCCGATATTCTTGCTCCGGTAGAAGTAACAGGTATTATCGGACAAAGTGTAGGAGAGTCAAATGTAGGAGCCGTATCCAATAAGGGTATTGAAGTCAACTTGAGTTATAATGGGCATATTGGAAAAGATTTCCGGTTTAGCATTGCACCTAATTTTACATGGGTAAAGAATGCAGTAGAAGAATTAGCCAACGGAGCTACCGAGGAAATCAACAACAATCGTATTGTAGGGCAGCCAATAGGTATTATTTATGGATATCAAACAGAAGGTTTGTTTGTGGATCAGGCAGAAATTGATGCAGCACCTGAACAGTTGGTAGGAAAAAGTGATTTGAAACCGGGTTATGTGCGTTATAAAGATATTAGTGGCCCGGATGGTGTGCCCGATGGAAAGGTCGATGCAGAATATGACCGTACAGTGTTGGGCAGCACTACTCCTAAATTCTATTACGGTTTGAACCTTTCCGCGTCTTATAAAGGATTCGATTTCTCTGCTTTGTTCCAAGGGCTGGGAGGTTATCAGCGCCAGATAGGTTCTTATATGGCTTATGCGTTCTATAACGGTGGGCAAATTCAAAGATGGCAGGCTGAAAACTGTTGGACAGAAGAAAATCCTGATAAATGGGCGGAATATCCACGGCTGGAAACATTGAATATGAATAATCCGAATCTGCAAACATCTGATTATTGGGTTCGCAATGCAAGTTTCCTGCGTTTAAAGAATCTGCAACTGGGCTATACATTGCCACAGGCATGGACGAAGAAAATTGGTATAGAAAAGCTGCGTGTGTATGTGAGTGGACAGAATCTGTTTAGCTTTAACAGTTTCTATTAAGGCTGGGATCCTGAAAATGAAATCGGAACAGGAGACTCTCCTTCTTATTATCCTATTACAGCGATTTATTCATTCGGATTTAACTTCAAGTTCTAATTACTATAAATCATATTATATGAAACCATTATTACACATATTACATATAGCCAAATTGTCCATTTATACATTGGCTTTGTCAGGAACACTTGTGAGTTGTTCGGATTTATTGGAGAAAAACCCTCCTTCTGCTATTTCAGAAAGCACATTCTGGACCGGTGAGAATGATGCATATTTAGCATTGGTAGGTTGTTATCGGTTCCAAACAGGATGGGCCCATGATGATTTTGCTACTCCTCAAGGATTATTGTATCTGGATTTTGCTGGGGGAAATGGCACGGAAAAAGAAAACTTTACAACTTTGATGGCCAGTTCTAATACCGTAGCAACAAACTCGAATATTACGACATATTGGAAGAATGCTTATACCCAAATAGCAAAATACAATAATTTCTTGGCGAATATAGGAAAATGTCCAATGGATGAAGATACGAAGGAAAAATGGATTGCTGAGGTAAAGACTTTGCGAGCCTATTTCTTCTTTAATTTGGCATTTTATTTTAAAGATGTACCTATGCCGCTTGCCCCATTGAGTGTGGAAGAAGCGAATACGATTGCTCAGACAGCGCAAGCTGATGTGTATGCACAAGTAGAAACAGATTTGAAGGAGGCTGCCCAGTTACTACCAGACAGTTATGATGCAGAGGATTATGGACGTTTGACCAATGCTGCTGCAAAAGTATTGCTATCCCGTTTGTATTTGGCACAGGATCGTTGGAGAGATGCGGCAAATATCTTGCATGAGGTGATTATTTCCGGGAAGTATGAACTGGATCGCCGGAATGGGGAAGAAAGTTATGAGAAGTTATTCCAGATAGGAGGTGAATACAGTCCTGAAACAATATTCTGCATTATGGGGATTGCCGATAAATATACCAATTCACGTTATCAGTATTTGTATCCGGAATGTGCGTATGGTGGCTGGCATCAGTTTGCCCCTTATAATGAGCTGGTGAAAGAATATTTCTGTACAGATGGAAAGGGTATCGAAACATCAGCCGTGTATGATGAGAATGATCCGTATGTAAACCGGGAGATAAGATTGTATGCCTCTATATTCCTTCCTCCTGTAGGATCTTATCCGGGTACAACCTATAATGATATCACTTATAATTGTTTTTTGGGACCTAATACAGCGGATAGTTATAATCGTTATGCTCTGTTTAATGGGTATTGTCCGAAAAAAGGTTGCGACCCTTCGATTACGAACAACCTGGGTTCTACTCCGACTTATACTCCGATTATGCGATATGCAGAAGTTTTGTTGAGTTATTTGGAAGCGTTGAATGAAGTGGCGCCTGGTGAAGTGGACCAGTCTGTTCTTGATTTGACCATCAATGATATCCGTAACCGTGTCAGTTTGCCCGGTTATCAGAAAGCCGATTTGCCTACTCAGGAAGATGTGCGTAAGGCGGTACGTAAAGAAAGGCGGGTGGAACTGGCATTTGAAGGATTCCGGTATTTTGATGTGCTCCGGTGGGGAATTGCTGAACAAGAGTTGAACCATACATTTACAGGTGTGAAGCTGTCTGATGATCCTTCTGCCCCGAATTACCGGGGAAGTGGTTCTTCCGCCTCACCGGTAGATGAGGACATGTATTATCAATTTGAAACTCGTACATGGGCAGCTCATAATCGTTATTTCCCTATTCCACAGAGTGAAAGGAATGTGAATAAGAATCTGAAACAGAATGAAGGCTACAATTAATTTGTAGTTTTAACTTAATATAGCCGGCGGTATTCTTGAGGAGTCACGCCGGTTATTTTTTTAAATAAACGGTTGAAGTAAGAATAATCTTCAAAAGCCAATTGAAAGGCTATTTCTTTAACCGCTAAATCCTCTGTAATCAGCAGTAACTGGGCTTTTTCTATTTTCTTTTGGTTGATATATTGCAAGGGCGTATTGCCTAATTCTTTTTTAAACAAACGGATGAAATGGTCTTTTGACAAGCAGGATATTTCGGCCAACTTCTCAAGTTCAATGGACTCGTTAAGGTGCTTGCGAATGTACATCACGGTTTTGGCAATTCGGTTATCTTCCATTTCAATTTTAGGTTGGGCATGTTTCAGGAAGTGTGACAACAGTTGCAGTACAATTCCTCTTGACTCTACTTTGTCGCAGAACGCTCTTTGCCGGTTCTTAAGCAGGTTACGCATAAGTGTCGGATTGTTGTCGTATGTGGTGGGATCTGATTTCTGAAGTGTCATGTGGGGGTTGATTTCACACAAGCGTTGGAAAAGTGCTAAATCGAAGGGAGCGGCTTCTATCTCTACCGGGAATTTCCAGTGCTCCAGCCAGTCATTTTCCGAATAGTGGTCCTCATAAATATGCAAGTAGTAATGAACAAAGTGTGAAGAACAGATATTGGTATGTACCGTAAATGCCGGCACGAAATACATGTGATTGGGATGTAAGGTATGTATTCCGTCGGGTAGTTCTATTTGAGCTGTACCTTCTGTGACATAGTACAAACGTGTAAACGGGCTGTTGACATTTTTCCAGTTCCAGTCGGCGTTGTGGATAGCCAGCCCTACACTCAGGACCAGCGGATGCAGTTGTTCTACTTGCAGATTCATAGGCTAAATTTTGGTGATAAATTTACAGTTTTATTCTTTTTCTTGATGAAAGCTTGTCGAAATAAGTGTGAATAAATTGGGAAAAAGAGGCTTTTGAGGGACAGTTTGTCGATATTGACATATAAACTTACCATTTAATCCTATTCCTGTTTTTAGTTTCTCTGTACATTTGTTTTTGTAAGAATCTCTAAAAATCATACTTATGAAAACAAAACTCATATTGGCTTCTTTATTTTTATCTGTCAGCGGACTGGCTGCTCAAACCTATCAGGTGCCGGTTTCGGAGAAAGACGAACCGATGATGAAAGGCAAATTCGAACCTACCTGGGCTTCGCTTGAAAGCAACTATCAGGTACCGGAATGGTTCCGGAACGTGAAGTTTGGCATTTGGGCGCACTGGGGTCCCCAATGTGTGGAAGGTTCCGGCGACTGGATGGCCCGCTCCATGTATATTGAAGGCTCGAATGAATATAAGTTCCATGTGGAACACTATGGCCATCCGTCGGAGGTGGGTTTCAAGGACATCATTCCGTTGTGGAAGGCTGAGAAATGGGACCCGGACAAGCTGGTGGCTTTCTATAAGAAAATCGGTGCCCAGTATTTCTTTGCTTTGGGCAATCACCACGACAACATGGACTTGTGGGACAGTAAGTACCAGCCTTGGAACTCGGTAAATATGGGACCGAAAAAAGACATTCTGGCCGGATGGGAGAAGGCTGCCCGGAAATACGGATTGTATTTCGGCATCAGTTTCCATGCTGACCATGCGTGGAGCTGGTATGAACCCTCACAGCGTCATGATACGATTGGCCCGAAAAAAGGTATCCCTTACGATGGAAAGCTGACCAAGGCCGACGGAAAAGGTAAGTGGTGGGAAGGATACGACCCGCAGGATTTGTATGCACAGAACCATCCGCTGAGTGAAAACAGCTGGGACAACGGAATGATTCACCGCCAGTGGGCGTGGGGAAACGGAGTGTGCATTCCTACCCCGGAATATTGCACAAATTTCTATAACCGTACGGTAGATGCCATCAACCGTTACAATCCGGATTTGATTTATTTCGATGTGACGGTGGCTCCTTTTTATCCCATCAGTGATGCGGGACTGAAGATTGCGGCACATTTCTATAACCACAACATGGCTACACATAAAGGCAAACTGGAGGCGGTGATGTTCAGAAAGATTTTGGACGAAAACCAGCGGAAGGCATTGGTATGGGATGTGGAACGCGGGGCTCCTAATCAGATTATCGACCAGCCTTGGCAGTCATGCTCCTGCATCGGCGGGTGGCATTACAATACGTCCATTTATGAGAAGAA
>ULUN01056632.1_pt1 | contig 15131 bp, 10 predicted proteins | sample 1958531 | NCBI WGS metagenome assembly ULUN01 (sample SAMEA4835761, study PRJEB28245) | human gut metagenome | biome: gut microbiome; material: fecal sample | place: Denmark | collected 2008
ATCCCCGCAAGGCACATATCAACAACGATCTGATCACTTACGTGGAAGACCGTAAGGGACATGACAGAAGATATGCCATCGCGCCGGACAAGATCAAGGCAGAGATCGGCTGGTATCCCGAGACCATGTTCAAGGAAGGCATCCGTAAGACCATCGCCTGGTATTTCGAACATGAAGACTGGATGAACAATGTGACCAGTGGCGATTACCAGAAATACTACAATGAAATGTATGAAGAAAAGTAAAGAATATCTGCTAAATGGGAACGATGAACGTCGTTCCCATTCGGTGTGTTAAAAAACAAGTATTTTAAGGAGGTTTTTATGAAAGGAATTATACTGGCGGGAGGTTCCGGAACCAGACTTTATCCCCTGACAAAAGCAATATCCAAGCAGATCATGCCGGTCTACGATAAACCCATGATCTATTATCCGCTGTCAACACTGATGCTGGCAGATATCAGAGAGGTGCTGATCATTTCCACCCCGAGAGATCTTCCGGTATTCAAAGAGTTATTAGGAGACGGCAGCCAGCTGGGCATGCGTCTCGAGTATGCGGTACAGGACAAACCCCGCGGACTGGCGGATGCCTTTATCATCGGTGCGAAATTCATCGGTAATGACCGAGTAGCGTTGGTGTTGGGAGATAATATTTTCTACGGACAGAGCTTCTCCAGAGTACTGCGTACCGTAGCAGCAAGAGAAAAGGGAGCTACCATTTTCGGTTATTATGTGCGTGATCCCAGAGAGTATGGCGTGGTAGAGTTCGATGAGAACGGCAAGGCACTTTCCATCGAGGAGAAGCCGGAGCATCCCAAGAGCAATTATGCGGTTCCCGGACTGTATTTCTATGATAACGATGTAGTGGAGATCGCGAAGAACGTAAAGCCTTCCGCAAGAGGCGAGATCGAGATCACCAGTATTAATAACGAGTACCTGAACAGAGGAACCCTGCAGGTAGAGACTCTGGGACGTGGCTTTGCATGGCTGGATACCGGCAATCATGATGCTTTACTGGATGCCGCGGATTTCGTGGCAGCCTTCCAGAAGAGACAAGGACTGTACATCTCCTGCATCGAGGAGATCGCTTTCAAACGTGGATTTATCGACAGAGAGCAGCTGTTAGCACTGGCAGAACCGCTTCTTAAGACGAATTACGGAAAATATCTGGTAGAGGTAGCAAATGGACTCTAAGCTGCGGAAAATGGCGATCCTGGCTTCCATGGCAGTGATCCTGCTGGTGGCGCTGGCGGTAATGTATGTGAACAGGGAACAACTGTCATCCACATCCGGTGAGAACATGACAGCGTCCGGAGCGCAGAATGCAGGTGACAGCCAAGCAGTGTATCCTGTGCCGGAGGGTACCGGGGAGACGGATACCGCGGAAGCGGATGGCAGAATCGGCAATGATCTGAAAGCGTTTTTAAAAGACAATACATTTTTTGATCAGGAAGTAAACCCGGTCCTGGAGGCGGCGAAGGATAACAGCAACCGTCTGTCACTGGTAGCGACTTCTATCGAAAAGGATCTGCGTATCCAGATCGTGGATAATGAGGGTACGCCGGTGACCGGGGAGAGCTTTTATGTGCGTTTGGACGGCATGGGAGACTACAAGGATCTGGATCAGGACGGCGTGATCTATATCGGTGATCTGGATTCCGGAGATTATTATGTGGAACTGCTTCCCATCGAAGGCTACAAAGTACCGGTCAGTGAGACCAAAGTGCATGTAAAAGACAAAGTCGAGTATCTGGCGATCGACGATATTTCGCTGTTGATCAAGACGGAGGACGAAGTCGATGCGGCTGCCGAGGACAGCGCCGTGGCAGGTGCTCTGGCGGATGCGGACAAGACGGAGATCCAAAAGCTGCAGACCACATCCGGCAATGCGAAGGTCGGCATCGATGTGTCCAAGTGGAACGATACCATCGACTGGGATAAGGTAAAAAATGCCGGAGTGCAGTTTGCCATCGTTCGTGCGGGCTACCGCGGTTCGGTTACGGGAAGTCTGGTGGAGGATCCGCAGTTCATTGCTAACATGAAAGGTGCAACAGCAGCCGGAATTCCGGTGGGCGTGTACTTTTTTACCCAGGCCACAGATGAGAAAGAGGCGGTGGAAGAGGCTTCTGCCGTACTTGAGCTGATCCGTGATTTCCAACTGACCTATCCCGTATTTATTGATACGGAAGGTGCCGGAGGAAACGGCCGGGCGGACGGGCTGGATGCGGAGACCAGAACACTGATATGTGAGGCATTCTGCCGGACGATAGAAAATGCGGGATACAAGGCAGGTGTCTATGCCAGCCGCAATTGGTATAACAATAATCTGCAGACGGCGAGACTGGAAAATTATCATATCTGGCTGGCGGAATATCGCAGTGTGCCATTATATCAGGGTTATTACAAGACCTGGCAGTATACCTCCAAGGGAAAAGTGGACGGTATCGAAGGCAGAGTTGATATGAATATCACCTATGAATAGTCAATAAATTAAAAAGAGTGAGGATGAGATAAATGGGCAAAATAACAGTAGAAACCTGTGAAATTGAAGGATTGAAGATTATTACTCCTACGGTATTCGGTGATGCCAGAGGATATTTCATGGAGACCTACAATTATAATGATTTCAAGGCTGCGGGAATCCCGGAAGTATTTGTACAGGACAATCAGTCTGCATCAAAAAAAGGAGTTCTCAGAGGTCTTCATTTTCAGAAGCATTTTCCGCAGGACAAGCTGGTGCGTGTGATCCGTGGTGAAGTATATGATGTGGCAGTGGATCTGCGGGAAGGTTCTAAGACCTTCGGACAGTGGTACGGTGTGCTTCTGTCTGAAGAGAATAAGAAGCAGTTCTTCATTCCGAAGAATTTCGCACATGGTTTTCTGGTATTGTCCGATTATGCGGAGTTCTGTTACAAATGTACCGATTTCTATCATCCCGATGACGAGGGCGGCATTGCTTACAATACACCGGATATCGGCGTAGAATGGCCAATTCCCGAAGGTATGGAGCTGACTTTGTCCGAGAAGGATACCAAGTGGGGCACCCTGGAACAGTACATGAAGGAAAAAGAGCATGAAAAAGAGTGTGAAAATAAGTAAGAAGACAGGCATTGCCCTGTTTGTGACAGCGGCAGTGATCATGGCTCTGCTCATTGTATTCCATAAGAATCCGGGACCTGCTGTGGATCAGAGCCAGGAGCTGACGAAAAAGATCATCTCCTGCGTTGTCATTGCGGCGGCATGTTTTGCATTTATCCACTGGTATGATAAATTTACCGGACTGCCGGTAGAGTTATTCCAGAATAGACATCTGATCTGGAAGCTGGCGAAAAACGATTTTAAAAAGAGATATGCGGGTTCTTACCTGGGCGCGGTATGGGCGATGGCACAGCCGGTCGTAACGGTAGCAATGTATTATATCGTATTTGACAAGATCATGGGAAATACCAGTACACCTCTGCGGGAGGGCGTGGAAGTGCCTTTTGTACTCTTCCTGACAGCGGGACTGGTGCCCTGGTTTTATTTCAGCGAAGCATTGAATAATGGTACCAACGCATTGCTGGAATACAATTACCTGGTAAAAAAAGTAGTATTTAAGATCAGCATCCTGCCGATCATTAAGATTATTGCGGCTACTTTTATCCATGTATTTTTCGTATGCCTCTTACTGATCGTGGCAGCTATCTACGGTTATTATCCGACCATATATACGATACAGATCGTGTATTACAGCTTCTGCCTGTTTATATTTGTGCTGGCGCTGAGTTATACGACCTGCGCGGTAGTGGTATTTTTCCGGGATCTGTCCCAGATCATCAGCATCGGATTGCAGATCGGCATGTGGGCAACCCCCATTTTGTGGAATCTGGATGCACTGTCTCCTAAGTGGATCATGATCCTGAAGCTGAATCCACTGGTATATATTGTCAACGGTTACCGCAGTGCGATTTATGAGAAGGAGTGGTTCTTCCAGGATTTCTTCTCAACGATGTATTTCTGGATCGTGACAGTGGTGTTATTTGGACTGGGAGCTGTGATTTTTAAGAGACTGAAAGTGCATTTTGCAGATGTATTATAACAACGAAACTAAGGAGAACTGCATGAAAAAAATGAAAAATTGGAGACCATCAGCATCTTTGCTGGCAGGTGCAGCGGCGCTCGGACTGTTGGTATTATTAGTGCCGATCGTGCGTATTATGCGGGATGCAGTTCCTTTCAGCGATGATTATGGCTATGGATATTTTGCCAAGTTGGGTTACCTTATGGGGAAAAATCTCCCGGGCGTATTAATGGGGGTGTGGGAGAATGTAAAGCATACCTGGTGGACCTGGCAGGGAACCTATTCTTCCATATTTCTGATGTCACTGGTACCGTTAGTCTGGGGAGAACAATATTATTTTTGGGGATTACTGTTTATTCTGCTGCTTTTGATCGGAGGAGTATTTGCACTGGTCAAGGCACTGGTGGTGGATGTACTGCAGGGAGGATGGCAACAGTGTCTGTACATTCAGGCGGTGACAGCGGCACTGGTGGTGGAACTGATGTATTATCCTGCGGAAGGGCTATTCTGGTACAACGGTGGAATCCATTATGTGGGAATGCATGGATTTGCAATGCTTTTGTTGGCGTCCTTAATCTGCCTGAGTGAAGAGAAGAAGGGTAGAATACGTAGGGGATTGCTGATCGCAGCCAGCATGATTCTTTCATTGATTGTTGCAGGAAGTAACTATGTGACGGCATTACAGACCTTTCTGGTATTTCTAACGATCATGGTGGCAGGTGCGCTGTTACATCGTAATATAAAAGGTCTGTTACGTCTGGTTCCGGCATTTTGTGTATATAGTATAGGATTTTATAAAAATCTTGCGGCACCCGGTAATACAGCAAGAGCGGAAGCTTTGGGTAATCCGGGAATGGCTCCGTTACAAGCAATACTATTTTCTTTTAAAGAAGCTTTTTCTCATATGTGGGAGTATACGGGGTGGATGACAATCGTTGTAATGTTGGTATTATTGCCGATGATCTTACAACTTGTGAGTACGACAAAGTTCAGATTTCGTCTGCCGTGGCTTCTGCCGGTGTGGTCGGTTTGCCTGTATGCTACCGGATTTACTTCAAGTCTCTATTCTCTGGGACATGGAGGGGTTCCGAGAACATTGAATGCCGTGAAGATTACGTGGCAGGTTCTGCTGGTAGTGAATGAAATTTACCTGGTAGGTGCAATCTGGCAACAGCGTGCCGGACAGAAGGTGTTAGCTGCGGATTCCCTGAGAGGAAACTTCAAATGGTGGGTTTATCCGGTACTTGCCGTGCTGGCGATCCTGGTGGTTAAGACCTGTCCGAATCCTGTGGGAACTTATGTGAGCTACAGTGCTTACTATTATGTACACACAGGGGACGCCTATATGTATCACCAGCAATTTCTGAACCGGCTGGATGCACTAAAAGGAGAGGAAAAAGTGCTTGTATTTGAACCCTATGCGTACCAGCCGTGGCTGATTTACGTGGGGGATGGAAATCAATTCCCGAATCAGGGAAATAATTATCTGCTGGAACGATGGTATGGAAAGGAAAGCGTCTCTGTCGCGACAACAGAGTAGGAATAAGAGGAGTATTTTTGTGAAAGACAGAAGTGTTGACTGGAAAAAAATACTGACATGGAAGCCGGGAGAAAAGCTTTTAGCGATTGGATTCTGTCTTCTGCTATTGGCAGCGCTGATCCCGCTGTTTCGACTTACGATTTATGCGGTTCCTTATTATGACGACTATAACTTTGGAAGATTTGCCAGAGCTGCCATGGAACAGGAGCAGTCGAAATGGGCGGCGATCCCCGGCGCACTGGAGTGTTCCAGAACCCAGTGGTATGCATGGCAGGGAACCTATTCTTCTATTTTTTTCATGACCTTAATGCCGGCAATCTGGGGAGAACAGTATTACTTCCTGGGACCGGTGTTCATTCTGTTATTGCTTTTGGCGGGAAGCATGGTATTTACCCACGTGATCCTGCGGAAAGTCTTCGGAATGGAGAAATGGATCAGCCTGGCGATCCAGGCGGTGATCACTACAGCACAATTTATGTTTATCTATTCCGCGCAGAGCGGTTTTTACTGGTATAACGGCGGAATTCATTATGTGGGAATGCATGGCTTTGGACTGTTGTTTCTGGCTGTGTCTATCTGCCTGGAGAGAGCAGAGGGCAGAACTGCGAAAGGACTGTTATTCACTGCATCGGTTCTGCTTGCCATGATTACGGCGGGGAGCAACTTCGTGACAGCACTTCAGGGACTGCTGTGCCTGGTGACGATCCTGCTTGTCAGTGTCGTACTGGAGCGTCGGAAATGCGGACTTTGGCTTCTCCCTGCTACGGCGGTATATATCATAGGTTTCGGACTGAATGTGGCAGCTCCCGGCAACTCCGTGCGGGCACAGAGCTATATCGGTTGGGGTTATGGACCATTAGAGTCCATCGGCAGATCCTTTTTGGAAGCCGTGAAACACATTCCGGAGTATACCGGTCTGGTAGTACTGACGGTGATGTTATTGTTGGTGCCCCTGATCTGGCAGGCAGTGAAAAGCACGGATTACCGGTTCCGTTATCCCGGGATCGTACTTGCCTGGTCCTTTGGCCTGTATGCCACCGGCTATACGCCAAGCCTGTATTCCCTGGGACATGCCGGCTTGTCCAGAACTCTGAATGCGGTAAAAATTACGTATTTCATGTTGTTATTTTTAAACGAGATCTACTGGTGCGGCTGGCTTAGACAGGTACTGGAAAAAAGGACAGAGAAAACTGCACAGAAGCTGGTTGCACGAAAAGGTGCTGCGGTCTGGTGGTTCTATGGGATCATCGGTGTGATGTGTCTTATGATTTTTAAGGCATCACCCAATCAGGCGGGACATTATTCTTCTTACGGCGCTTATTATTATGTACACACCGGAGAAGCCTATAATTTCCATCAGGAGTATCTGGAGAGGGTGAAGAGATTGTCGGGCAATGCTAAGAATGTCCATCTGCCGGCATACCGGTTCCAACCCTGGTTTTTATGCATGGGAGACATTTCCGAGGATGCAGGCAATGAAGCCAATCGTTCCCTGGCAATGTGGTACGGCAAAGACAGCGTAACGCTGATAAGCGAGGATTAGAAATTTATGCAGGACAAGCAGGATAAGAGAAAACTGGCGATCGAGGTCGATAATGTCCAGAAAATCTATAAATTATATGACAAGCCTTCGGACCGGATGAAGGAAGCCTTCGGCTTCGGGAAAAAGACAAAACACAAGCTGCATTATGCCCTGAAGGGTGTGGATATGAAGATCTATCAGGGGGAAACCGTGGGCATCATCGGTACCAACGGTTCCGGTAAATCCACGATCCTGAAGATCATCACCGGCGTACTGAACCCGACTTCGGGAAGAGTGCTGGTCAACGGGCGTATTTCCGCATTGCTTGAGCTGGGTGCCGGGTTCAATATGGAATATAACGGCATCGAGAATGTGTATCTGAACGGTACTATGATGGGATTCTCCGAAAAAGAGATCGAGGCAAAGCTGCCGGACATTTTAAGCTTTGCAGATATCGGGGATTATGTCTATCAGCCGGTGAAGACCTATTCCAGCGGTATGTTCGTCCGTCTGGCTTTTGCTGTAGCCATTAACATCGAGCCGGAGATCCTGATCGTGGACGAAGCACTGAGTGTCGGCGATGTATTTTTCCAGGCTAAATGTTATCACAAATTCGAAGAATTCAAGAAAATGGGCAAGACCATTGTGTTCGTCAGTCATGATCTGAGCAGCATCAGCAAATACTGTGACCGCGTCTATTTGCTGAACCAGGGAAATATTCTGGGTGAGGGCAGCCCCAAAGCGATGATCGATACCTACAAGCGGGTACTGGTAGGTCAGTACGATGAATCCGAAAATGCCGGCGAAGAAGCGGAGAATCTCTTGGATGATGAGGATCTGCAGAGAGCCGCTGCCAAAAAGGCGGATGGCGCTGCCAAAGATGCCGCAGAGGCTTCCATGGAGGCGAAGGGTCAGAACCCCAACGCTCTGGAATACGGTACCAAACAGGCACAGATCGAGGAATTTTATATTACGGATGACAGAGGGGTTCCCACCAATGCAATCCTGAAAGGCAGCATGTTCACTATTCATATGCGCGTCCGTTTTATGGATCATATTCCGGCACCGATTTTTGCGTTTTCCGTGAAAAATGTTATCGGTGTGGAGATCACCGGCACCAATACCATGATCGAGAAAGCGTTCTTAGACAGCGTGGAACCCGGTGATGTGAAAGATGTGACTTTTACGCAGAAAATGAACTTACAGGGCGGCGAGTATCTGCTGTCTCTGGGAGTGACCGGCTACAATCAGGACACCTTCGAGGTCTATCACAGACTGTATGATGCCCTGAATATTACGGTAGTATCCGATAAAAATACCGTAGGCTATTATGATATGGATTCCGATACGAAAGTATGGGATGCAGAGGAGAAATAAGGAATGACAGAGACCATCGGCAAAGTAACACTGAATCTGGATAAGTATCCCGGAGAGGATTATTATTGCGACGGCAGTGTGGAGGACGAGATCTTAGAGATCGTAAAAAAATACAGTACCGTGGAATATGACCGGATCATTGCGGAGAGAAAAGAATGGCCGGTATTATATCATCTGTCTGCCCTGCGGGAAAATATCGTGGATTTCCTTCCTATGAAAAAAACGGATAAGGTGTTGGAGGTCGGCAGCGGATGCGGAGCCATTACGGGAGCACTGTCGAAAAAAGCAGGCCGGGTGACCTGCGTGGATCTCTCGAAGAAGCGCAGCCTGATCAATGCCTACCGCCACAGTGACTGTGAGAATGTGACGATCCATGTGGGCAATTTTACGGATGTGGAGCCGGATCTACCTACCGATTACGATTATATCTGTCTGATCGGTGTCTTCGAGTATGGGCAGGCTTACATAGGCGGTAAGACGCCTTATGAGGATTTCCTGAAGATTCTGCAAAAGCACCTGGCGAAGGAGGGCAGGATCGTCATTGCCATTGAGAATAAATACGGTCTGAAATATTTCGCCGGCTGTAAGGAAGATCATCTGGGAGACTGGTTCTCCGGAATCGAAAATTATCCGAATGGCGGTGTGGTGCGTACCTTTTCCCGGAAAAAACTGGAGAAAATATTCGATGCCTGTGGCGTGGGGGAGCGGAGCTTCTATTATCCGTATCCCGATTATAAATTTATGACCACGGTCTATTCCGACGCGTATCTTCCGGGACGGGGAGAACTGTCTAACAATCTGCGGAATTTTGATCGTGACAGAATGTTGTTATTTGATGAAAAAAGTGCCTTTGACGGCATCGTGGAAGAGGGGCTGTTCTCTGTATTTTCCAACTCTTACATGGCGATCATCGGTAAGCCACTGGAACTGAAATATGCAAGATATTCCAACGATCGTGCGGAAGAGTTCCGGATCCGTACCGAGATCCTTAAAGATACAGAGGGGCAGAAAACCGTTCGGAAATATCCGCTTACGACAGAAGCCGAAGCCCATGTGCGTCACATGGCGGAAGCATACGAGAAATTAAAAAAGCGCTACGCCGGAAGCCGGCTGGATGTTAATACCTGCCATCTGGGCGAAGAGGAGGGCGCCATTTACGCGGAATTTGAGTTCGTACCCGGAAGACCTCTGTCGGAGCTGATGGACGAGTGTCTGGACAGACAGGATGTGGAGGGATTCCATGAACTGTTTGCGGAGTATCTGGAGAGAGTAGGCTACGGGGAGGATGTTCCGGTAGCGGATTTTGACCTGATCTTTGCCAATATTCTGGTGGATGGGGATCACTGGACCCTGATTGATTACGAGTGGACCTTTGACCGCGTCATAGATACAAAAGCACTGGCGTTTCGGGCAATTTACTGTTATGTTCTGGAGGACGAAAGACGCAATGCGCTGGAACTGGACCGGATCTTAGACCGTCTGGGCATCACGGAAAATGAGGCAAGACAGTACAGAGAGCAGGAGAGCTCCTTCCAGAAATATGTCACCGGACAGAAATTGTCCATGGGCGAGATCCGGAACCTCTTAGGCGGCGAGATCTATCAGCCCACGGATTGGATCGGACGCTTCCGGCAGACAGAAGGAGAACTGAGAGTACAGATCTACGAAGACAAGGGACAGGGATTTTCTGAAGAAAATTCTTATTTCCCGGAGAATGTCTATGCAGAGGAAAAGCTGGCGTTCTTCACGGTGCATTTTGACGGCAATGTACATTCCCTGCGGATAGATCCCGCCATGTGTTCCTGCATGTGTAAGGTGCGGGAGCTTACATTGAACGGACAGCCGGTACCACTGCAGGAGAAAAAGGTATTTTTTACCAACGGAAAAATAGTAAAATCCGCAGACGGTGCGGAGTATCCCAGCATTGTATTCCCCACGGAGGATCCGAATATGACCGTTCGTGTGGATGCCCTGAACCGTCAGGCGGACAACAGTTTATCTGTAAAAATGGAGATCGTGCCGATTCCTCTTGCCATGGCACAGGATATGGCGGGGGCAGTGAAAAAATTTTTCTAAGGAGACGTAAAGCTTGGGCATTCGGACCGCAGTAAAGCAGATACTTGTCAGACAACAGGATAAAAAATATGAAGCTAAGTTAAGCCGGCTTCGGGTGACTTACGAACAGTGGGCATCGGAGCAGGACCGGGAAATCGCGGAACCCCGGGAAATCGCGGAACTTGTGGAATTCGTCATTTTCCGACAGGCGGCGGGACGGCTGGCAGATAATGCGGCAGAGTGGATCAACGCGTATTTTGCAAAGCATCCGGAAGCAGAAATCGTCTACGGTGATGAGGACCTGATGAATGAGAAGGGAGAGCGTTGTATTCCCTGGTACAAACCCTGTTGGTCACCGGATCTGTACAGAGCCTTTTTCTATGTGGGAAGTGTCGTTGCGGTACGGAGCAGTCTACTGCAGAGAATGGGAGAAAATCCGGTCGTGACGGAGAACGAGAGCACCGGAAAGGAAATTCTTTTTACAGATGCCGGAGAGATCCGGTCGCTGATGGATCGCCTGTTTTTGGGAGCCGGAGGGTTCGAGAGAGATTGCCATTCCATCGGTCATATGGAAACCGTGTTGTTCCATGGAACTTTTTCTGCAGACGGAATAGGAATCCAGGGACCAGATGCACGTGCAGACCGGGACAGCCGGGAGTGCACTCCCTGGGAAAATTACCAGCAGACGAAGGAGTCACCGCAGCTGGCGGTGGAACTGGCCTCCAGGGCGGCGGAAGGTGCCAAAGAGTTGTTCGCAGGAGAGCTTAAAGTCTCAGTGATCATTCCCTCCAAAGATAATCCGGAGATACTGGAGAAGTGCCTGTGTTCCCTAACGAGAAGGTCTGAGAGCAGGATCCCTGTTGAAATTTTGCTGGTGGATAACGGAAGCAGTGCGGGAAATAAGCAAAAAACGGAAGAACTGATCGGACGGATCCGGGAAGGTGGTGTCCCTGTCCGTTATATTTATGAACCGGCGGAATTTAATTTTTCAGCGATGTGCAACCGGGGAGCTGAACTGGCGGAAGGAAAGTTTTTGCTGTTTTTAAATGATGATATAGAAGTGTGCGGCAATGACTGGCTGGACAAAATGGTGATCCGCGCCATGCAGCCTTATGTGGGAAGCGTGGGACTAAAGCTGTATTATCCGGATTCTGTGAAAATACAACACGACGGTATTGTCAATCTGCCAGTGGGACCGGTGCATAAGCTCCAGTTCATGGAAGACGATAAGTCTTATTATTTTGGCAGAAATTGCTTTGATCTGAATTGCGTGGCAGTGACGGGTGCCTGTCTGCTGATAAGGACAGAGGTATTCCGGGAGACGGGTGGATTCCGTGAAGCACTGCGGGTGGCCTATAATGATGTGGATCTGGGATTTTGTCTGGTGGAAATGGGATATTACAATGTGGTGCTGAATGAATGTTTTGCGTATCATCATGAATCCCTGAGCCGCGGAAGCGACGAAAGTCCAGAGAAAATGCGACGCCTGACGGAAGAGAGAGAACTGCTTTACCAGATGCATCCTCAGTTCCGCGGAGTGGATCCTTTTTACCCTATGGGACTGAACCGGGAAGGATTGGACAGTCGTGTGGTTCCGGCATACCTTACGGACCGGAATCTTTTACAGGAGCCGGCATGGCAATGTGAGAGCAGGCAGGAGCTTCTGGAAAATGCAAGACAGGATGACTGCCTGATGGCACGGGTGGAAACCGCAGGACCGGAGCGGATCCAGGGGTACAGTGTGATCCTGGGAGACGATAACGCATGTTATGATAAATTTTTAGTATTGTTTCCCGAAGATACGCAGGGACAGCGGGAGGCGGACCGGAAGGTATGGACCATGAATATCTTACCCGCATATAGGCAGGAACTGGAGGAGAATCTTCCGGACCAGAAAAATGTGGCGCTGGGGGGGTTCTGTGTGAAACGGAAGACAGAGCAGCTGCCTCCGGGGAATTATGGAATCGCCGTTCTTGCGGTTCATCGGATCAGTAAGCTGAAACTGTGGAATACAACGGGAAAATATTTGACGGAGGAAAAACATGTCTGAGATCAATTATCAAGAAGCCTACGAGAGGGAGCACGAGAAATGTGCGGACCTGGCAGATAAGATCGTAGTGCTGGAATCGGAAAAAGAGGACCTGCAGTTCAAACTGGACCGGATCAAAAAGAATAAATTCTGGAAAGCCACAGGTCCGGCGAGAAGCCTGATCCATTTTGCGCAGAGACAGAAGGATCGCTTGTCCCATTGCGGTGGACCGAAGGATATCCTGCGTAAGATCCGCAACAAGACCCGCCAGAAGAGTCTGATGGAGTCCTACGGAACCGGAAGCTTTCCCGATGCAGCACAGAGAAAAAAAGAGGAAGAGACGATATTCCCTTATATGCCGAAGATCAGTATTCTCGTTCCGCTGTGGAACAATAAGAGAGAGTTCCAGATCCAGATGTTGGACTGCGTCATGAACCAGACTTATCCCAACTGGGAGTTGTGTCTGGCAGACGGTTCCGACGAGGAGCATTCCTATATCGGGGAACTTTGCAGGGAATATGCGGCGAAGGCAAACGGACGTATCGTATATAAGCACCTGGATCATAACGGCGGTATCTCTTATAATACCAACGAATGTTACAAGCTGGCTACCGGAGATTATATCGGTCTGTTTGACCAGGATGATATTCTGCACCCCTCGGTGTTGTATGCTTATGTGAAGGAGATCAACGAGCAGGGAGCGGATTATCTCTATTGTGATGAGACCACATTCAAAGAAAACGACATTAACAAGATGCTGACCATGCATTTTAAGCCGGACTATGCACCGGACAATCTGCGGGCCAATAATTATATCTGCCATTTCAGCGTTTTTTCCAGAAAGCTGTTAGAGGGAGAGGAACTGTTCCGTACCGCATTTGATGGTGCCCAGGATCATGATATGATCCTGCGTCTGACCGACAGAGCGGAAAAAATCGTTCATGTTCCCAGACTGATGTACTACTGGAGAAGTCATGAGGGCAGTACCGCAGCCAGCATTGACGCAAAGCCCTATGCCATTGAGGCAGCGAAGGGGGCTGTGGCGGATCACCTGAAAAAGCATGGCTTTAAGCATTTCCAGATCACCAGTACCAGGGCATGTGCCACGATTTTCCGTATTCGCTATCAGATTCTGGGAGATCCGAAGATTTCCATCGTGATCGCCAATAAGGATCACGTTGAGGATCTGAAACGCTGTATCACTTCGATTCAGAAGAACAGTACCTGGAGCAATATAGAGATAATTGTCGTGGAAAATAACAGTACCACACCGGAGATTAAGGACTATTATTCCCAGCTGTTAGGACTGTCCGGTGACGATTCTTATGAAGAAAGATGCAAGCTGCATACAGTCTGCGGCCATGACGGCGGTATCCTGCACAGTGAGGACGGGCGCATTTCTGTAGTGACCTATCATGGAGATTTTAATTATTCCGCAGTAAACAATCTGGGCGTATCCTATGCTTCCGGGGAATATATCCTGTTACTGAATAACGATACGGAGGTTATCACGGCCAACTGGATGGAAGAGATGCTGATGTATGCCCAGAGAGGAAATGTGGGTGCCGTAGGTGCCAAGCTGTATTATGCGGACAAGACGATCCAGCATGCCGGTGTGGTCATCGGACTGGGGGCACACCGTACCGCAGGACATACCCATTACCGTATTCCGGTACAGAACCTGGGCTACATGGGACGTCTGTGTTATACCCAGAACGTCACAGCTGTGACCGGTGCCTGCCTGTTAGTGAAAAAGAGTCTGTATGAACAGGTGGGGGGCCTGGATGAGAGCTTTGTGATCTCCTTAAATGATGTGGATTTCTGCCTGAAATTGCGTAAACTGGGACTCTTGAATGTGTGGACTCCTTTTGCGGAGCTGTATCATTACGAATCCATCTCCAGAGGACTGGACGATCAGGGGGAGAAGGCCGAGCGCTACAACAAAGAATCCGAGCATTTCCGTGAAAAATGGAAGGCCGAACTGGAAGCGGGAGATCCATATTACAATCCGAATTTCTCTCTGGATCGCAGCGATTACGCACTGAAGGATCCGGCAGTTAGCTGACGTTAAATAGTTCTTTTCAGTAGAGGGAATCTATGGTAAAATATCACCGGAGAGCGTTTACTGAAGATATGGAAAGATATTGAAAGATAGCGATAAAACAGGAGGATAGGAAAATGAGTTATATGGACGAACTGAATTTCTGGTTAAATGATGATTATTTTGACCAGAAGACCAAGGATGAACTTCTGGCAATCCGTAACAATGAAGCAGAAGTGGAAGATCGTTTTTACAAGGAACTGGAATTCGGTACCGGCGGCTTACGTGGTGTGATCGGTGCGGGAACCAACCGTATGAATGTATATACCGTTCGTAAGGCAACTCAGGGTCTTGCCAATTATATTATCAAGCGCGGTACACAGAGTAAGGGTGTGGCAATTGCATTCGACTCCCGCCGCATGTCTCCCGAGTTTTCTGATGAGGCAGCAAGATGTCTGGCAGCCAACGGCATCAAGGCATACATTTTTGAATCTTTAAGACCTACCCC
>ULUN01015495.1_pt1 | contig 15099 bp, 11 predicted proteins | sample 1958531 | NCBI WGS metagenome assembly ULUN01 (sample SAMEA4835761, study PRJEB28245) | human gut metagenome | biome: gut microbiome; material: fecal sample | place: Denmark | collected 2008
TTGTCATAAAAAAAAGAGGGTATGTATTTTGACACACCCTCATTTTAAAAGAGTTCTAATTGTTGACCTGGCGTTTTTACCCCACTGGCTTTTTTCCCATAAAATAGTTCGATTTCACCAAATTGTTTGTCTGTAATGCATAGGATTCCTACTTGTCCATGTTCTGGAAGAAAAGATTTAACTCTTTTTATATGAACGGCTGCATTTTCACTACTGGCGCAGTGACGTACATAGATGGAAAATTGAAACATGGTGAATCCATCTTTTTGTAGATTCTTGCGAAAGTCCGTATAGGCTTTTTTATCTTTCTTTGTTTCGGTTGGTAAATCAAAAAGAACTAGAATCCACATAACTCTGTATTCACTGAAACGGTCCATTATAATTCTGGATAGATGATTTTACGTATTTCTCCAGAAAAACATTTGTATAAAGAAGCTGTAGTCTGACCTGCTGCTACCATTAAAGGGCTTCTTTTTCCGTTGATTCTGACCTCTATGGTGGGGATAGATAATAAGGTCGCTTTTGCTTCTTTAGTAAGTTCCAGAGTATTTTTAGCGTATAAGGTATAGACAATCTGGTCTACAAACGGTCGATAGGGTTCCATGATGTCATCAGCTAAGCAATAGGCGTTATATCGGTTATGATGGTGAATCCCTAATGTAGGCAATAAACCACTTGTTACAAGGCTTCGTGCAATCACTGCGCGAAGAATGGCATAGCCATAGTTTAAAAGGTTATTGGGAGGAATGCCATCCCGTTCTCTTGTGAATCCTTCAATGTGGTGAAAAAGTGTTTTCCAGTAAAAGGCTGCGGCCCGGGCTTCAAGGTTATCTGGGTCTCCACTACGGACATCATTAGCCCATATTCGCATGCATTTGATGTCTTCTTTTATGCATGAGGTTAGGACAGCTGCTTGGTTATTAATTTTGGATTGGATGGTTTGTTGCCATAGCTGTTTCTTTAAAGGAAGAGAAGCATCCAGTTGCTTTCGGAAGCGTTCGTTTTGAGTAGTATTCCCATAGAGGGGAAGCATTAACCCTACGGGCATACTCTTGCTATCACAGGTGATAAGGGCACAATTGTTTTCGAGTAGGGCTTCAATAGCTCCAGAAGTGATTGTGATTTGTTTATTGTCCAATACCACTACTCCTATATCTTCAATTGGTCGTGTGATTTCAGATTGGCGCTTCATGGTTTCCGGAAGTGAAGCGTTTTTCTCCACTTCCGGTAATTTTATGACAAGTTGGGCATTTCGTAAGGATAGGTATGCCGGATTTCCCAAATACAATGTTTTTTTTATCATAAGCTAATTGATGAAGTTATATTTCCTAGCCTGTCTATTTTAATGGGAATGCATATTTCTTTTATCATTTCATTTTGCCAAGATTTTTGTGCTTTGTTATTACTCCCGAGTTCAATAGTCTGAATCATGGGATTTGCTACAAAGTATGGTATGAAATGACATTCCCCCTCTGTACAACTTACCATCTTGTAAATCCTGTCTTTTTGTATTGGTTGATTGATGTGCCCACATTTTATTTCCTCTTGAGTTGGAACATATACTAAATCATTAGGAGACAAAACATATTTAGGCAGATTTCCTTTACTGTTTTCAGGTGCCAATGACAATCCTTTTTTCAGCCGTTCAATGACCACATTTAATGAAACAGAGGCGAAACTGCGTTTGTGCTCTGTTTCGTATATGGCAAAAAATAAGTTTGTACCTTTAGCAGCTTCTACGAACTTTTCTGATTTGTTACCCGTTTGTCCTACTGTAAACTTTTCAGCTTGTTCGTATGTCCGCACTTTATATATTGGTTGATGCCATTTGCCATTATTTAAGGATATAATGTTTTTGTTCATCCATTCAATGCCTTCAGGGGAAAATGCTTGGTTTGGATCGTTATTATTTTGCTCTAGATGATGTAATAGAATTTGTTGTATTCCTGTATCCGCAACTTTTTCTTCAATTTTCTTGTTATTGAAACTTGTATCTAGGGATTCGCGGCTTGCAAAGAAACGTTCTTTTCCCTCTTTTGTGAAAGAATAGAATTGGATTTTCTTCAGGTTTACATCCTGCCAAGTATCTTTATTTTCCTCAAAATATTTTTTTATTTGCTTTTCGTTTAATCCTTGTTGCAATAATTCTTTTATTTTTTTCTTTAAATCTTTTTCTACAATCCTTTGTGGATTCTCTAGAGCGGATTTTAGAGGGACGGTGGTTATTTTGCGTAAATTAATCTCTCCATATACAGTCTCTTTGTGCATGGGTTTGCGGATAGCCCAACAGTCTCCTGTTTCTTGTACACATTGTACTTTTTTCCCGTTTTGATAACGGAAATAGTGATTAGTCGTTTTATTGATGATACGTAAATTTTGCTTGAAACTGACAATCATGTTCTCCAGGATTGTGTGAACATCTTGGGTAAATGTTTCCCACGGTTTGTTTATTATCCATTGATAATTTCCAAATGTGTCGGGTTTTGTCCTTGTGCATAAAATCTGACGCAAGTCCAAACGTGAGATTTTTGCATTTTTGCTGGCTGATTCATTGCTCAGATAATTGACTATATTGCGATTGGCACAGGCTATGACAATGGCATCCATGGCGTGATGACGATGGTCAATACGCTTTTTGTTGAATCCTTTTTGTAATGCTAATGGCATGGTGGGGATTATCTTATTGTTTGTGTTGGTTGTGGTGAAGAGGTTGCTGTTTGTGATTTCATTTAACCGTAAGAAACGAGGCAGAATAATTTTATTCCATACATCATTGACTCCCCAGTCTTTTTTCAGACGGTCGGTAACGCCCCCGGTACAGACAATGATATTTTTGGATGTGGCCTCAGATTCTCCTTCTTCACGAACAATATTCGATAATAGTGATTTGATAAACTTGCTGATGTAACGACTGTCGTTTAACTGCCGTTGGATAAACTGTTCAGGAATATCTTCCATCAACAGTTTCTTCATCTTGACCGGGTTGTATGAGTAGTGTTCTTTTACAAACAATTCATAGTCCTCCACGGTTTGTATTTTTACTTTTTGTCCGAAGCCTAATTCAACTATTTTCCCTGAGTTGTTTTTTATGAACTCATAGCCTAGCATATTTCCTTTGAGCTTGTTGACCTCTGCTTCACAAATAACTTTGTTTGTGAATGAATCATCAAAGTAGCGAGATTGTGGGATAATATGTTCAATTTCGTAGGCAGGAGTAAACAGTTTTCCCAATGGAATCATGGCTCCCGTATAAGGTGAGCGATATTTCTGTTCCAGCCAGCATTTGTAGCGTAATACATCAGAAGTAGAGGGGCGTTTTTTGGCATCAGTTTCATTAAACTTTTTCAGGATAGTGGCTATATCTTCCGGCATATTTTTAGCTGATTCGTTTAAAACCTCTTCTTCATATATGCGTAATAAATCTTGCTGGCTTGGAGAGTGGGGGCGTACATTCTCAATCTCAAACTCAGGATTTACAAACTCAGTGAGAAGTGCCTTAATACGGAGGTTGGTGTTTTCGTTTTCTTGTATCTGCTGAGTAAGTTTTTTACGTTTGTCGGCAGGATTCTTCATTTCACGTCCCAATTCGACATGAATTTCATCGATATGACCTATTTGTTTCCATATATCGCGTACAGTACGTAAAGTTTCCATTATAATCTGCTCCACGATAGGATTATGCAGTGAATGTTGCTTGAATGATTGTAAGTAAGCATCAATATCTGAAGGCTGCTGCCATTTCGTAATGTTTTTTATTTCAGAGTGTCGGTTATATACGATATAGCATGCCAACCATGTAGGTAGTCCTTGGAATGAAGAAAGGTTGTCCAAATGGATGGCTTTTCCTTTTATTCTGCTTGCGGTTACTTCGTCCTTTTCTCCGTTCAAAATTTGATGGATGTGGGTGAGGGTTGTATTATCTATTGATTCAGGATGCCAGTATTTTCCCATTCTCATGAGAGGAAGCAATCTTTTGATGGCTTTAGCAGAATAGGAACCATAATCTTTTTTGAATGGAGGTATTTGTTGGAAAGTGTCTACAAACTTATGTCCCAACTTGTTTTTATCAGCAAAATGTTGCAGTGCTTTTTGAAGCTCATTTTTATCTGAGATGGAGTATAAGATATGCCACAATTTTTCCTCCAAATCAATGGTCAGAAGAGATTGGTCTATATCTGTTTTTACCCAATGGAACAATATTCTAGAATGTGTCTCATTGCAGGGGTATGTTTTATCCTCTACATAATTCCAGCGATAATTTGCCGCATTTTTCTTTAATCCAAATGCTGGATATTTGAAAAACGCATCTTGTTTGATTTCTTTCTTTTGGTTGAGCCAATCAAAAAGATTCACATAATCGTCTGCATTTTTCAGAAATTCATTAGTTACGTCTATATCAGTGGTAAGCTTTCCATTGAGGGTTCCTTCTTTTTGATAGATTCTTAAATTGGACAGGAATTGCCAAAGACGGAATTCTTGGAAGAGGGGATGAGATTTGGCAATACATTTCACCGGGACGGTATGGATTTCTCCGGTTTCCTTATCTACATAAGTATGCTCCTCATACGGACAATCGCTGATGAGTGATTTCTTGCTTTTCAGTGGACGTTGATAGAATATGACATCCTCAACGAGCAATTTGGACATACTATATTTAGAAATTGTATTGCGATGTGCTTCGTTGCTGGGATACAATTCTTCAATGCAGGCTTGCAACAAGTTTTTGTCCTGTAGTTCGGGGTGGAACTTTTCTTGTGTCGTTAGTATTTGATAGAGTTCTTCCTTGTAATACTTACGTTCGATGGTGCGAATCAGTTTTCCTCGAATTTTTTGGTCGGGTGCTTGTAATAATGTATCGTAAATATAAGTACCAACTTTCTTTCCTGAAGTATTCAGGTCTTTTTCAGTCTTGGCTTTGACAAGTCCCCATTGTTCTTCCCATTCTTGTTCTGTAGGAATCTTAAAGCGGCGGATGGGTTCTCCGCTTTCATCACATTTGTCATTCCCGTTTTTATCCAAATCTATGCTTACAATGATATCTTTCTTTTGACCTTTCCAGTCGGGTATGTTTTTCCCATACCATTTACCTTTTTCTCCATTTGCTAAAGTGAGGGTAAATATTTTTAATCCTTTGTAAGTTTCTCCTGTATCAACGATGTCTGTGATTGTTTGGCTGTCAAAATATAGCCGTGTCTTGGATGTTGGTTTTTCAGTCTCTTCTTCCCGTAGTTGATGGTACCCTCGTTTTTGGTTGAAATTTAGGAGAATCCAGGCCAGTTCTTCTTTCTTTATTTTTTGTGTGAGAGCTTTCTTGCGTAAATAAAAAAGAGTCCAGTCATACGGTATTTTTTTAGCGCTTCCATCTGCTTGAGTAAAATCGTTTAGCATTTCTTGGAATGATTCCTGAAAGATAAAATGATATAAATGATTGGTATTCTTTACCCAGGCTAATTTGGGTTCTGAATTAGCTATAAATTTTCCATAGCGGTCTAATTGAGCAGCGTAATGGGGTGGAAGGAAGCCCAATAGTTGTAATACGCGGTGTAGTCTTTCCCGGCGAAGTTTTTTTCGTTCATGTAATCGTCGGGTACTGCGGTATTGTGTGCGGTTGGCAGTTTGTGAAACGGTATTTCCTTTATTGAAATCTCCTAATTGGGCGGCATCCATAGGAATAATTCTGCTGCCTGCAGCGTTGATTCCTATGAGTTGTTCTTTGTGAGTGTTTTCATCAGTTGTGGCATTAATAACTGCCCATCCTATGCTGTTGGTTCCTAAATCTAATCCTAAAATGTGCTTCATGACTTTGGTCTTTTGGGTTGTTTCCCAAAGCTACTAACTTTTTATGAGAAATGTTTGTTTCTCCCGTTTTTCTTTCTAACTTTGTAACACTAAAATGAAGCAAATCACAATAAGGATTATTCCGTTGTGAAAACATTTAGGCTCTGGCCCATCGTCCTTTATCGGTGGGCTTTTTTTTATGCCGTTTCTGTTTTGAATCTCAGCGTAAATTCTCCTTTGAGTATTTCACAAGGATTTGGGCTTTCTTCCAGATATAAATCAATGGCTTCTGTCATGTGCTTTTCAATCTCTTTCAGGTCATTACCGACTGTGAAAATGGGAGCTCCTTCGATGTAGGCACTCAAGTTGTTACATGCGTTTTCTACTATTACTTCTACTACTTTCATGATTGTTATTGTGTATGAGACAAAAATATGAATTAATATCTTTTGGTGGAAATTTGATTGTCATTTCTAAAGTATTTTTTGCAGTGCCAGACACAAAAAATCCCCTCCCGAATTCATTCATAACGAAGCGTTCAGGAGGGGATAACTTTTTCTGTATCTAGCTGTACGGATTATTTATATTCGTCCCAGCTCTTGATTTCGATGTCGTCGATGCTCATCGTGCAGAAGGCATGGATGAAGGCACTTGCCAGACGGGCATTCGTAATCAACGGAATGTTCAGGTCGATGGCGGCACGGCGAATCTTGTAACCATTGTCGAGTTCGCCGGCAGTCAGGTCGCGCGGGATGTTGACTACCATGTCGATTTCTTTCTTGTGCAACATTTCCAGTGCCTGCGGTTTGCCTTCTTCGCTTGGCCAGAATACACGGGTATTTTCGATGCCGTTTTCAGTGAGGAACTTGGAAGTACCGCCTGTGGCGAAGATGTTGTAGCCTTTGTCCTTCAGTTCCTGTGCAGCTTTCAGCATTTCCACTTTCTGCTTCGGCGTACCGGTAGACATCAGGATGTTCTTTTCCGGGATGCGGTAGCCTACGGAAAGCATGGATTTCAGAACGGCGCAAGAAGTGTCTTCACCGATACAGCCCACTTCACCGGTAGAAGCCATGTCGACACCCAATACAGGGTCGGCTTTTTGCAGACGGTTGAAGGAGAACTGGCTGGCCTTGATACCTACATAGTCGAGTTCGAAGAGGTTCTTTTCTGGCTTTTCTACCGGCAGTCCCAGCATAACTTTCGTAGCCAGTTCGATGAAGTTGATCTTCAATACCTTGCTGACAAACGGGAATGAACGGCTGGCACGCAGGTTACATTCAATCACCTTGATGTCATTTTCGCGGGCAAGGAACTGGATGTTAAACGGACCGGAGATGTTCAGTTCTTTCGCAATCTGACGGCTGATGCGCTTGATGCGGCGTACGGTTTCTACGTACAGTTTCTGCGGCGGGAACTGGATAGTGGCGTCACCTGAGTGAACTCCGGCAAACTCGATGTGTTCACTGATGGCGTAGGCAACGATTTCACCATTCTGTGCCACGGCATCCATTTCTACTTCTTTGGCATGTTCGATGAACTGGCTCACTACTACCGGATGCTTCTTGGATACGTTGGCAGCCAGCTGCAGGAAGCGTTCCAGTTCTTCCTGGTTGGAGCATACGTTCATGGCAGCACCGGAAAGTACGTATGACGGACGAACCAGTACCGGGAAGCCAACTTTCTGAATGAAGGCGTTGATGTCTTCCATGGAAGTCAGTGCGCTCCATTCCGGCTGGTCTACGCCGATGCGGTCGAGCATAGCCGAGAACTTGTCGCGGTCTTCTGCGTTGTCGATGCTCTTGGCGGAAGTTCCCAAAATGTGGATGTGCTGTGCATCCAGACGGAGAGCCAGGTTGTTCGGAATCTGTCCGCCGGTAGATACAATCACACCGTGCGGGTTTTCCAGGTCGAGGATATCCATCACACGTTCGAAGGTCAGTTCGTCGAAGTACAGACGGTCGCACATATCGTAGTCGGTAGATACGGTTTCCGGGTTGTAGTTAATCATCACGGAACGGTAGCCTTCCTTGCGGATGGTGTTCAGTGCCTGTACGCCGCACCAGTCGAATTCTACGGATGAACCGATACGGTAAGCACCCGAACCGAGTACAACGATGCTCTTGTGGTCGCCCAGGTAGTGTACATCGTTGGCCACACCGCTGTAAGTCAGATACAGGTAGTTGGTCTGTGCCGGATATTCAGCAGCCAGTGTATCGATTTGTTTCACTACCGGAACGATACCTACGCTCTTACGGTGCTTGCGGATGTCGAGGATGGCATCTTCCATGTCGCCTTCGTAACCGATGGCGCGTGCCACCTGGAAGTCGGAGAATCCCTGACGTTTTGCTTTATAAAGAAGTTCGTTCGGAAGCTGTGACAGCAGTTTGTGGTTGTTGCCCCACTCGTGCAGCTCTTTGGAAGTCTGCATGATGTTCATCAGCTTGTCGAGGAACCATTTGTCAATCTTGGTAAGGTCGTGAATCTGGTCTACGGTGTAGCCGGCACGCATAGCTTTTGAGATGACGAAGATACGCTTGTCGGTCGGTTCGCGCAGTGCCTTGTCTACATCGGCAATCTGAAGTTCCTTGTTTTCTACGAAACCGTGCATGCCCTGACCAATCATACGCAGACCCTTCTGGATGGCTTCTTCGAAAGTACGTCCGATGGCCATGACTTCACCTACTGACTTCATGCTGGAACCCAGCTCGCGGTCTACGCCGTGGAACTTGCCCAAGTCCCAGCGAGGAATCTTACATACCACGTAGTCCAATGCCGGTTCAAAGAAGGCTGAGGTTGTCTTTGTAACCGAGTTCTTCAAGTCGAACAGCCCGTAGCCCAGACCCAGTTTGGCAGCGACGAAAGCCAGTGGATAACCGGTTGCTTTAGATGCCAAGGCAGAAGAACGGCTCAGACGGGCATTTACTTCAATCACACGGTAGTCTTCTGATTCCGGGTCGAAAGCGTATTGCACGTTACATTCACCCACGATACCGATGTGGCGGATGATGCGGATAGCCAGTTCACGGAGTTTATGGTATTCACTGTTGGTCAGTGTCTGTGAAGGTGCGATAACGATACTTTCACCGGTGTGGATACCCAGCGGGTCGAAGTTCTCCATGTTGCAGACCGTGATACAGTTGTCAAAGCGGTCGCGCACTACTTCGTATTCTACTTCCTTCCAGCCTTTCAAGCTCTTTTCTACCAATACCTGCGGAGAGAAAGAGAATGCTTTTTCGGCCAGCACGTTCAGTTCTTCTTCGTTGTCGCAGAAGCCGGAACCCAGACCTCCCAGTGCGTATGCTGCACGGATGATGACCGGATAACCCAGTTCCTTGGCAGCACGGCGGGCATCTTCGATGTTTTCTACCGCTTCACTCTTGATAGTCTTTACATGGATTTCGTCCAGTTTCTGTACGAACAGCTCACGGTCTTCCGTATCCATGATGGCCTGTACCGGAGTACCGAGTACGCGGGCATTGTATTTTTCGAATACACCTGCCTTGTAAAGAGCCACACCGCAGTTCAGGGCTGTCTGTCCACCGAACGACAGCAGCACACCATCGGGACGTTCCTTGGCGATGACTTTCTCTACGAAATAAGGAGTGACGGGCAGGAAGTAAATTTTGTCGGCCACACCTTCCGAGGTCTGCACGGTGGCGATGTTCGGGTTGATCAGGATGGTTTCGATACCTTCTTCCTTCAAGGCTTTCAGGGCCTGTGAGCCGGAGTAGTCGAATTCACCTGCTTCACCGATTTTCAGGGCTCCTGAACCTAACAGCAATACTTTCTTTATATTTTCTTTCATTGTCTTCTTTGTTTTAATGGATTACAGCAACTTTACAAATTCGTCGAACAGGAATTCTGTATCGGTCGGACCGCTGGCAGCTTCTGGGTGGAACTGTGCAGAGAACCAAGGGTTCTTCTTGTGGCGGATACCTTCGTTGGAGCCGTCGTTCATGTTGATGAAGAGCGGTTCCCAGTCGGCTCCCAGTGTGTTGTTGTCCACTGCATAACCGTGGTTCTGTGAGGTGATGAAGCATTTGTCTGTGCCCACCAGACGTACCGGCTGGTTATGGCTGCGGTGTCCGTACTTCAGTTTGTAGATTTTAGCGCCTCCTGCCTTTGAAAGCAACTGGTTACCCATACAGATTCCGAAGATAGGAAGTTTTTCGTTCTGCATGGCTTTGCGGATGTTCTGTACAGCCGCATCGCAGGTGTCAGGGTCGCCCGGACCGTTGGAGATGAACAAACCGTCGAATTGCAGGGAGTTGAAGTCGTAGTCCCAAGGCACGCGAATCACTTCTACGTCGCGCTTGAGCAGGCAACGGATGATGTTTGATTTCACGCCGCAGTCTACGAGCACTACTTTTTTCTTGCCTTCGCCTTCATTGTAGCGGATGATTTCTTTGCAGGAAACTTTGTCTACGTAGTTTACGCCAGCATAAGTGGCTTCAGGGATGTTGTCCGGTTCATCGTCGAACACGATTTTTCCCATCATCACACCATGTTCACGCAGCACCTTGGTCAGTTCGCGTGTGTCGATGCCCGTGATACCTGGAATCTGTTCACGCTTCAGCCAGTCGGCCAGGCTTTCTACTGCATTCCAGTGGGAATACTTTTCGCTGTAGTCGCTCACGATAATCGCTTCGGCATGGATTTTTTCGCTTTCCATGAAAGTGGGCAGTCCGTTTGCTTCGAACGTGAACGGAGGCACGCCGTAGTTACCGACCAGCGGATAGGTCAGTGTCATCAACTGACCGGCATACGAAGGGGCGGTCAAGCTTTCAGGGTATCCGGTCATTGCCGTGTTGAACACCACTTCACCGGCTACCGGTTTCTCATAGCCGAACGACTTGCCATGAAAGCGGCTCCCGTCGTCGAGGATTAATGTTACATTTCTCATCACCTTATTACAAATAATCTTATATATCTTGTATTATTATTCTCTTGCATTCGTATATACGAAAAAACGCCCGGATTTGCCGAAAAGCAATTCCGGGTGTATATAAAGGGAAACTCAAATATTCAGGGAAAAAATGACATGAAGAAAAAAAAGAATGGCTTCCGGCATTCATCCAGTCCGCCGGAACTCCGAATATGTGTGTATTCTTTCTATGTCTTAACCAGTAATCCATCAAGCTCTTTTGTCACGTCATAATTCGGAGTGCAAATATACACATTTCTGTTCAAATGAAAGGACGATTGTCGAAAGTTTTTACAAAAATATTTCTTTCTTTTCTTTTGATGACTGGAGAATGGTGCGGGTGGAAGGTATTTATGTGGAAAGTGGGGGAGTGAGAATTCGGAAAAAGCCTGGTGAAGATTGGGTAGGAAAGAAAGGTGAAAGTGCAAGGAATAGCGTAAAAAGTGGGTTTCATGGGCTTCTGAAATGATTTTTTTTGAAAAAAAACTGCTTTTTGTTTGGCAGGTTCCAAGAAAACTGTAATTTTGCAACCGTTTTCAACGAAACACGTTGCCGAAATAACTCAGTTGGTAGAGTAACTCATTCGTAATGAGTAAGTCGCGGGTTCGAGTCCCGCTTTCGGCTCCCATTTAGAACCGCTTATTACACTGTAAATTAGGCGGTTTTTCTATTTTCTACAGCTTATTGCGATGATTAAAAAAAAGGATTTGGATTGTAAATTTACAATTCTGTGAGTATCCCTGGAGTATCCTTAAATTTTTTAATCATTATGGCAACTCTATCACTTACTATTTTTAAGGCAAAAGTATTAAAGGACGGAAGGCATAAGATAAGAATTGCACTCCGCCACAAGCATGAAACAACATATATCGTCACACGATTCATTATTTCAGAGAACCAGTTTAAGAACGGCCAAGTCGTGAAGCATCCAGAAGCATCTGCGATAAACCGGAAACTCAGGAACATTCTTGATGATCTTCAAGAGAAATTGGACTCGATAAAACATCTGGAACTTTATTCCTGCCGTCAAATTAAAGAAATCATATCTACTGACAATCTTTCCGAAGAACGAACTTTTTCATCGGCATGTGGAAGTTTTGTTGATTATCTTAAATCTGAGGGAAGAGATTCATACGCATTGTCTATTGAAAGGGTGGGGAGGTATTTTCGGGACTTTGCAAGGGGGGACATACTTCTATCAGACTTAACCCCGTCATTAGTCCAGAATTTTGCGGCATTCATACGGAAGCGGAAAGTGACCGAAGCTACAGTAAACACAATGCTTGCTCAGATGAAGTCTGTCATCAACAGAGCGATAAGAGAGTGGAACATATCTTATGACATACATCCTTTCGTGACCACGCGAATATCTGCGGCTCCAATCAGGAAACTTGATTTGACGGTACAGAATTTTAACAAGATTCGTGAATCTTCGCCAGAAAAGAGAAAGTTGATTATGGCACGTGACCTTTTTTGCCTTTCCTTTTATCTGGGAGGAATGAATCTTATAGACATTATGCAAACGGACTTTAGAAAAGACGTATTGGAATATTCTCGTTCAAAGACTAAAGGAAGAATACAGTCGGATAACGTGGTTGCATTAACAATTCCATCTCAGGCAAGAGAGATAATATGCAGATGGATGGATAAAAGGACGGGAAAGCTCGACTTTGGGTATAAATTCACATATCACAACTTTTCTCAGTATGTTACGTATTCTCTTGGAGATTTGGCTGAGGAATTGAATATTGATGAACGAGTTACATTTTATTCGGCCCGGAAGTCTTTCGCCCAATATGCCTCTGAAATAGGTATTCCTGACGGTATAATAGACTACTGTCTGGGCCACTCGGACAAATCAAAGGGAGTTATCCGATATTATACCAAAGTCCGGCAGAAACAGGCTGATATGGCCATTTCGCGGGTAATTGACTATGTGGACAACCCAGAAAAATACAAGCAATATATTGAACTCCGGTCTGATATTATGATGATGAGAGGGTAATTTGTCTGACACTTTATTAGTTATGTTATATGTACGGTAATAGAGCCGTCAAATAATATAATTAATATGAATAGGATTATAATCGGAAGCCCATGCTCTTTAGAGGCTTGGGCTGGGGCAGATGAACCTGTCCTAAGTGAACAGAATCTTTACTTCTCTCGTAAGGATGAAGTGAAGGAGTATTTAAACGAGAAACTTCAAAAGTACAAAGGCGAAATGGTGGAGTGCTATGTTTATCAGTACTATAAGGGTAAACCGAGTGAGATATCTGTGTCTTTTATAGTGAAATAAGAATGATACTTTGAATTGTAGGTGGCCATTTGACCACCTACTTTGTTATTTCAAGCAATATATCTACATTTGCTGCATGAAAAAGAACTTGGAAATACATTTGGTAGACCTGTCTACCTCGCTGCCATTGCCTTACGCAGATGAGGGAATCCGGGCTGGATTCCCTTCTCCGGCTCAGGACTACATGGAGCAGGCCATCGACTTGAACAAGGAGCTGATAAAGCATCCATCCAGCACATTCTACGGACGTGTAGTCGGCGACTCAATGAAGGACGAAGGTATCGAAGAGGGTGATATACTGGTCATCGACAAGTCCCTTGAGCTGATTGAAGGTGATTTGGCCGTGTGCTATGTTGACGGCGAGTTTACTGTGAAGCGTGTGTCCATCGAGGGAGATACGGTTTGGCTGGTCCCGTCAAATCCTTCCTATCCACGTATCAAGGTGACTACAGACAATGATTTCTTGGTATGGGGGATTGTAACCTACACCATCAAGAAGAACCGCAGAAGGAGGTGATATGTTTGGCCTGATGGACTGCAATAACTTCTACGCCTCTTGTGAACGGGTGTTCAACCCTTCACTGAATGGTAAGCCCGTGGTTGTGTTAAGCAACAACGACGGATGTGTCATCGCACGATCCAACGAAGCGAAAGCACTTGGCATCCCGATGGGTGCTCCTGCTTACCAGATACGTGAAATTGTGGATGAACACGGGGTAGTAGTCTTTTCATCGAATTATACCCTTTACGGAGATATGTCCTCTCGGGTAATGTCTATCCTTTCATCGCTTGTCCCTGAAATCGAAATCTATTCTATCGACGAAGCGTTCGTGAACCTTGACGGCATCACCGAGTATCAGAGTTTAGGAACTAATATAGTCAACAAGGTGTACAAAGGCACCGGCATACCCGTCAGTCTGGGCATAGCCCCTACCCGGACTCTGGCAAAGATGGCCAATAAATTCGCCAAGAAATATCCAGCTTACAAGCGTGTCTGCTGTATTGATACGGACGAGAAGTTGGAGAAGGCCCTACGTCTGTTTGCCATAGGTGACGTGTGGGGGATTGGCCGCCGGCAGGCTGCTAAATTGGAGAAGGAAGGCGTAAAGACAGCCTACGACTTTACCCAATTACCCAGCTCATGGGTACGGAAGTATATGACCGTGGTAGGGGAACGTACATGGAAAGAACTACGTGGAATACCCTGCATCACGGAGAATATCACGCCAAGGAAACAAATCTGTACGTCCCGCAGCTTTGGCCAGATGATTGATACCATAGAGCAGATGGATGAAGCGGTATCTACCTTTGCCTCTACTTGTGCCAAGAAGTTACGGGAACAAAAAGGATATGCCGTATCACTCTTGGTTTTCATTCAGACCAACCGTTTCCGGGACGACCTTCCCCAGTACTGGAAAAGTGTATCTGTCAATCTGCCGGTTCCAACGGACGACACGCTGGAGATTGTTCACTATGCCCTTGCTGGGTTAAGGAGCATATTTCTCAGAGGATACCAGTACAAAAAAGCTGGCGTAATCATCACCGAAATTACTTACAACGTCCAACACAACATGTTCGACACCGTTGACCGTGACAAGAGAGACCGACTGATGAACGCCATCGACTCCATCAACAGTAAGCATAGGAGGTCGGTAAAGCTTGCTGTACAAGGGCATGGAACCGGCTGGAAGCTGAAGCAGGAACAGCTGTCTAAGCACTACACTACAGATCTTGGGGAGATTATTGAGATAAATTGTAATAAATAATGTTTTATGGTTTCCATTTATCTACAATCTATTTATTTTTTAAATCTTCGAGATAAGATTTAATTTTTTCAATATATCCAGGCACATCGCTTTCTACGTATTTTTTAAAATCTTCAAATTGTATATAAGATGGAGAGCCATCTTGTATAATTGGATATATCAAGCTATTTGTTAGCTCATTTTCTATAGCCATAGCATGAGTATACATATTATCTAATGCACGTGTACGTTCCTTTTGCCTTGGATTATGTTTGCTTTCCGATTTAAATTTTGAATATTCTCTTAAATGATATTCGAGACTATAAACAATACGTTCTAATACATTAATTCTCTGT
>ULUN01050597.1_pt1 | contig 15015 bp, 8 predicted proteins | sample 1958531 | NCBI WGS metagenome assembly ULUN01 (sample SAMEA4835761, study PRJEB28245) | human gut metagenome | biome: gut microbiome; material: fecal sample | place: Denmark | collected 2008
CCATCGCTCGTTGTGGCGGTAATGGTCAGGGCATTCGCACTGCGCAATCCATCGCCTGTGCCACCTAAGACTTGCATATCTTGGGTGAATTTGATGTCATTACTACTTGCATGTGTCTTCTTTTGGACGAAGAAAGATTGCAATGGGGCGACTTTTACGGTTGAGCCTTCTTCAACTGTAACCCATGCATTTCCTGTGCCTACCGCAGCCGATTGATTACCATCTGTTACCAACCAATACTTCCTTACCAAACCTGCATTTCTATCAAAGAACTTCGTCATATCCAAATGAGCCATGAATGGGTTGCCTACCAAGTAATATTGACCATCGGCTGATTCATCTAAAGGAACTGTAAACTCCTTTACTTCAATACTACCAACCGTACTATTATCTGTTCGTTGATAAATTTCATCCGATTGTAGTCGATGTGCGTTTACTTTAGAAATACCAGAAACCTTATCTGAACCTTGAGCACCATTTTGCGAATAATAATAATACTCAGTATCCGCCTTTGGCAAACGGAATGTAGCACTATCTGTTACATCCTGTACCTTCAACGAGAATCCCGTACCCGGTGTATAGGCTTCGTCTACCTTATTATATAAAGCACTCCAGTTTCCTGAAATGGCACGTTCAACACCAGGCGTACCCACCATCGTCGCATTAGATCCTTTCCAACCTCGCTGATATACAGAAGGGCTGAAACGATCATTGTTAGTTAGTTCTGTTCCATAATTAAATTCAATCGGTTGGAAATACTCGCTTCCTTCCGTACCCGATTTATCCGTATAGAAATCCCCGGCGACTACCCCTTGCAACGGCGATGCCAACGTGTACCAACGGCCTCCTTCCAACTTATAATCCACCCATGCCTTGTTATAAAGCAGGTATTCCGCATTCACCAACTCTGCGCCCGGCTCGAAATGGATCTCGTCGCATAAGTTGACACGGAATGGCTTAGTGGACATCTCTTTATTATTATCTTTCGCCGAAAAAACCATCATGTCGTAATGGATCGGATGGCCTTCTGTCATACCAACAGAAGCGTCTTCCGGAATATTCACCTTCGACGGCAATTTGATATAATCCGGCTTGTCCTTGTTCCCCCACTTCAGTTTTCCACTAGTATCATCAAGACTAAACCCGGCTTTATACAATGCCGCTTTTTGGTCTTCAGGGATAATCACTTTCGTGAAAAGCATAGGGACATAGCCTAGCGACATACCCTTCGGTGTATCCGTATACGGCTTAATGGTGTTGTCCTCCGATTGAGATTGAATATCCTTATTCGTCGCCCGACGCCAAGCCGCGTCCTCATTCCAGTTGTCGATATGGCCATTCTCGTCTACTTTTCCTTGCCATACCAGATATTCCGGGACGACCTTCATCGTGATCTCCATGTAATTATAGCAAGAACCCGGTACGGGCTCATATTCATCTTCTGCGGTATGCTCCGCATGCTCCTCGAAATGCACATCAAAACGATACTCATAGCCTTCGCGAGGAGTGAACTTTTGTTTCTCAACTTCTGTCGAGGCATACTTTCCCAAGCCGCTCATCGGGTTCTTCAAGTCGAAATAGATCGCCATCTGATTCGCATCTGGATTGTCCTGATCTGGCTTCGCGTTGAAGCGAACCACCTTGCCAATGCTGTACGCATGCCGGTCGTATTCGCTACCGTCCGCCGGATGCAAGATCTCTTGCAAGGCCGGATCGTTGGAGCTGACCAGATAAAGATCCCGTTCTTCCGGCATTAAGCCGATATGGTCCGAATTAGAATCTTCAAACGCGAACTTCGCGCCACGCAAATTGACCTTGATCGGATTCGTTTCCGACGAGGCCTCGATTTGCGCAAACCCAATGCGCATGGCCGGATAATAATCCGTGCGCTCCACGTCTGAGTCGTAATCCGTATATGACATGTTCTCAAAACCAGGAAGAACGACCGGAGCCAGACCATTCGGTTCCAATGTCAAGAAAGAGGGGGCGAAACAGAGTATCGAAAGAATATTGTCATCATCTCCTTTAACAGGTATCGGGGCCACCGCCAAATCCAATCCGTCTTCCAAAAGGCGGATGCCCAATTCCGACTTGTGCAAAACCAGTCGCTTGTTGAAACCGGCAGCTTCGATTTCGTCGTTGAGATAATGTTCTATAATATTCCTATGATCTTCCGTGAAAGGAGTCTGTATGTCATCCTCCACTAAATTCACATCGATCGACATTTCCCTATCCGTTCCCTCGGTCGCCTCCACCTCCGGGTAATGCGTCCGGAACGCATGCAACGCCTCCTCCAAAGAAACACCGCCATAGTTTTCGTTTGGACTTTCAAACAAGGTCAAACCATTCTTCTGCATCGTGTTCCCAAAGAACCAGTCGAAATAGACCGTTCCCTCATACGGTACATAATCATTTACAGCTTCGTCATAATAAGTCAAGCGCACGGAAAACGTAAACGCCTGTCCAATGCAGTAAGTGTCTGTCTTGGTCGGATCCACCACCTGACCGTTCATGATGATGTGGTTCTGCCCATCCACCTCGAATGAGGTGACAATCGAACAAACCTCTTCGGGCTCACCATACATCGCGATATTCTCAACATCATCGTCCCTGGTATGGTCTTTCATCAAGATCATGTACCGGCGGTTTTGCTTGAGGGCCGTATAAATATCTACCGAGAGGGCCATTTCTTCCGGTGTATCCGTACCAATACAATAGAAACCGTATTTTGCGGGTTCACCATCCGAACTCACCCGGTTCTCGCTCGCCAAGACCGCGCCATCGTTATCTGTATCCTTATATAGCTTATTATTTTTATAATCCAAATCATAATACAGCGTAGCGAATTGCGAATCGTAGTCGGTGACATTACCGATATTCACCAACGAGGCTTTGACCGCCTCTGTCCAATTGGCATCAGGATTTTTCCGTCTATAAACCTCATAGGCGACACTGTCGATAAAACAAAAATCAATGCCTTGGCTATACTTCGTATCGGGATCAGGCACTATGTTTCCGATGCGGGCCATCAACCGCGTCCAAGCCAACTGGATGTTCATCAGCGTACGCTCCTCGCAAGAGACCGCCAATTGCTCCACCTTCGCGTTCGGCTTGGCGACATACACCTTGATCTCGTCCAAGTAGAAGTCGCCACCCGACGTGGAACCACTGTTATTGTCGATTTGCACCTCGTATTCCACGAAATCCGCCAGTTTTTCCACATCATCATTCAAGAAGGACAAAAAGACCTGATACCAATCGTTTTGACCACTTCCATAACCATTAATACCGGTATATTCACCGCCAGTGCGCTTGAAATTGGTGGTCCGGCGGATCTGTCCGGTGGTCTGCGCATGAATCAGTGTCCGGTTTCCATCACCATCAATGCCATAGATGGAAAACAGCATGGCCGCGTCATCCGTGTTATCGAGATTTTCACCCGCGCCTTTCACCCAGGCGCTGATCAGCAATTCGCTACCGGCACACAACTCCTCTTCAAATGGCAAGGTCACCAACTTTCCCGGCAAGTTCGAGGCGTCCACATACAAGAAATACCCCCCATCGTTCCGGCCGCCCAAAGCTCCGTTATCCGGCCTATCAGGAGATCCCTTCTTGTCTCCATAACCCATGTAGTCGTTCACGATCGCGTAACTGCCCCATTCGACAAAAGGCTGTGAGTCATAAGCACCCTCAGTCATCGTAAAACCCTCAAAACCATTTATGTCCTGATTCTTTTTCGACCCATCATAAAATGCGTATGAGCTAAAATCCCATGCCAACGGATAAGGATAATATTCCCCCTGATGCGTATCCATTTTTCCCGCATGCTCTATGGAAAAGTCGTAATCGAACGTACGCGATGTCAACAAGATGTAGTTCTCTTCCAGGTACTTGGGCGTACGGTACAGGTAAGACTCGTTAAACCAAGCCTCCGTATTTACTGTCTCTGTCGTCTTTCCTGAGCGATAATTATCCAGCCGATCGACCTGGTGCTGCGTCAAAAGACGGATATTCTTCTTGAACGTCAACTTGAAGCGGGCGATGTTGTAGGTTGTCTCGCCAACCGTTTTCGTCACCAGGATGGTCGCGGTCGTCCCATCCGGAACACTCCAAGGGGTATTGTTCCCGCTCACACTAGTCGCACGGAAAAAGATAGCGCGGCTATCGTCTGCCAGTGTCAACGTGCCATCGGATTTTAAGGTATTCTTATCATAATTGCCTCCGCCACTCTTCTCCAACATCAACTGATCCGTGCCAGACACTAATTTAGCCGTCAATTTGTCGCCGTCACTATCCCCCGGAATGCGGTAGAATTGCGCTTGGCGGGCGATCGACACCAATTCATTCGTCCAATCACCGATGTGGTCACACGGGAATGTGATCTCATATTCCTCCAAATATTTCTTGCCATCTTCGTTCCCGCCGCCTTTATACGCATCCGTATTCAGCCGCTCATACTGGTTCTCGTAGGTTTTGTTCTCTACCCAGCTCTCATCAATGCCCACGATGTAATAGAGCACACGCAAGCCCAACGTCGGCTCGGTATAAGTTCCATCCTTCTCAACAAAATCGGTATAACCGGACAGGTCACACGCCACGATATAATGATCGTTTTGGGGTTGACCCAAACCCTTCTCCTTATAAGAGCTAAAATCATTATCCGTCGGATAATAGAACTCCGCGCCATACGTGATGCTGCCCTCAACCACCTTATTGCTTCCCCCCACATAGCCGTTTTTGAAACGGGTGGCAGAGAAAGTCCCTGTCGGAGTTAACAGGTCGTTCACCTTATCGTCGCCCGTAAGGCCGGTCGCGAAGGTGCCTTCAGTCAAGTAATTGTACCAACGTTGATAATACTGCGTGCTATTATATTGTTTACTTCTATGTAGAGTAGGCAGCCACAACGTGACCTGCGATCCCTTTTTCACATAGAGCGTATCGACGTAGGTATGGGTGGATTGAATATCAACACCCGCATTCTTGAACGTAGGATGCTCATCGTCGAACGTATCCACAAAGTTACCTCCGGATCGCATTCCATGCCACTTCGCCGCCTTGTGCTGGATAGTTTTATCAGATGTAGTAACAGTAAAGCTCCCATAAGTATATGAACTCTGATACCTATCCCCCTTCACCTGCCCCCACGCCTCCTGAAGAGGCGCGAGGATAGCCACCATCAGAAAGATGAGGGCGGCTGTCGTCTTATATATATTCGTTATTTTCATAATCATTTTTCCTTTCTCCCCGGGATGATGCCCGGGATTTCTTACTCTTCGCTAACCCTTCAGCCCTTCGGGTAGCTCCCTACGACAGGCGAAAAGGTTCTCAATTATCAATCGTCAATTGTCAATTCTCAATTTTTATCCACCGGGACGAACTCGAGGCCGGAATCGCCGCCTTCGCCCGCAGGTTTCTCTTCTTCTTTCTTTTTCCGACTGTTCAACCGCTGTTTGTAGATGGATTCGACGTCGTGGATCAGGGCATTCAGACCGGACATGAAGTAAAGCGACTCTTCCGTCTCGTTGAGCAGGTTCGTAGCAAAGGCATAGTCGGTCATCTCGCGGTAGAGGTCGGTCATGGCTACACGCAGGTCGCGCATCTGCTCGTTGAAGCCCAGTTCGGAATTCTTCATATCGGCCGTTTTTACCAATGCCTCAAACTGCTTGTTGCAATTGTCCAGCTCGTCGACGTACGCATCCAGTCCCAGCGTGCGTACAGCCTCGCTGTTTTCCAACTTCCGCAAGTCCAACAATAACCCTTTAATCATCTCCGTCTCCTGATTGTACGGCAGCTTGCCGATACCCCGATACGGACTGATCACGATATAGAGTTGCTCGGCAGCCTTACTTTCTGCCTCGATAGGCACCGAGCGAGATGTCTTGACACGACTGAAGAGGAGCGAAATCAGGCTGTCACGCTTGCGGTCAACTTCCTCTTTAGGTTTCGTTTCCGCCTTCATTTGCGGGATACGGGTCAGATCGTTCATTTGCGCCAAGTAACCTTTGGCTTCGGTCACCTGCTCGGCCGTGATTGATAGCTTGGGCGCACCCATCTCGCCACTCTCCGGCTCACCTTCGGCCTCCAGCGGAAGCAGGCTCAAGAAACGTTCCATAAAATTCATAAACTCGGCGTTGGCCAACCGGACCAAATTGATCTCTTCTACCCGGATATACTTTTTTCTCATATCTTTTTTCTCCTATTCTTTTATTGTCTTTTCCTGTTTTATCTCACGCAAACCATCGGGAACCTGCGGATTACGATCAACCACCTCCCGACAGCGGCGGCAGCCTTCTGACTGCAATCAATCGCCTCCCGACAGTGGCGGCAGCCTTCTGACTGCGATCTATCACCTCCCGAAAACAGCGGCGACCTTTTGACTGCTTTTTTATTACAAATCAATATGTACCGCTTCTGTTTCCGCTGAAACGGAGTAGCTTTTTGTATATTCGCCATCACCCAATGGGCGGGTTTTAATAACCAAATCGAAATTCATCGTCACTTCACCGTCGTTTAAGACAATGGGAATTTTATACTCTTCAACCGTTGGCACGGAAACAACCGAACCACTGAAAGAGACGGCATCGTCCGTACCATCAATTACTGCATTATTAGGCCAAGATGGAGCTACACCATTTATTGGATTCACCTTCAAATTTCCGGTGCCAAAATTGGCAGGTACAGTCCAAGTCCAATTGGCGTCTGTAGCCCAGTCCTCACTAGTCTTCTTATCAGGCTTAACAGTTACTTTATATGTCAGCCTTCGGGCAGTTCAAAACTATAAGTATTCAACTTTTTCGTAACAGGCAGTGTGCCGATGGCAGCCAATTGATATTCCACATCAATATCCAAACTGTAATCCGTCAGGTGGATCACCAAAGGGAAGATATGGTTACGGGGGATCGTCTTTGTAAATGAACCCTTACGAGTATCATTACCAACCTTTACTGAAACCGGGAATGTTCCGCTATTTTCGTGGAGGTAGAAATCACCCGAATTAGCTTCAAAATTTGAAAATGTAAGGTCTTCCCATTTCCAATCCGATGTAGCAACATTCGTAGGCAATGAAACTTTGCCATAACCTTCACGATATAAATTCGTGGTTCCAATCATTAAGTCAGAAATGGTTACAGCAGAAACGGTATTTGTTGTTTGATCCGCTCTTTCATCCACAATCTTGACATTCATTTTCGCCACCATGCGGTTAATTTCAACGGTGTATTCTTTTACATCTTTAGAAACCTTCCAAGTAGTATTTAATTGACTTGACATGGGGATTGCGGTAGCATCTGCCCCTAACCATTGCTCAATTGCATTAACAGCAGCATTGTCAGGAGCTGTTTCTCCGTACGAACCAGCATTAGCAATAGCGTAGATAGTTTTCGGACCTTCACTCAATGTGGTCTCTGCCCGTAAATCATCACCGAAGTTATCCTTCGTCAAATGCTTTTCTACAGTCGAACCATTGTATATATAGACATCCAGCGTGTTAATAGCATCTTCATCCACCGCTTTGGTCAGCTGATCCACCGCATCCATCTGAAGGGAGATGGTGACGGGCACCACCTCGCCCGACGGGCTTCCGCCCGGCGTATCGTCTGCCTCGCAGCCGGTCAGCATCCCCCAAAAGAGGGCGATGGCAGCCAAGGCTCCGTATATAGAAAATTGTCGCTTCATATCAAGCCTCCTTTCCTCCTAAGTTGACGTCATCCAGACGGATGGTCCAGTCGTTCACGATCACTTCCAGGCAATGCGCCTTTCCGTCAACGATATCCAAATAAACCACAATCGTATATTCGTCCTGACGGTCGAGGTATTCCTGGGCATCCAGGTCGTGCGATTCCATCTGCGTGAGCAGCAGGAAATCAGTCAGGTCTACCTGCAGGAAGGGAGTCGCTTCCCCTTTGTGCGACAATTGCAGGGAAGTCCGCGAGCCATCCATCAGCCGCATTGTGTTCAGCTCTGCCACGACAGCCTGCATGGCTGTTCCCCCCTCAGTATCAGCCACCGTCTCCACCTGCTGCAAATAAGGCTTCCAGAGCACAGCTTCGTCGGCCACCGGCTGGTTTTGCGCATTCAGATCGCCATTATGAGTTGTTGCCAGGATGGTAAAATCGTCGGCCTGCAAGCCCGTGCCGCTGTTCGCGTCGATCAGTGCCAGGCGGATTTTGTTGGTATTCTTTACCAAGGGGAATTCCGTATCGGTCTCGCCCCCCGACGGGATGGTCAGTTCCAAAGTACCCTGGAAGAGACCGGAGAGCTCGCGGGCCACAACGCCTTTGTCTTGCCGCACCGACATGAGCCATTCGTCCATCGACTCGCCGGCAGCCGGTTTAGTCCAAGTATAATCCGTATCATTCAGTCCTGCCCACGCCAGCAATTTGTATTTGCCAGGATCAAGGTTTAAACGAATGCGATTCTCTTGTAGCGTTTCGGTCGGGAGGGATTGCGAAGACAGGAACTTTCCATCACCATCAAAAATGAAAAGCTCGGCCGTCTTCGCTTCCTCCTGGCAAACCAACTCATGTTGGAATGCGTCGGCAAACTTCATATTATGGGTATAAGTAAAGTGCAAATAATGATCGCAAGGCTTCAAATCTTCGTGGATATATTCGCAAGAGACCAAGCCCAGCGTCAAAACAGCCCAAACGGGCAACAACCGTAATAAGTAGGTATATGTTTTCATCTTGTCTGTATGCTTTCTGATTTATAAATGAATATGTTTATCGTCCAATTGAGTCCAGTCTTCGACCGTCACGATGATTTCAATGTTAGGATCTGGATCAGGATCGGGGTCTGGATCGGGATCAGGATCAGGGTCGGGGCCTGGGTCTGGACCTGGATCTGGACCTGGGTCGGGATCAGGGTCAGGATCGGGATCAACCGGATCTTCCCCATCCGGGTCCGGGAAAGGCACCTCGTCACCCAAACCATAAATCGAAGAAACCAACAAACGATAAATGTTGTTACGCACAATGGCATATTCCATAATCCCCTTCGCGCTGTCGTTGTCGTCGTTCGAATGGCGTACACGCCATACATAATAACACAAGCCGTTGTGGAACTCGCGCACCAACGCACCCGTTCCTTCAGCCGCGGCTTCCGCCTCGGCACGTGTGGGATAAATCTTGTCTTTCACCCGGTAGAATGTCTCTCCTTCGGTGTATCCGTTCGGGGTATAGCGCACCTGGAAAACCACCATCGTGCGGTAAGCGTCCAGCTGGGCTTCGCGACTCATCGTATTCTCCAAGGTATAATCAAGGATCCGCCAGTCGCCCACCTGCTTGCCGGTACGGACCACGGCTTCCCACGCCGACTGTTTTTTATCAAACGAGGTATAATAATTGTCGTATAAGCTTGCCAACGAAGAATTGACCGGACTGGCCGTCTTCTTCAAGCTCCACGGATCGACCACGTAGTTCTGCTGCACGCCACCCTCGACCGGCAGCTCATCACCCAGGTAGGTAACCGGCGAAGCGCTCGTCAGGGCACCATTGTCCGGCATCGCCGTCCGTTTCAGCAGATACGAGCCTTCGGCCATCTTGTTGAGGACTACGGCTCCCACCAGTGAAGCCTTCGCCCGGCCATAGACCTCGTCGTTCACATCAAAGACATCAGCCTTCGCCCGGAAATCAATCCGTGCCGCTACCCGTTCTACTTCCACCACCGCATTGGCCGGTTCGTTCTTCGGATTGCCGCAGAGCGTCACCTTGTCGGCCGTATGTCCATTGGAAGTCATCACGAAGCGCGAATACTTTCCGTCTTTTTCCGTCCAAGCCTTCGTTAGGATATAATCGCGTATACCTCCCAAGGTCTTACCCTGCAACTGGGCACGCATATCCCCTGTATTGGTCACGACCAGCAAATCATATTCTCCGGCCGGCAAATTCACCTGTACCGGTTCGGTGCGGTTGTCGCCTTCCAACTTATCACGGTCAAAATAGAAGATCTTATCAATCGGCGTATCAGCAGAAGCGTTGCTTTGTTTTTCCGCCTGATAAAAGAAAAGCATTAAATCATCAATACGATTTTCATAATCCAGCCCTGTTTCAGAACCATCTCCCGGTTCACCTCCGGTCGGGTTCGAACGTGTGGAAGTTCCTGTAGCTGCAGTCACTTCCAAAACGAAATAGGCCCCCTCGCCATCTGTTTCTGCCGTACCACCCTGGGTTATATCCAGGTCTGACGTACAAGAAAAGAAAGTCCAGGCGAGGCACATCCATCCGATATTCCTCAATCCCTTCATATTTTATTCCTTACGTTTTGCGTTAATTTGATTCAGGTTTTCCTGTACAGCTTCAGCTAAAGACGGATGGTCGGTCAGCTTGTTCAAGATTGCTTCTGCCCCATCTAAATTTCCTTCCAACATCAGGATCGAAGCCTCGGCCAGTTGCTTTTCGGGGCAGTCGTTCACCTTGGCCAGGTAGCGTTTCGCCTTGTCGATCTGGCGGGTATTCACCGCACTGATCGCCGCATTCAGGTTGGATACTGCATCCTCCGGATACATACGAACCGCAATTTCGAACACTTCGTTGAACGGTTCGCTGCCGGTCTCATAGGTCTCGGCCACCAGGAACATCTCATTCAAACTCAGCTTCGATGGGTCGGACTGGATGATCTGCTTCGCCTCGTCTACCGAGAAGTTACGGATATGATAGTTCACCCGGTAGTCGGAATGACGCAGAGCCGGATAAACATCACGCAGCAGAATCTTATATGAAGAGCCACCGTTCAGCGATTTCAGTTTCCATTCGCGGGCATCCCAGTCGGCCGGTTCGTCGGCACGAATGATGGCGAGCAATTCTTCCTTATCCGGCAAGTTGCCTTTTTCTACAGCCGCTTCCAGGCCTTCCCAGTCTTCCGGTTCAAAATCGACAGTCAGTTCCACGCCCGAGAGGTCGTAGTGTTCTTTTACATAATTCAATAAAGCCTTGGCACGATTTTCAGCCAAATAAGCATTTCCCTTATATGTACCTTCGGGAGAAGCATATCCTTTGATCGACAAACTGGTAATCGTCGCATACGGATCGTTCTTCACCGCCTCGACGGTCTGTTGGATCTTCTTTAATTCGGCAGAGTTGTTACGATAGTCGGGATTGATAGTAATCTGGTTTACCGGGAAATCGAGGTAGGCGCTACCGTCCAAATGACGGGCTTTTACCTCTTCGGGAGCCGGTTTCACATAAACCAGCATCGGGTCGATAACAACCGGTTCGGCAAAATTCAGGGCAAACAATTTATCCCGGTTCTGCGACAAGGCTTTCCAACCGCAGCCGCAGTCGTCCATCACCAACGTCACATCCGCCTTCTCCATCCAGTCGGCATACGGCGTGCGGGCCAGGTAATCTACCTGTTGTTCTGTATCATTATAGCGTCTAATTTCCAATTCCTTCTTACCTGTCCGTTCCATGCGTTCATACAGGATGTGGCGGACTTTCCCGTTGATAATGATCGGACTCAAAGCCCGGACGCTGTCGCCACTTTCGACCAATGGCGTACAAACCAACGACTGGTTGCGCGAGAGTTGCATCGAACTGATATCGGCCTTCATCGTAATGACCAGGTCCTCCCCTACACGTTCAGCGTTCTTTTCCTTCACTAAAAAAATACCTTCCTCAGGATTTTGGGCATACAAGAATGACGTACACCCCAACATATAGAATAATGTATAGAGCTTTTTCATACCTTCACGTTTTTAAAATAAATAAATTGCACTGACAGCCGCCTGAGTAGGACCCACATAATGTTTTTTAACGGTTTCAATCTTGGTTCCGCAATTTGCACACGGATATTTGTCTGATTCCAGATACAAATAACCGACACCTAAAGTGGCTTCAATATTCCAATGCTTGCCTAAAACCCAGCTATATCCATAACTGATGCCGGCACCTGTTCCCCAGCCCTGATGGCGTTCATTCTCAGTACCCAACCATTTAATGTCCGATACATTATAGATCAGATACGGCACATGTAATCCCAAGAAATGCCCATGAAATGTCTCACAAAACCAATAGCGCAGTTCGGGATGAACTCTGAAATGTTTAATGGATTTTCCAAAACTGCCATCATCTTTTTTACCTGTAAAAGGATTCAATCCGGCTTCCACATCCAAGCTCCAATGTCTGGCAAGGCGAAATTCCAACCCCAAGTTTGGAGTTGCTGTAGCCCAATACAAAGCATTGGTCTTTAAGCCCACTACAGCTCCCTTCTCTTTCTGAAGGTCTATTTGTGCTGTGGCCAAAAAAGATATAGCACAAAAAAGGCTTCCAAATAGTAATCGTTTTATCATAATCCTCAAATTTATTCTGTTAGCGTTTTTATTTACTTTATCAAATAATATCTTATTTTCTTGGTTCTTTCCGTGGTATAAAATTCATCAGGTTGATACTTTTTGATACTTTTATCAACAAATCCTCTTTATACAACCGAAAAAATCGGAGTATCGGCTAACCATTTGACATCTAATCTATAAATAGTCTGACATCTAATTTATAAAGTGTTCATTAGTCACCCATTTACTTCCGAAAATTAATATAAGCGTTATTATTTGTCATTTCCGCTACAAACGTATAACTTTTAAATTTAGAAAGCAAATTTAATTATACTTTTTATGTTAAAACTACGGAAGTCCATCCCGTACTAAGCTATAAGCCCCATAATATCATAACAAACCATCATTTTATATAAAAATAACAAGGATAAACACCGGGAAAATCTTATATATATAATATAAGGTATAGCTACTTTGATTCCTAAAAATACTTCCTTACCTACCAACTTTTCCGATTTCGGCCTTAATTGTTAATGACAGAATCCGTATCTTTGCGTTTTTATACGATACATCTGATAATTTATGATTTCAATAGACGGACTGACAGTTGAATTTGGGGGAAGCACGCTTTTCCAGGATATTTCTTTTGTGATTAATGAAAAAGACCGGATTGCCTTAATGGGGAAAAATGGTGCCGGAAAATCAACTTTACTCAAAATTTTGGCAGGTGTCCGCGAACCTACTCGTGGAAAAGTTTCTGCACCCAAAGACACGGTGATTGCTTATCTGCCCCAGCATCTGATGACGGAAGACGGACGCACCGTCTTTGAAGAGACGGCCCAGGCATTTGCCCACTTGCACGAGATGGAAGCTGAAATCAACGCCATCAACCAGCAACTCGAAACCCGCACTGATTATGAATCGGACGAGTATATGCAGCTCATCGAACGGGTTTCTGCTTTGAGCGAGAAGTTTTATTCGATCGAGGAAATCAATTATGATGCCGATATCGAAAAGACCTTGTTAGGTTTAGGGTTTGAGCGGGAAGACTTTAACCGCCAGACCAGCGAATTCAGCGGCGGATGGCGAATGCGTATCGAACTGGCCAAGCTGTTGCTGCAAAAGCCGGATGTCTTGTTGCTCGACGAGCCGACCAACCATCTGGATATCGAATCGATCCAATGGCTGGAAGACTTCTTAATTGAAAGCGGACAAGCTGTGGTTGTCATCAGTCACGACCGTGCCTTCGTCGATCATATCACGACCCGAACCATCGAAGTGACGATGGGTCGCATTTACGATTATAAGGTAAATTATTCTCAATACCTGCAACTTCGGAAAGAACGCCGCGAGCAACAGCAGAAGGCCTATGACGAGCAGCAGAAGTTCATTGCTGAAACGAAAGAATTCATCGAACGGTTTAAAGGGACTTATTCCAAGACCCTGCAAGTACAAAGCCGGGTAAAGATGCTGGAAAAGCTGGAACTGTTGGAAGTGGACGAAGAAGATACATCGGCTTTGCGGCTGAAGTTTCCGCCTTCACCACGTTCGGGTTCATATCCGGTCATTCTGGAAGATGTCTCGAAGAGCTACGGCGACAAGACCGTGTTCCGCCATGTCAACCTGACCATCGAACGGGGTGACAAGATTGCTTTTGTAGGACGTAACGGTGAAGGAAAATCGACCTTGGTCAAATGTATCATGAAGGAAATCGAGCACGAGGGGAAACTGACGATCGGGCACAACGTGATGATCGGTTATTTTGCACAAAACCAGGCATCGCTGCTTGATGAAAACCTGACGGTATTCCAGACAATTGATGATGTGGCCAAAGGAGATATCCGAAATAAGATCAAAGATTTGTTAGGAGCCTTTATGTTTGGAGGAGAGAACTCAGCGAAAAAGGTAAAGGTTTTATCAGGTGGCGAACGTACCCGCCTGGCCATGATCAAACTCTTGCTTGAACCGGTAAATTTACTCATCCTCGATGAGCCAACCAACCACTTGGACATGAAGACAAAAGATATCCTGAAACAGGCGCTGCTCGACTTTGACGGAACGCTGATTGTCGTATCGCACGACCGCGACTTCCTGGACGGACTGGTAACGAAAGTCTATGAATTCGGTCATCAGCGTGTAACAGAACATCTCGAAGGTATTTATGAATTCATGCAACGCAAGAAAATGGAGAATCTGCGGGAGCTGGAAAGAAAGAACTGAGCTTTCCGGCTTCACCCTATATTTACGAACCTAAAAAGAAGAAACCTGTATGAAAGAATTACAGCAATTGCTTAAGAAGTTTTTCGGTTATTCCGAATTCCGTCCGTTGCAGGCCGAAATCATCCAGCATATTCTGCAGAAGAAAGATGCGTTGGTTTTAATGCCTACAGGCGGCGGTAAATCGATTTGCTATCAGTTGCCTGCCATTTATCTGCCAGGCATTACCTTGGTTATCTCTCCGCTGATTGCTCTGATGAAAGACCAGGTAGAAGGACTGATAGCCAACGGTATTCCGGCGGCATCGCTAAACAGCATGATGAGCGACAGCGAACAGCAGCAGGTCAAGCAACTCTGTATTCAGGGAAAGATCAAATTACTATATATCTCGCCCGAACGGGTAAAGGCAGAAGCCGACTGGTTCTTGCCCCGACTGGATATATCGCTGATAGCCATCGACGAGGCTCATTGTGTATCACATTGGGGACACGACTTCCGACCGGAATATACCCAATTAGCGATTCTGAAGG
>ULUN01048694.1_pt1 | contig 14915 bp, 9 predicted proteins | sample 1958531 | NCBI WGS metagenome assembly ULUN01 (sample SAMEA4835761, study PRJEB28245) | human gut metagenome | biome: gut microbiome; material: fecal sample | place: Denmark | collected 2008
ACCGGTCAACTGATGCAACTAATTTTTTACACATTACTAAGATACAACAATTAGTTAATTGTATGCTGAAGGAGCTGCAGAGGCTCTGCAAGTTGATGAATATTCCCGTGCTGCGGGATGCGCCTGACTGTCAGGCGGCAGTGAGCGTTTACCCATTCCGTCAAACATCACTGCCATGGGGGGACTGTCTAAAAGTATAATCACCCCCAGTTAGGATTGAATATTCGTTGTTACTCTGCATGCGGGCAATACTTTTCCATTTTCGTCGATACCTTTCAGACAGTCTGGGGGAGCTACCCCTCACTGCCAGGTGCCCGCTTCACTGCCAGGTGGGAATGTCACTCTTCGGAATTGCACGAAAAAGGGCCTGGGGGCTGTTAAGTCGCAATTCTGTGTTGAAAATTAGGCTTTTCGGGCGGAAAGGCCGCCAGAATTGCAGCGGAAGAGTGGCTGAAGGGCTTTGCAGACGTGTCCGCTATGCAATTCTGTCAATGCCAGCGGAACGATACGTCGCTGAGGTCGAGCTTCAGACCTTGACTCAGTACGGCTCCACGATAAATCAGATCTGCGGTTTCGACATTGTCGCAAAACAGAAAAACAGCAAAACAACATAACGACAAAACAGCAAAACAACATAACGACAAAACGGCAAAACAGCAGCAAAATAGTTGAAGATCCAAGTTTGGAAGAGCAACATCCGCGTGGCGGCTGAGAAGTTCGTTGGGATATTCATTGATAATGTGTTAAATTTGTTGCCGCAAGCTTTTGCGTCGGTGTCGGCCTGGAAGGGTGGGCCGGTCGCCGGAGGTTATGGCTATTCGTAAAATGAGAAATGGTATGAAATTCATAAGTTGGAACGTGAACGGACTTCGCGCCTGCGCGGGGAAAGGCTTTGATGAGGTGTTCAACACGCTTGACGCGGATTTTTTCTGTCTGCAGGAGACGAAGATGCAGCCGGGGCAGCTGGATCTGGAGTTCCTGGGGTACACGTCGTACTGGAACTCGGCGGAGAAGAAGGGATATTCCGGGACGGCGATATATTCAAGGCACACGCCATTGTCGGTGACTTACGGCATCGGGGTTGAGGAACACGACCATGAGGGGCGCGTCATCACGTTGGAGATGCCGGAGTTCTTCCTTGTCTGCGTCTATGTGCCGAACTCGCAGGACGGTCTCCGGAGGCTCGACTACCGGATGCGGTGGGAGGATGATTTCCGGGAATATCTTGCCGGCCTCGCCGCCCGGAAGGGTGTGGTGGTCTGCGGTGACATGAACGTGGCCCACAATGAGATAGACATCAAGAATCCGGACACGAACCGCCGCAACGCCGGGTTCACCGATGAGGAGCGCGGCAAGTTCTCCGGGCTTCTGGACTCGGGTTTCACTGACTCCTGGCGCTTACAGCACCCGGACGAGGTGAAATATTCCTGGTGGTCGTACCGCTTCCACGCCCGCGAGAAGAATGTCGGGTGGCGGCTGGACTATTTCCTCGTCTCCGACTCCCTCAGGGACAAGATCGCAGCCACCGAGATCCACACCGAGATCCTCGGCTCAGATCACTGCCCCGTTGAGCTTGACCTCGATCTGTAAGACAAGGCCGTGCGCGGGAACAGGCCATCTGCTCACGAGGGCGCTATATTCATTGGTCTCGTGTACAGAAATGGTTTTTTCGCTCACGAGGGATCTCTTTCCCTGCCTTTCGTGAGCGGAAATGGGCATTTCACTCACATTCAAAGGCTGTTAGGGAAGAATGAATATTATTGCGTATATTTCGCTGCGTAAAGTACGCAATGACATTGGCGGAGCCCCGTGGCGTATAACGCACTGAATGACAGTCAACTCTGAAATACCGCCATCCCATTTGTCCCGGTGGCTATTTGGAAACCTTTGAAAGTAAGTAAATAACATGTTGCGATAGTTCTCGCAGTCCGGGCATGTTTTTTAATTGAATATTTAGTCGTAACTTAGCGGACTGCTTGACAGGCAAAGAATTTGTGGGGAAGAATAGCCGGTCGCTTGGATGCGACAGCTGAGTTTGCCGGAGTGGATGGTGTCGAAATGTCGGTAGAAGTGCCGGTGGATGAAGTCCGGTAAAGGAAGGACTGGAGCGGGGAAGTGCCGGAGCTGCATAATGAGTGGAACATTTATTAACACTAATGAATATGAAAACAAATAGATTTTTAGGCTTCATCATGTCTGTGGCGGCGCTTGCTTTCGCGGCCACGGCTTGTGATGACAAGAAAGAGGACTTGGGCGCTCCGTCGGTGGAGGTCGAAAAGTCCGAGATTTCATTTGAGAAGACCGGCGGAACCGAGACCGTTCAGGTGACGGCCACCAGGGACTGGAAGGCCACCACCGAGCAGGACTGGATCTCCATCGGACCGAGGGAGGGAAAAGGCTCCTCGAAGGCCGTGACTGTCGAGATCAAGGTGATGGAGAACTCTGGTTTGGATCGTGAAGGATCAGTGAAGTTCGACATCGGCTTTGACTCCAAGACTTTGACCGTTAAGCAGAAAGGAACAGGTTCCGTGGCTGACATGACCGTCTACAAGAACGACTTTGACAAGGAGAAGGCCGTCAAGAGCGACAGCGGTTGGAAGACATACCTTGATTCGTTCGAGGGGTGGCGCAATGAGACCGGCACGGGAATCTCGTCTGTTACCTACGCCTCAAGCGGAGTAAGCGCAAGAACTAATGAAGTACACTCGTCATCATCCTCATCTGACTATCAGGGGTCAGGAATGAATTATCTTTGGTTCGGGAAGGAACCTTATTTCGAGGTAAAGAACATAACGCTGCCGGCGTCAAAGAATTACACGCTCTCGTTCGGAGCTGAGCGCAATGAATATTCCCAGAGCGGGGACATCGACAACACTTTCAAGCATGATGAGTTCAAGGTGTATGTCAGCAATGACGGAAGCAAGTGGGTGCAGATTGAATATTCATTCCCTGCCGGCGACAAGAACAAGCGTTGGGATCTTGCTTCCTCCACATTCACTGTTCCTGACGGGACTTCCGCCCTCTATCTTTATTTTATGTCCACAAAGGCAAGCGTCTATTGTTTTGATGACTTGACCCTTTCGATTTCCGAAAAGGCAGGCACCGTCATCGACTTCTCCAAGGGCGTTGACCTCGGCACCGGCGGTGGAGACAATCCAGGACCTGCCACGGAAATGAAAATCTCCGAGGTTCTCAGCTCCCCTAGCGGAACAGCGGCCATTGTGACCGGCACTGTTGCAGCCACTTACCAGAGAGGTTTCGTCATCACAGACGGTGCGGACTATCTTCTTGTTTACGATGGCACCAAATGCGCCGCGAAAGAGAAGGACAATGTGAAGGTGTCAGGAACGACTTCTGAATATGGCGGGCTTATCCAGCTGGCCTCTCCGGAGGTGACTGTCGTATCTTCCGGCAACGCATTGACTCTGCCTTCGCCTAAGGTTCTGGACGCTGCCGCCTTTGACGCATATTCATCAAGCAAGATTGAATATATCTCCTACGAGGGAACTCTTTCTGTGAGTGGAAATTATGTGAATGTTGAAGTTGCCGGCGCGACCAAGCACACGGGCAGTCTTGCCTACATCAATGACAGTTTCAACGCAAAGTCGTTCGATGGCGCGGTTGTGAAGGTGACCGGTTTCTATGTGGGACTTGCCAGCAATAACAAATACGTCAACACAATGGTTACGGATCTTGTCCCAGGAGCCTCTGATTATCTGACTGTCAGCACCACAACTCTTTCTGCCGCGGCTGATGCCACCACAGCCACCTTTGATGTGAAAGCGAATGTCGCCTGGACAATCACCTCCGACAACTCCGCCTACACTGTCGAGCCGGCCTCCGGTGACAAGAACGCTACGGTTACCGTGAAGTTCGCCGCCAACACAGCGGAGACTGACAAGGTTGTGAAGCTCACGGTTTCCACAACCGCAGATGTCGCAACCAAGTCTTACACGGTTACTCTTACTCATAGAGGAAAGAGCGGTTCTCAAGGTGGTTCGGAGATTGTCGCTTCTGTTGATAAAGATTATTTGGCCAAGAACAAGAGTGGAAAGCTGGATGATGTGATTTCTTATGAAAACGATACTGATTATGATGCTGGTACTACAGTTACCGAACTTCGTGTCTATAAAGGGAAGAATCTGACCATCAAGGCGGTGGACGGGTACACCATCACAAAAGTTGAATTCACTTGCACGAAGAATTGTGGAGTCAAGCAAGGCTTTTACACTACAAGTCCTGTGAGTGTTGACGCTGGCGCGACGAGCACTTCTGCCGGAAGTGGTAATGTTGGTACAATAACAGTTTCCGGAAACACTGCGACTGTGAAATACACAGCGTCAGAAAACCAGATGAGAGTGACCAAACTTGCCGTTACTTACAAAGCTAAGTAATATTACGAAAAACATAAGCAAAGGGATGCCCGGAGACACGGGCAGCCCTTTTGCTCTCTAAAGCGATAATACGTGAAGGTTGCGTTGAGTAGAATTTGGATGATTTGCGCCGGGGTTGTAATGCTGGCGCTATCATCTTGTGGCTCAGGTGGTAAGGAGGATGTGCTTCCACCGACAGTCGAGGTGAAGACCGCGGTGGTTGAGGCGGGAGGATATTCACAGTTCATTTATGTGAAGGCCTCGTCATCCTGGAGGATCACTATAACTTCGGTGGACGGCGGCGAGCCTGTGGATTGGATTATTGCTGATCCGAGCTGTGGCAGCGGCGACATGGATGTCACCCTGAAGGTGGAGGAGAACAAATCGGAGAAGGAGCGCTCGGCTGTGATCACGGTGGATAACAGTGCGGGCAAGGCTTTGAAGACTATCAGTCAGAAGGCTAAAGGGTCAGAAGTGAAGCCTGATCCGACACCATCCGGCGGCAATCTCTCTCCGAAGACAGGGTGGATGGAACTTCCGGCTATTCCGGAGGGGATGGATGCGTTCACGCATTCGATGACTGTCGGGTCGGTGAGCACGCGAAATTATTCATTCCTTTGGGATTACGACAATCTGGTAGCTCCGTGGGTGGCTTATCCTCTGTGCAAATGGAACATTGGCAACAACATCAAGAGAACCAATGCTTGGGGGCTGGATCCTCTGCTTCCGGAAGGCAAGCAACCGGTGCTGTACAGAGGGTTCAGCAAAGGTAATAACGGATGGTATGCCAGAGGTCACCAGATCCCTTCGGCGGACAGGCTCACCTCGTACGAGTCAAACTCTATGACATTCTACGGCACGAATATGACTCCTCAGATACAGGATGGTTTCAACGGTGACATCTGGGCTACCCTCGAAGGCAAAGTTCGCTCCTGGGCCAACAGTTCCGATACCCTCTATGTCGTGACCGGTTGCGTGATCGACTATCCGGAAGGCCGGACGGTAAAGTACGCCCTTGACAACTACGGCAAGAAGGTTTCCGTTCCGACCGCGTACTACAAGGTCGTCCTCCGCTACATGAAGAATTCCACGGTTGGCTATTCGGGCTATTCCGCCTGTGCCGTGTGGCTGGACCACAAAGTCTACAGCACGAAGAACATAGACTCGAAGTACTCGATGTCCGTCAAGGATCTTGAGAAGAAAGTCGGCATGGATTTCTTTGTGAACCTGCCTGCCGTTGTCGGCGAGGAAATGGCCGCCAAGATTGAATCCGAGAACCCGTCCAAGGTTTCCTGGTGGTGGTAAGATACCATGAATTAATACAATACTAAACTGATATGCGTTTGAGAAAAATACTTTATTCCGCTCTGCTGCTTCTGGTTGTGGCCGCCACGGCCTGTGCCAAGGGGGACAAGGGCGCGAGGGGGTATGTCATCGGCTTCTACAATGTCGAGAACCTCTTCGACACCTACCACGACGAGGGCAAGAATGACTATGAATATCTCCCCGACGGGGCAAACCGGTGGACCGAGGCGAGATACAACCGCAAGCTCCGCAACATCGCCACGGTGATCAAGGCGATGGCTGATGAGAACAAGGCTTTCCACACGGTTCTGGGCCTGAGCGAGGTTGAGAACCGCCATGTGCTTGAGGATCTTGTGAGCCAGAAGGAGATCGCCGACGCGAACTACCAGATCGTGCACTATGACGGTCCGGACCGCCGAGGTGTCGATGTGGCCCTGCTTTACAGGCCGGAGCAGTTCAAACTGATTGAAAACAAATCCATTCCGTTTGATTTCAACAGTAAGGACATAAAGTTCGACATGGACGAGGAGTCTCAGGGACACTTCCGCACCCGTGATGTGCTGATGGTCAGGGGCGAGATCAAGGGCGAGATGTTCGCGTTCTTCGTCGCCCACCTTCCATCCAGGATCGGAGGCAAGGGGAGCGACCTTAGGAGCCGTGGCGCGGAAATCATCTACGAGAACTCCGCCAAACTGATGAATGAATATCCCGGGATCAAGATCGTGGTGATGGGTGACATGAACGACAACCCTACGGACGAGAGCATGGCGGTCTATATGCACGGCAAGGAGAATGTCTCCGAAGTCGGCAAGATGGACTTCTTCTCTCCGTTTACCTCAATGTTGAAAGCCGGTTACGGCTCTTTGGCCTATCGTGGCGAGTGGAACATCTACGACATCATCCTTGCGAACGAGGCGCTTGTGAACGCTCCGAAGGGGACGCTCAGGATTGTTCCGATCGTGAAGGGCAAGTACTACGGACGCGTCTTCAACCAGCCGTTCATGGTTCAGCAGACAGGACAGTACAAGGGTACGCCGTTCCGGACATATTCATCCGGCTCCTACGTCGGCGGCTACAGCGACCACTACCCGACCTATATTGTCATTAGTAACAAGTAGTTACTTCAGTCGCTTCGGCACTTCGACAAGCTCGGTGACTGAAAGTGCAGTGACCGCAGAGGCTCGGTCACTGAGCTTGTCGAAGTGACCCTCCAAATGGATAAATAGTTAATATTCAATAAATATGAACAAAAGAATATTCCTCGCCGCGTCGGCTCTGTTTCTGGCTCTGACTTTGTCGGCCCAGAACTACACCGGTGGCGTGAAAGGTACGGTCGTCAGCCGCTTGAGCAAGGCGACCATTGACGGAGCGGATCTGATCCTGTATTCAGAAGGAAAGGAAGTCGCCCGTGTGAAGGCCGGACAGGACGGAACATTCCAGATCGGGAACCTGAAGGACGGAATGTACGACCTTGTCATCGAAAGCCCGGACTATCTCCAGTCCAGAGTGAACGTGACCGTCAATGACGGCTATGTCAAGAACATGTTCAACCTGTCCCTGACCCCGGTGGCGAAGGTCGCCGAGGTGGATGACGCCAGCTTCTCCGAGTTCGACATGGACGATTCCGGCTATCAGGACAGCCCTACCATCCTTTTCGGCCAGAACGATGTGTTCAACAACATGGCCGGCTACAATTTCAGTTCCGTGCGCTTCCGTGTCCGCGGCTATTCCAGTGAGTCTCAGGATGTCTATCTTGCTGGCGTGAGGATGAACGACGCGATCACGGGCTACACGCCGTACTCCCTCTGGAGCGGTCTCAACGAGGCCACCAGAAGCAAGGAGTCCGTGAACGGCGCCGAGGTCTCCGATTTCGGATTCGGCGGCTACAACGGCCTCACGAACATCATGCCGATGGCCTCTTCCGTCCGCACAGGCTGGAGAGGAAGCGTGCTGACCAACAGCGCTCTGTACAGGCTCCGCCTGATGCTGACCTACGCTTCCGGACAGTTGGACAACGGCTGGTCCTACGCTTTCAGCGCATCGGCGAGGCTTGGCGGAAATGACTGGATAAAGGGTATTTTCTACCGCTCGTTCGGCTACTACGGAGCCGTGGAGAAGAGGTTCGGCGAGGAGCATAAGCTGGGATTCACATTCATGGCCGCCCCTGGCGAGCGTGGGGCGCAGAACGGTTCCACCCAGGAGGTCTACGATCTGATGGGCGACAACATGTACAACTCCAACTGGGGCTACTATAACGGCAAGGTGCGCAACGCCCGCGTCCGCAAGACCCACGAGCCGATCGCCATCCTCAAGTACGACTTCACACCGGAGTCCCAGAAGTTCTCGGCCTCGGCCACAGTGCTTTACAGATTCGGCAAGAACGGCTACACGGCTCTTGACTGGTACGATGCCCCGGATCCTCGTCCTGACTACTACAGGAACCTTCCGAGCTATTTCTACATGGACAACACGGACTACAACCGTCGTAACTTCGCCAAGTACGCATGGGCGAAGGAGGCTTGGGAGACCGACCTCCCATCGACCACCCACATCAACTGGGATCGTCTCTATGCCGTGAACTCCTTGAACTCCACCGCCTCAGGTAACCGTTCGAAGTACGTGATCGAGGAGAGGCGTGTGGACCAGAACGACCTCAACTTCGCTGTCAACGCCAAGTGGAATCCTGTCAAGTTTCTGACAGTCAACGGAGGACTCTCCTACAAGTGGAACCGCACGGAGTACTACAAGATTCTGGACGACCTGCTCGGCGGAGACTACTATGTCAACATCGACCAGTTCGCCGAGAGGGATTTCGCCGCCTATCCGACGATGATCCAGAACGATCTGGACTACTATCTCAGGAACGGAGCCGCCCAGACCCTTGCCCAGGGTGACAAGTACGGCTACGACTACTATGCCCACGTCCGCCGCGCGGAGGCCTGGGCCTCAGGACGTTTCACGTTCGGCGGCTTCGAGGCGACGGTGGCCGGAAGGCTGGGATATTCGAAATTCTGGAGGGAAGGTCTTTTGAGGAAGGGTCTTTTCCCGGGACTTGACGACAACGGCAACCCGTTCACCTACAATGGCGAAGTCATCACCAAGTACGACCAGATCGACGGCAGGCCGATCACCTCGAAGGGTGAGTCCGACAAGAAGGACTTCCTGACGGGATCCGGAAAGATCAACCTCGGCTACTTCATCAGCGGAGGCCACAGGATCTACGCCGACGCAGCCTACATCACCGAGGCCCCGACATTCAACCAGGCGTTCATCTCCCCGAGGACGAGGAACACCGTGATGCCTGACCTCAAGACCATCAAGACATTGACGGCGGACATCAACTACGCCTACAGCAATTCCGGCTACGATGTTCGCGTCACCGGATTCTACACCTCCATCAAGGATCAGACGGACGTGATGAGCTTCTACGATGACTCGCAGAACTCGTTCACCAACTTCGCGATGTCCGGAATCGACGAGAGGCACGTCGGAGTCGAACTCGGCTTCAAGGTGCCGACTCCGGTGCCTAACCTTTCCCTTCAGGGAGTGTTCACCTACGGCCAGTACATCTATACCTCCAACCCTACGATGTACCAGACCTTCGACAACAGCGCTGAATATGTCGCCGGAACCTACGGAGTGACAATTCCTTACTGGAAGAGCCATCCTACCGTGGACGGAAAGACCGTGCAGCACTATGTGCCTAGTACCCCGCAGCTTGCGACCAGCCTTGGCCTCGCGTGGAACAAGAACTACTGGTTCATCGACGCGGATGTGGATTTCTTCGGGAACTCCTATCTGGACATGAACCCTCTCTACAGGACGGACATGGCCACAGCCGGGCCTGACGGTCAGGTGACCGCCCAGGAGATCGAGTACATGGCCGCGCAGGAGAAGTTCAAGAACTTCATGCTCGTGAACGCCAGCGTGGGCAAGTCCTGGTATATTCAGAGAAAGTACCAGCTCGGCTTCTCGATGCAGGTGAAGAACCTCCTGAACAACAGGGATGTACGCACCGGCGGCTACGAGCAGACCCGCCTTGTGGACAACACCGTCAGCAAGGAGAGATTCTACAGGTTTGATTCCAAGTACTTCTACATGAGCGGAATCAACTACATGTTGAACATTTATTTCAGATTCTAAGGATTCCAAGGTATGAAAAGAATATATTTCGCACTGATCGCCGCCATTTTCGCCCTCACCTCCTGCGAGGAGTGGGACCAGGTCTTCACCACGGACTACGGCAAGGCTGATGTCTACGAGCCTGTGACGATGACCCCCAACACGACCATCGCCCAGCTCAAGGCTCTGTACAAGTCTGGTCCGGTGAAGATCGAGAAGGACATCGTCATCGGAGGGCAGGTGGTCTCCGAGGACCGCAGCGGCAATGTTTACAAGAGCATCTACATCCAGGACGCCACGGGCGGCATAGAGTTGAAGATCGGCAAGAACGCCCTCTACAACGACTACAAGCTCGGCCAGTGGGTTTATGTCAAGTGCGGCGGCCTCACGCTCGGCGCCTACAACGGAATGATCCAGCTGGGCTACGCCGATCCTACCGGTGAATATGAGACCTCCTACATCGAGGTTCAGTACATCATTGACACTCACATATTCAGAGGTAAGATTGACACTCCGCTGCAACCTAAGAAAGTCTCCGCCGCCGATCTTCTGAAAGAGGAGAACATCGGCTGCTATGTCGAGCTTGACGGCCTGACCTACGCCAACGAGATCTTCTGCCTGATCTACATAGACTCCTACAAGGACAAGAAGTCCTCGTCCAACAGGATATTCCTATCCGGCACAGGCAAGGACTACAAGCCGGTCGCGGATCCGACGTGGGGCATAACGACCTGGGCGATGTCCAAGCAGGGTTTCATCGGCTACCTGAATTCCGGAAAGTTCGATGACGGGGATGTGGCTGACTATTCGAGGAAGATCTCGGATCCGGAACTCAAGGCCACGCTTCTGAAGAACGCGTCGGCATATTCCGTCAGCCAGTACTTCAATATGGGCAGTCAGTCCGTGCAGATCCGCACCAGCGGCTATTCCCGCTTCGCCGACACCCAGATTGACCCGTCGGTGCTTGCCGGGACCCCGATCAATGTCAAGGGCATCCTTACCATCTACAAGGGCAATGCACAGTTCACCCTCATTGATCTCGATGGTGTTGAAAAGGTAATATAATATATCGCAAATAGAGAAAGCCTCCGCACAGTCATTCGCTGTGTGGAGGCTTTTTTAAAATGGATGTCAAATGCCTGTGGGAGCCAAAGCATTGTTCCTTTGGAAAAAAACGTTAACTTTGGGATTGGACATTAATGCTAAAGGCTATGGAGGCGAAGAGAATAAAGTATCCTATCGGGATACAAACATTTGACAAGATCATCGAAGGTGGTTATCTGTATGTCGACAAGACAGGATATGTGGATGATCTTGCCAACAAGTATCAGTACGTGTTCCTGAGCCGTCCGCGTCGTTTCGGTAAATCCCTGCTGTCCTCGACTTTCCGTAGTTACTTCGAAGGAAAGAAAGAACTTTTCGAAGGGCTCAAGGCCGGAGATATGAAGAAAGAATGGACGCGGCATCCGGTCTTCCATTTCGATATGTCCACGGCCAAGCACGTGAACGAGGATCAGCTGTTGCGCCAGCTCGACTATAAACTTTCTGAATATGAAAGAGTTTACGGCAAAGGTGAGAATCTGGACAAGATGGATGTCAACGCAAGGTTGGAGTTTCTGGTAAAAGAGGCGTTTGCCAAGACCGGGGAACCAGCAGTGCTGATCGTTGATGAATATGACGCACCGCTGCTGGATGTGATGAACGACAAGGTCAGGCTTCCGTCCCTGAGGCAGATAATGAGGAATTTCTACAGCCCGATAAAGAGCCTTGACCCTTATCTGCGGTTCGTATTCATCACCGGGATCAACAAGTTCGCCCAACTCAGCATATTCAGCGAGCTGAACAATCTGAAAAATATTTCGATGGAGACTAAGTACTCGGCGATTTGCGGTATTTCTCAGAAGGAACTGGAGGACAACATTCAATATGGTGTGCAGGCGCTTGCCGACAGGCAGAAGATTTCCTACGCAGAAGCTCTGAAATTGTTGAAATATAACTACGACGGCTATCATTTCTGCGATGGGTCCGAGGATATCTACAATCCTTTCAGCTTGCTTAATGCCTTGAGTGACCGTCGTGTCGGCAGCTACTGGTTCGATTCCGGCACTCCGACCTACCTTGTCGAAAGGCTGAGGCTTAACCCGATTGACGAAACCACATTGGACAACATCCCGCTGGTTCCCCAGTCCGACTTTGACGTGTCTCCGGAACTCTCCGACAACTCCTTGCCGATGCTCTATCAGACTGGTTACCTGACCATCAAGTCCTACGATGAGCGGATGCAGCTCTACACCCTCGGCTACCCGAACAGGGAAGTCAAGATCGGTTTCACCCGAGGGCTTCTTGGTGAATATCCGAGCAATACGGGAACCGCTTCCGGATTCGTGGCGCATTTCTATGCCGCTATGGACTCCCGGGACATCGACCTTGCGATGGAGAAGCTACAGGCTTATCTCGCCGGAATCCCGAATGATTTGGAGAACAAGACCGAGAAGCACTATCAGACAATCATATACCTGATTTTCTCGTTGCTGGGATTCTATATCCGTACCGAGGTCAAGTCCGCCATCGGACGTGCCGATGCCGTCTGTTACACCGACAACAGCATCTACGTCTTCGAGTTCAAGGTTGACGGTTCCGCCGAGGACGCGCTGAAACAAATCGACGAGAAAGGCTACATGCTCCCGTACAAACTGGAGGACGGCAAGACCCTCGTCAAAGTCGGCGTCAACATCTCCTCCCGGACCCGCACCGTCGAGAAATGGGTTGTGGGATAATCCGTATTCCCGTGTTCGGGCATATTCATTGATTTGATGGAATATAATGGATATTAACATATTAAAATTTAAATCAAACTAAGATGAAAAAAACAATCTTAGCATTAGGAGCGATCGCTATGATGGCAGCCTGCACACAGACAAAGAACAATCCGTTCCTGGAGGAATGGAACACACCTTACGGCATTCCGCCGTTCGAGAAGATTCAGCTTACCGATTACATTCCTGCCGTCAAGGCCGGGATTGAGGAGCAGAACAAGGAACTTGATGCTATCCTGAACAATCAGGATGCGCCGACGTTTGAGAACACCGTGGCGGCTTACGAGCTGTCCGGCAAGACTTTGACCAAGACGACGGCCGTGCTGTTCAACCTTCAGGAGACAGAGGGAAACGACGAGATGAGCAAGGTGGTCGAGCAGGCCACGGCCCTGATGACCGAGCACGAGGACAACATCTCGATGAACAAGGCGTTCTTCGAGCGTGTCAAGGCTGTCTATGACGCTGACCAGAGCGGACTTACGAGAGAGCAGCAGATGGTTCTCAAGAAGCTCTACCAGAGTTTCACCCGCAACGGTGTGGATCTGGAGGAGGCCGCCCAAGCAAGGCTTAAGGAGATCAACCAGAAGATCGCCGCCGCGCAGCAGAAGTTCGGCACGAACCTTCTGGCCGAGAACAACGCGTTCAAGGAGCAATTCGGACTCCCTGTCTCATCCTACACCTCCGAGATGACATCCTGCGAGGACAGGAACCGCCGCGAGGCGATGTTCAAGGCATATTCCTCAAGAGGAAACAATGGCAATGAATATGACAACAAGGCTCTCTGCCTTGAGATCCTGAAACTCCGCGCCGAGAAGGCCAGACTCCTTGGCTTCGACAATTTCGCAGCCTATCAGCTGGACAACAAGATGGCTCACGACCCTGCTACCGTGGACGCTTTCCTTGACAGGATCATCGGCCCGGCAGTGGCCAAGGCTAAGGAAGAGGTGGCTGACATGCAGGTGATTATGGATGAGGACATCCAGGCCGGTAAGGTGGCCGCAGGTTCGAGGATCGAGCCTTGGGACTGGTTCTACTACGCCGAGAAGGTACGTCAACGGAAATATTCATTGGACGAGAATCTGACGAAGCCATATTTCCGGATGGAGAATGTCCGCAACGGCATATTCTTCGCCGCCAACAAGCTTTACGGCATCTCCGTCGAGCCGCTGAAGGATGTTCCGCTCTACAACCCTGCCGTCGAGGCCTTCAAGGTCATTGACGCGGACGGAAGTCTTCTTGGAATATTCTCGACCGACTATTTCCCTCGCTCTTCGAAGAGAGGCGGCGCGTGGATGACGAACTTCCGTGAGCAGTATGTTGACGCCCAGGGCAATGACGTTCGCCCTATCGTTATCAACGTCTGCAACATGACGGCTCCGACCGACTCTCTCCCGGCCCTCTTCACCATTGATGAGGTCGAGACTGTGTTCCACGAGTTCGGTCACGCCCTCCACGGACTTCTCACAAAGTGCCACTATCCTTCCGTCAGCGGAACCAATGTCGCCCGTGACTTCGTGGAGACATTCTCTCAGTTTAATGAGAACTGGGCTTTCCAGCCGGAGATTCTCGCTGAATATGCCAAGCATTACGAGACCGGTGAGGTCATTCCTGACTCCCTCGTGGCCAAGATTAACAATGCCAGGAAGTTCAACCAGGGTTTTATGACCTCAGAGCTTTGCGCCGCGTCCATCCTCGACATGAAGTGGCACGAGCTTGACGAGGAGGATCTCGCGAAGCTTTCCGAGGGAGACCAGGCCGCCAATGTGGCTGAATTCGAGAAGAAGGTCTGCCGTGAGATGGGTCTTATCGACGAGATCATCCCGCGCTACCGCACGACCTACTTCAACCACATATTCAACAGCGGCTACAGCGCCGGCTACTATAGCTATCTCTGGGCCGAGGTTCTGGACAAGGATGCTTTCGAGTACTTCGAGCAGCAGGGCATCTACAATCCTGAGGTGGCTCTGAAGTTCCGCCAGACCTTCCTTGAGAAGGGTGGCAGCGAGGAACCGATGACCCTCTACCTTTCTTTCCGTGGCGCGCAGCCGGACCCGGGTGCTCTTCTCCGTGCCAGGGGACTGACTGAATAGTATGTGCTCTGGTCGCTGAGCTTGTCGGAGCGACCGGATGTTAAAAACGCATAATCTCCGCTGACAGTGGGGGCAGAAAAAAGGCAAATGGCAAATTTTGCACGTTACCAAAATTTGCCATTTGATTTTTCTGCCCTGAGGGTGGCAATCTGTGAATGTCTAAAGGGATTGGTACACGAGAAGCCTCTCTGCGGTACCAAGTGCTTTAA
>ULUN01055595.1_pt1 | contig 14876 bp, 28 predicted proteins | sample 1958531 | NCBI WGS metagenome assembly ULUN01 (sample SAMEA4835761, study PRJEB28245) | human gut metagenome | biome: gut microbiome; material: fecal sample | place: Denmark | collected 2008
GTTAGTCCCTTATGTCGGCCAGTACCCGAAAGAAATGATTCGGGCTTTCTTCAATTACTGGAGTGAGCTTAACAAGTCAGAAACCAAGATGCGCTATGAACTGGAAAAGACCTGGGAGCTTCCAAGACGGCTGGCAACCTGGGCCAGTCGTGAGAAAGTGCCTTCAAAAACAGACGTGGGCATAGTTCTGAAGGATAATTCACCAGAAAAATACAAGAAAGGCTGGTAAACATGGAACAGATAAATTTTCAACAGACAATCGAACGGCTTAAAGATACGGGCTTCTCCCCTATTCCTAACATCGTACAGGTAACCGTTCCGGATGCCAAAAGAGTTCTCTGGGCCGGTATCAGGTACTTCACTGGAGAAAATGCCAGATGGCTTCCTGAGTACGAAGAAGTGGCAGGCTGGCTGGCCGGCAATGAAGGTCGCGGACTTCTGTGTTTCGGCAACTGCGGACGCGGAAAGACCCTTATCTGCGGAAAGATTCTCCCTTTGGTTCTTAACCATTACTGCCGCAAGGTGGTAAGCTGCTACGATGCACAGCAGATGAACGCTGATTTGGACGCCGTGAAGCAAAAACACATCATCTACGTTGACGATATAGGGACAGAGAATTTAAGCGTGAAATACGGCGAAAAAAGGCTTGCATTCGCTGAGCTGGCAGACGAAGCCGAGAAGAAAGGAAAGCTTCTTATCCTGACCACCAACCTCACGATAGACGAGCTGAGAGAGAAATATGGGGAAAGAACCATTGACCGGCTGAGGGCGATAACGAAAACCGTCCTCTTCAGCGGTGAAAGCCTGAGAAAATGATATGAAAATCACAATCAACTGGGTAACTCGTGACTGGGACCTGATCAGGAGGCTGCGCGAGAAATACCGTCTCCCACAATACATGAACGTGAACGGACTCACAGAAGCAGAGGTTGACGAAGAGACATTAAGCAATCTCCGCAAGGGTGAGCCAAAGTATTTAATCATCAGAAAAGTAGAGAAATGACAAGACAAGAATCAGAAAGAAAGCTCAATGAGTTGAGAAAGAAGTATATAGCTTTGATTTCATCCATGAACTTTGCCAAAGCACAGAAAATCAAGAACAAGATTGACTCCCTTGAAAGAGAGCTAGAACCGCATTCTTTGGGAGAACTTCTTCAGGACTATACCCCGGAGTTCAAGGTAGAAATGCTTCGCAAGATGCACAAGCTGTTCATCTATTCCGATTTGCTAGAAGGGGCTGCACTGGAGTTCCAGTCTGAACTTGAATCAAACGGAATAGATGCCCAAGTGGTTTTTCAGGTAAAGCGCGTACTGAAAGAGCTGAGAAGTATAGTACGGATACCCGATGAAGAGAATAACACCTCTTTGTCTGACAATTTTGCCGGTATGTGTGATGAAGCCGGACTGGTAGTAAGTAACATAATCAACAAATATCTTGCAAAATGATAACAGAAAATGACCCGATGATTCCACGCAAGGTGGATTTGGAGAAGAACCCTTCTGGAACCGAATTGAAAATCGCCCGGCAGCGGGAGATGGAGAAACATGGAAAGTATGTAGCTATCCCAGGCGACAAGACACGGACGAGAATTTTCGTCCGTAACGGTGAGGATGCTGAGAAGAAGATAGCTGCTTACTTGGAGAGAATCAACAACCGACCTCAAAGATGGAACTAAAATAATACTATTATGTCAAGTTCAAATTTTGAAACAACAATCCAGGCGTATTTGGAGAATCGTGCAAAGACTGATTCTCTCTTTGCCGAGACTTACAGGAAAGCGAACAAGAGTATCGAGGAATGTATCAAGTACATCTACTCGAAAGCAAGGGAACTGGCAAAGGGAGGAAATGCAGTCGGGGTGGATGATGCCACAGTCTATGGATGGGCCGTACACTACTACGATGAGGACAACATCAAGGTTGAAGATGTGAAAGAACGTGTGGAGGTAGTTGCCCCGGCTGCAGTGCAGGAACCTGTAGTACAAGAACCAATCAAAGAAGAAAAGCCGGTGAAACAAAAACCTGCAAGGAAGAAAACGAAGCAGGAACTGCAAAAGATATTTGATTCAAGACAACTGTCACTATTTGATATGTAATCATGAGAAGGAGTTTAAATAAATTGGTACTTGAAATGAGCAGCCATCTCAAACCAATATCCGAAAAAGAGAAGGAATATGCAAAAACAATATTCCCATCAACAGGATACTATAAGAAAAATGGTGAAGTGTGGTGCCATTGTTGTGGAAGCATAGAGCATCAGCTTCCGGGATTATTGGAAGTGGATTTAGAATTAGGGTATCAGTGCAGATGCCTGAATCATCTCATATTAGAAAATAAGCCACGGAAAGATAGTCTGACTGAATCGAAGTTTTATTCAGTAATACAGACCTATAACAAATGGCAGGTAATTCGGACCTATGATGTGCATCGTATCAACAGAAGAGGTTATCCGACAGAATATAAAATGAATGAAGTGTATCAGAACTGGGTATCACCTGAAGGAAAAGAAATAATCATCTCGAAAAGATATTCTCGTGGATATAACTTCTTTCATTGGGACTACAACAGCAGATTCGATATAAGAAAGCACAATGAAAGTTGTACTGGATATTATGTCTTTGAAGATGTGTTTGATATAACAGACAATTACCTATATCCACACTACCACATTACCAAGAAACTGAGAAAATACGGATGGTGTAAAGCCATTGAAAGGCTGCCATACGTGTCGGTCGTAGAGTGTATGAAAATGCTGCTTACATCAAGAAATGCAGAAACAGTAGTAAAGCAAGGGCAGTACGATGTATTCCTCTGGATGGTCCGGAATAAGAAACCAGAATTAGAATACATGTCGCAAATGAATATCTGTCACAGAAACCATTATGTGATAACGGATGCCTCAATATACTTTGATATGCTATCATTTATGGAACATACAGGTAAGGACATACACAATCCAAAATTTATTTGTCCGGATGATCTGTACAAAGCACACGAAATTGCGAGGGCTGCCTATACAAAAATTCAGAAGAAAATTGAAGACAAAGTAAAGAGGAAACAAGCTGAAAAGGATAACCTGAGTTACGTGGAGGAGAAAGGAAGGTTCTTTGGGATAATAATAACAGACGGAGAACTTTCAATCAAGGTTCTACAAAGTGTGTTTGAGTTTATTGATGAGGCTGACAGTATGCACCATTGCGTTTTTGACAGCGAATACTACAAGAAAAAAGAAAGCCTTATTCTATCTGCTAAAGTAAATGGAAAACGTATGGAAACTATTGAGGTATCATTAAGAACTTTCCAAGTGGTACAGTCACGTGCTGCGTGCAATCAAACAAGTCCATACCATAACCGCATAATCGAATTGGTAAACCGTAACATGGGATTAATAAGGAGGGCTGCATCATGAAGGTTTGTATCGAATGTGGCCGGAACCTTCCGGAAAGGAAGTTCCGTGCCTATGAAACGAAATCCGGCACCCATTACACCAGCAGGTGCCGGTTATGTGAGAGCAGACACACGTCTGAAAGAAGAAAGCAGGACAGGCTTCATGGACGGATGGCCAGATACACCAACGAGCAGTTGGTGGCCGAACTCCGGAAACGTGGAGCCTACATCATGTATGGGAAAGACTTTGATTGTGTAACGACGATATGACGATGGGAAAGCTGAAAGTTTATTATGGATGGGCCAGAATTGGAGGAGTCAGGAAAAAACGTGCTTTGTCGGTCATGTTTGAAAACGAAATGCTTGGATGCAGGAGTGATCGTGGACAAAGGTGTCTGAGAACAATTCAAGACACCGTATTTGAACGGTACCAGACTGATGAAGAAATGGCTGATGGGAAACGTCAGAACCGGATATTTACAGAATACAGTTTGTTTCTCGACGAGAAACCTATAAACGGGAGCCTTCAAAGATGCTTGCTTATCAACAGCGAATCGGACAAGAACCATGTATCTAAGGCTGTTCGTGAGAAGATTGCGGAAGCTTTACGGAGGGCTTTTATGTTGGCCAATCCGGGTTATAAAGAACCGAGTAGCCAACTTGAACTAAAATTTGAATGATATGGGAAAGCAGGAAAACGCAAGCGATTTTTATCAGTTCGCAAAGGATTTGGCCAAAGCTGAAAAGGAGCTGAAGGTTGAGCGATGGGTTGAAGTCACTCTTTATTACGGATATGCAGATAAACAAGTTAGCCTTTATCACTACAACCTTCCCCGTGAAATGTATTTCCGCTACCAATGGGTAATCAGATGGAGGAAGGCGAAATTGCAGTGCCAATATCCAAAACAGATTATTGGTATAAGTCTGTATCACTATGATAAGCGTTCTAAAGAAAGTCTTGAATTAAATTCATGCCTTACTAAGTTAATTTCCGCCAAAGCCCAGATAACAAAAGCAGAACGTAGGATGAATGAGTACATCGAGCACAACCGTCAGAACAACATATTCTTTAACGAGAATACGGACGAGGAGCTGGTTAAGTTTAGAGAGAAACTGGAGCGCAAGAAACTCGAGTGTGCAGAGTGCGAAAAGAGGCTTGAACAACTTGTAGAAAAAAGGAAAAATCATCAATGAAAACGAAATTGTATTACCTGTTCCTTGCAGTGATGTATATCCTGCTTGGATAGGTGGAAAGGAGAAGCTATGAAACAAGTAAAAGTGAAAATTGAAACAACTGTTGAAACCATGTTAGGTGATAAGCCTGTAAATGAACTCCTTGGGGATATTGCAGATATATGTCACACATCATTGGAATACTCAACATCAAAAAATGAAGGGTGCGAGACACTCTATGAGGACCAAGAATATGAAGATTACAGAAATGACATGGAGGACAGGGTGTCTGTTCTTGAAGGTGCTCTTTGTCGCATATTGGATTTACTGGAGGATTAAAAAAGAAAGCAGGTCTGATTGCCAGCCTGCTTTTATATATGGATTTTACGAATATTCAATGGAGGGATTCGAACCCTCATCTTCTCTGTGGAGATGTTCTGACCACTTGAACTACAAAGGAGAACACCATGACTCACGTACATGGCGAAGCAGCATAGCTGCATCTGTCGCACGACATTGATTGTCGCCTCTCACTGACAGTGGTGCAAATATAAACATTATTTTTAAATTATGAAAGCAATATCCATCAAACAGCCGTGGGCTAGCTTAATCGCCCATGGTATTAAAGACATCGAGAACCGGACATGGAAGTGCCCTCAGAAGTACATCGGACAGAGGGTACTGATTCATGCTTCATCGAGTAAGCAAGTATTTAGCTATAGCCTATTCCAATATGATATAATCAGGCGGCAATCACAATCTTTGATTTATAACTGTATATATGACGGATTCCCCAAAGGAGCCATCATCGGTAGCGTGGTTATTGCCGATTGCGTACAGAACCATCCATCCGTCTGGGCTGAGAAAGGTTGCTGGAACTGGGTACTGAAAGATGCGATTTTGTTTGATAAACCGATTTTGAATGTGAAAGGGAAACTTAGCTTTTGGGAATATGATTTGCAACAATTGTAACGGGAAAGAATATGTAAATAACCAAAGGCTATTTAATGTTTTGCCATGGAAAGCGTATGAAATGGGATATGACATTTTCATTAAGTGCAACAGAAGTGGAGGTAGCGATTTTGTCCTTGGAAATACTGATGAAATCATCAAAACTCTAGATATTGCCCCCTGAAACGGAAAGCCGTTGTCCCTACGTGAACTCAAACAGATAAGGCTGGCATTACAGAAATAATACAGTTGCACATATCGTTCTTTAGCTTGTTGGAATACCGCATTTGTGTTAAATATTAACCCATAAGTTCATTTATTGCCTGATATATTTGGATAATATGGTTCCCGATATTATTTTTGCAAAAAGTATCATCTAATTCAAGCATGGAAATAGAAAAAATATACCCTCCATATATTTATAGTGTCAAATATGATGGCGAAGATATAAATGAATTTGAACGTTTGTTTGAGGATTGGAGAAACTTGGATGAAGTTATAGATTTCTTAAAAAAATATGAGAATTATCTCAAATCACAAGTCTGGTCTGCAGTATCCGAGCCAGAAGCTGCCGCTTTTCAGGTACTTGAAGAGGCGGATAATCTGGAAATCCTTTTCCGCAAGTTATATTTCAACGCCAAGGAAGAAAGTAAACCTGACTTTGATTCTTATTTCAAATATTTGGATGGGAAATACAAGTTTGAATATGAATATGTGCCAATGAAATCCTACGGTACAGAATGTCCATCTCTTATTCGGCTATATGCTATAAAGATGGGAAATAATAGATATATTATAGTAGGAGGAGGCATTAAACTGTGTAAAAAGATACAAGATTCTCCGTATCTGAAAGACCATATTTTCCCCAATATAGACAAGGTTAGGGCATGGTTGAAGAATAACGGAATCTATGAAGAAGATGAATTTATTAATTAAAAGAATAAAACTATGGGATTTAATTTTGAAAAACTGAATGAGTTGGCAAACGACCGTTCACGTGAAGTCATAAGAAAATCCGAGGAACTGGAAAAAAACAGGGATTGGTTACGGATGTCTCGCATGATAGCACTTTCAATCCGGTACCATCTTCGCAAGTCGGGAATTACACAAAAAGCATTTGCAGACATGCTTGATGTATCTCCTGCTTACGTTGGGAAATTACTGAAGGGCAATGAGAACCTTACACTTGAAACGATTTGCCGTGTGCAAACTGTAATAGGCGAGGACTTGATTTCTATCCATCGTCCGTATGAATGTAAGGTTTCCATTTTATCTTATGATATAAACAGCTTTAGCTTTGGTGAAGGAAAAGAAAAATATGAATCTGTTGCTACGGTTACAGAGTATTCATCTATTAAAGATGCCGCATAAAACATTAGGATTATGAAAGATGTGATGTACAAATACGCTAAAATGGAATTGGAGCAGTTTGCTATGTTTGAAGAAAATATGAAGAATGAACATGGTGAAATCCAAGTCCAAACAGAAGCACAGTTCAAGTATGATAAATCCCAGCATGTGCTTTGTAGCAAAATTACAGTGACATTCTCCAATGGGGAATCCCCATTAATGAGGGCTGTCCTTGACAGCTATTTCTTAATACATCCGGATTCTATAATAGGAATCACTGACAGCGAGGGACATATAATATTCCCGACTAATGTTTTGGTACAATTTGCTTCTTTAAATTACGGTTCACTTAGAGGAATAATACATCTAAAGACATTAGATACAAAATTGTCTGGTTATATCTTACCACCTATATTCTTTAATGATATTATCACAAAAGACTATATAGCTGAATGAAACGAAAAAGTAAAGGCGGTGTTTCAACGATTCACCGCTTTTTTTGTGCCCGATTGAAACATCGGGCTTTTTGTTTAACATGAAAATAGATTATTATGAATCTAAACGAATTGAGAGATAAGGCCTACCAGTGCGCAGTAGCCCACGGATGGCATGACGAGAACCTGAGTGACGAACATTTCCTTTGTCTGGTCATATCCGAACTTATGGAAGCGGTGGAGGCAGACCGGAAAGGGAAATACGCAAACAGGAAACAATTTGATTATTACATGAAACTGAAAGAACGCTCTAGTGATGAATTTGTGTATGCTTTTAAGCATGGAATAAAAGATACTGTTGAGGACGAACTTGCCGATGCCTGCATCCGTCTGCTGGATTTGGCTGGATTGAGAGGAATAAGCCTGTCAAGTGTACCATTTCCTTTTCATCATAGAAAAGAGTATAAGGAAGAAAGGAGTAAATTGACATTCACAGAATGGGTCTATGATGTGATTCGCCCAATAGCAAGATACAATAAGGATAACTATCCGATAGGCTATCTGTTTATAGGTGTTTTGCAAGAACTTTTCTGTAAGGCTGAAATCATGGGATTTGATTTACTTTGGTTCATCGAGCAGAAGATGAAATACAATGAACTACGTCCATATCAGCATGGAGATAAAAGCTACTGACCATGAAACACGTATTCTACGCCTTAATCATCATACAAGCCCTGTACGAGCTTGTGAAGCTGTTCAGATGTAAATCCTTATACCGGCATGTAAAAGTCTTTCAGAAGCTGGATAAGACAGCAAAAAGCTGGTATCTGATGGCGCATCCGTGGCTTCATGTTGCATTCTTCATGGATACCATCGGACTTTTATTGCTGGGGATGGGATTGTTTTCAAGCCAGTGGATATGTTTCCTTATTGTCCTGGCCATGAGTTTCAGTCAGATCCAAAAGCTAGGAGCATGGGCGGTGTTCCTGGACAGTCTGGTTACGGTTATTGTGTACGCTTTCGCCATCCTGAACGCATATCATCTGGCATAAAACAAAAAGGGAGCCAGCCCACACGATTAGAAGCCAACTCCCCCACACGATTAATGATGCAAATATAAGAATTTCCAACTAAATAAATCGTGCTATGACAAAAGAATTTTCATCAATCGTGGAGTTGAAATCAATACGTGAACAAAAATCAAGATTATCAGAACGTGAACAGGAGTTATCCTCCCCTATCCTAACCGACTTATCTCTCATCCCGGAGATTTATGAGTGGTTCAGGGAGATACTTTCCGGGGCAGATTGTCCGCCCAATCCGGAAAGTGTTACCCAGCGAAAGAAGTTCCTCTTCATTGTGTTGTTCTTGTTCGCCCCTAGTGTGCTTGCCGGCGGACGGCTGCCGAACGGTATCCGGGCAGAAATCTCCGGCGTGTTCCCGGATGTTTCTCCGTGTGTAATATCAAACAATATCGCTGATGTTTCCTTTATCTACCAGCAGTATAAGGATTTCCGGCAGGATATAGAGTACCTTTACAACCAGATTTTAGAAAGGCTGAAAATCAAAGGACTAATCAAGTAAAAAGCCGGAGCGTTATGCTTCCGGCTTTTGTTTTTATTCCGCTTTCTCTATTTTTATTTTCTTTCCACAATGGGGGCAAAGAATATACCCTGCTCCTGTAAACTCTGTTTCCCCAATCAGTTCCGATATGGTTACGTTCAAAACGTCAGCCATCTTCATTAACGTGTCAAGTGACGGGAATGATTTGCCGGTTACGATGTTGCTGACAGCTACCTTTGAAATGCCGACCTTTTCAGCAAGCAAAGCAGATGTTACGTTTCTTGCTGACATGATTTCTTTCAGTTGTAAGTTCATAAAGTTCTCTTTAATGTGATTGCTCCGCAAATATATGTAAACTTTATCAATGAAAGTCTATTTGATAAAGTTTTATTTATTAAATGATGTTAATCGATAAATAAAACTTAATCAAAAGTATTGTAAGTAATAAAGTTTACTTTAACTTTGCATCATCAAACAAGAAGTAATAACAATTTAAATACATACGATTATGAAGACAATTAGTAGTGATTACATCAAAGAGATTAAGGCTCAAATCAGAGTTATCAATGAAGCTCTAAAAAGAATACAAGAAGATGAAAAGATTCAGGATTCAGCAGTTAATAATAGAGAATATAACAAGGCGAAGAATGAAGCAATTGATGCAAGTTCAGATGTGATGATTGCATTAGAAGAAGCGGTAAGACTTGCTTCTGCGATGGGTTGTGGTACCGGTTTGTACGATATAAACAAGTATCACAAGATTGTAGAACTTGATTTCAGAGATTCTCACAAGTAAATAACAGCAGGGCGAAAGCCCTGCAAGTACACACGATTATCAATTCTAAAACGCACGATTATGAAGACATTAAAAGAACAAGTAGAAGAGATTAAGAGCATGAAAGGTTCTAAGGCTGCAAAGAAAGCTGCTTTCGTGAAATTAGGTTTGAGAAAGTATGAAGTTGAACTTCTTATGGCTGAACTGCCTAAACCTGTCAGAGAGACACACAAGTTTACTTTTGGGGTCGAGATTGAATGCTTGGTAGCTGCAAACATGATGAGAGAATGTGCAACAAGAAACGAAATGCCTTTTCAATATGAGGGTTATAATCACGTTGACAACAACCACTATTACAAGTTTGTTTCTGACTCTTCTATCAGAGGTGAAAACCCTATCGAATGTGTTTCACCGGTTCTTACTGGTAAGGCGGGTATGAGAAGTCTAGAAACCTGTTGCAAAGCTTTAAATGAAGCAAATGCACAGGTAAATATATCTACAGGTTTGCATGTGCATATCGGGGCCGCAAATCTTTCTGACGAAGCTTATGTAAATGTATTCAAGAACTATCAGAAATTAGAACGTGTTATTGACTCTTTCATGGCCCGTTCAAGACGTTCGAACAACAGCCAGTGGTGCAAGACTCTTCAAGGTATAAGTTTTGAATGTTGCAGAACGAGATACGACGTTCTAAATGCAATGAGAGACAATAGATATTTTAAGGTGAATGCCTGTTCTTATGCCCGTCACAAGACTATAGAGTTCAGACAGCATCAAGGTTCTACTGACTTCGAGAAAATCTCTAACTGGGTCAATTTCTGTGCGAAACTGGTTGCTTGGTCTAAGAAGAACGTGCTAAGTTCAGAGGTCACTTCGATTGACGAGATACCTTTCTTGACCAAGAAAGAAAAATCATTCTTCAAATCACGTGCTGAGGTTCTTGCATGAGCCTCGCACATCTAAAATATAATTTATAAATTTAAAACTTACGATTATGAAGAAAATTGAAAAGATGTTGGTAAACGCAATACTAGACGCAATAGACAACAGCGAAGGCAAGTTTGTCATAGACGCTGAAGACGACGTGCTGGTAGAAATTGAAGGCAGCTATAAGATTAATGGCTGTTATGAGCCTTACGGTGCTATGTTTCTAAACAAAAGATGGGTGACTAATAGCGCTAGCGTGAAGATAGAGAAAGTCACGGCTTACGATGGCGAATATGAAGTTGAAGCATATATAGATATAGAAGCTATTGAGACAGAAGTAGAAAGAAACTTATAAACCCAAATATATGTGCTGTATTATCTATAAGCCAAAGGGTGTACAGATGCCAACTCTGGACACCTTGAATAAAGTTCAGAGAATCAATCATCATGGTTACGGATTTGTTTCTTCAAAGCATAGATGCAAGACAATGGATTATCAGAAGTTTTTGGTTCATCTTTCAAAGGTGGGTATTGAAGAAGAATGTATCATTCACATGAGGTGGGCAACGCATGGTTCTAAGTGCAGAAAGAACTGTCACCCGTTTGTCGAGAATGGCGTTTATTTTGCCCACAATGGCGTTTTGCCTATTCAGTCAGTAAATGATATGACAGACAGCGAAATCTTCTTCAGAGGGCAAGTTTATCCCCTTGTAATGAAATATGGGTATGAATCAAAAGTGACAGAATCCATGATGATGGCTGCCGCTGGCAGTTCTAAGTTCGCCATGATGTACAAAGGCAAAGTAAAGCTGTATGGTGATTATACGAAATTGAACGGTGTATATTATTCTAATTTGAGATGGTTATGAAAAGAGAAAAGTTAACGGTTAAAGCATCAGATGTAAGAAGCATAAAAATGAGCGTAAATCCGCCCAAAGTGGTAGTGGATGCAGGTTATAGAGTTATTCATGACGGTGAAGTAAAATGCTGGGTAGGTATAGGCTGGTTGACCGAAGGCAGAGCGTCAAAGAGTGATTACTATAAGATACCAGAAGTTGTAAACGGATAATTTAGGATAGATATGAAATCAATAAACGTAAATGGTTGCAGTATATGTCAACCCGGTAGCGAGAACTATTGCACTTATACTACCAAATTAAGAGGAAAAAGAGTAAAAATGTATCAGTACGATTACAAAACAGATTCAGGTGAGTTGTTTTCTTGCTGTGCCCCAACACTGGAAAAGTGCAGGGAGAAACGTGATGCATGGCTAAAAAGCAAACATTTGGCATAATGTTTCGTATGCGTTGAATTGTTATTCAAAATTGTCTTCATAATGGGGTATCTTTGTATAGATACCATCGCGGGTTAGAGCAGTGGGCAGCTCGTCACTTTGACTTGGTGAAGGCCGGTGGTTCGAATCCATCACCCGCAACTAACATTTAAACTTTACACGATTATGGAAATACTTACGCTTATCATCAAACAGAAGTTCTTCGACGAAATCTTGTCGGGCAAGAAAACACAAGAATTCAGAGAAATCAGACCTACAACCCAGAAGAAATACTGCCAGCTTGACGCTGACGGGTATTGTGTCGAGAAAGACGGCGTTTTGCAGCCTAAGCGTTACGATGCCATCCAGTTCTTTGTAGGCTACAATAAAGACAGGGCAAGCGCACTGGTAGAAGTCAAAGACGCAAAGATAGAGCTGTTTGAAGATGAGAATCACAATCTTATCGAATACACCTATCAAGGTGAGATATACCTGGCCGCACAGGTCGTTTATGACCTTGGCAGAATTATTGAAAAGCATGTTTAACACTTTAAATTTTCGTTGAGTCAGAACAAACAGAAGCACATTTTCAACTGGCGGCTACCGTGGTGGCCGTAGAGGTTTGACTACAGAGAATGGTGGTCTCTCTCAGGGTGGCAGATTTATCACCCGAAGACAGCAGTATTATAACGTCCGCACAGGACTTGGCATGAGTGGCGGATAATGACACTGCAAGAAAGGACATACAGCCATATTGACCTTGTCAGACAGAAGACTGACGGGGTTTTACTGTTTCTATCGCTGGGTAAGGATTCTTTGGTATTGCTGGACATGATCTACCCGAAGTTTGATAGAATAGTCTGCGTGTTCATGTACTTTGTCAAAGGTTTAGAGCACATCGAAAGATGGATTGGATGGGTAAAAGCCAAATATCCGAGGATAGAGTTTGTTCAGGTGCCTCACTGGAACCTTACCTACATTCTTCGTGGTGGTTTGTATTGCGTGCCAAACCCGAAAGTGAAACTTTTAAAACTGGCCGATGTGGTGAAGGCCATGCAGCTCAGATACGGACTTTACTACACGTTCTTGGGCATGAAGAAGGCCGACGGCATGAACCGCCGCCTGATGCTGAAAGGCTATGAAGCAAACGGGTATGAGAACAACGGAATGTGCTATCCTCTGGCAGATTGGACGCAGAAGGACATTCTGTCCTACATGAAGCAGAACAGCCTTCCGGAGCCTGTCAGATATTCGCTGAAGGCCAGTTCGGGTGTAGGCTTTAATCTGGATTGTATGCTATGGCTGGAGAAGAACTACCCGCAGGATTTACAGAGAATTTACAAGGTGTTCCCGATGGCTGAGAGAATCCTTTGGGAACATAAAAACAAACAAAATTAATAGGAGGAATGCAGAGTCAGAAGAAAAAGTTTAAATGATATTAATGCTCAAGCTGCAAGATTAAGAGCTCAGCTACAAGGAGCACAACGGTATGCAGATGGAAGTAATAGAGCTGCAAGAATTTCACAAGCAGCCGCACAAGCAAGAAGGGTTCGAGGAATGGGACTTCTTGGAGCAAGAGATTCATCAGGGAAATTGAGGGATAGAACGACTCGGATTGGTACAGGCCGATTCGCTAATGTAAACGGATGATATGGAACTGAGCAAATACATAAAGAGTGAATCGGTGGAACTTAACCGTTCCGCCATTCACTTTGCTGATTATAATCCTCGGAAGTTATCTGAGGAATCCCGTAAGACGTTGAAACGGGGTATCAAGAAGTTCGGGCTGGTTGGAGGTATCGTAGTCAACAAGCGGACTGGCCTTACTGTCGTGTCCGGCCACCAGCGCCTGACGGTTATGGATGAACTTCAGAAGTTCCCGGAAAACGACTACAGACTCCGTGTCGATGTGATTGATGTAGACGAAAAGCAGGAGAAAGAGTTGAATATCCTGATGAACAATCCAAACGCACAGGGTTCATGGGACTATGACGCTTTGGCCCGGATGGTTCCCGATATTGACTATCAGGATGCGGGACTGACGGCTGCCGACCTGAATATTATTGGCTGTGATTTCCTCCTACAGACTGAAGAAGAAAGTTCCATCGCGGACGCTTTGGAGGATATGATGGCACCGGTAACTGAACAGAAAGAAGCCGAGAAAGCCGCTAAGCAGATAGAAAGAGCTGAGAAGGTGGCCCACATGAAGGAAGTAAAACAGCAGGTAAAGGATGCAGCCCAGAAGCAGGCACAGGATATGGATGCTTACTTGATGCTTTCTTTCGATACGTTTGAAGCTAAGGCAGCCTTCTGCGAGAGATTTGGTTACGACCCCTATTCCAAGTTTATCAAGGGTGAGCAGTTTGACTCAATTTGTGAAAGATTATACGATGAATAGAATTTGTAAAATATGTGGATGCGAAAAGCCATTATCTGAATTTTTCAAGGATAAGGGCTGCTATTCTCATGTTTGTACGGCGTGTCATAAAGATAGGCGCAGGAAATACTATTCCGAGAATAAGGAGCATATTCGTGAGAAAGCTATTGAATGGCAGAAATCAAACCAAGATAAAGTTCGTCAGTACAACAGAACTTCAAATATAAAACGTAAGGAAAGAGCTTCTGCATACAAGAAAGAATATGCAGCCTCGCATAAAGAAGAAATACAAGCCAGTAGAAAGGCTTATTATCAAGAGAATAAAGATAAGATAAAAGCAAAAAGTAGAGAGTATTACGAAGCGAATAAAGATATTATTTCGGAAAAACGCAAAACTATGCGTAAAACAGAAGAATATAAAACTTATGTTCGTGAGTACAAGGAACTAAATAGAGATAAAATCCTTTCTCAGAAGCGAGAAAGTAACAAAAGGAATTCCGATACTTACAAAGAATGGGTAAAAAAGAACGAGAACACTCTTACAGAAAAGCGGAAAACATATTACAGCAAGAACAAAGATAAAATTTTTCGCTATATCTATGACAGAAAATCTAATGACCCGCTTTATAAGTTGAAGTTTACATTACGATGCCGGATTTATGATGC